>OGOO01001692.1_pt1 | contig 18162 bp, 18 predicted proteins | sample 1552651 | NCBI WGS metagenome assembly OGOO01 (sample SAMEA2580118, study PRJEB22360) | human gut metagenome | biome: human gut; feature: human-associated habitat; material: faeces | place: Denmark | collected 2008/2010 | reverse complement strand
TTTAGCTTGGCAGTACTAATAGGTCGAGGGCTTGACTTTGTTTCCTTTCGTTCATTACTTACTTCCTTTGTTCAGTTTTCAGGGTGCGTAACATAATTTGCACCTTTCTTAAGACTCATCTTTTGATGAGTCTTTTTTTATAGCTTTATATATGAAAAGTAAAAGCGGTCGATTTGTTTCGACCGCTTTGTTTATTATAGCTTGGATTAATTATTTGAACAGATTTTTCGTATAATTCACTGATCTTCCGCCGATGCGTTTGTCTCCGGCGACGGTTTGGCTTGACAGTCGCTTATATAAAGTTTCGAGTATTCCGCCTATAATCAGATTTGCCGCCATCAGACCGAACGCCTGCCGCGCCCCGAAATGGATCGGCAGAAAGGTGCAGATTATTATAACGGCGGTGAGAATCAGGTGAATCGCCAGAAAAACAAAGCTCACTATGCGATACGTCATGATGCTCGAGCTGAATTTGCGGGGACGCTCTTTGTATATACGTACCATTTTACTCGCGGAATATTTTCTGCGCTCGGTCCGCCGCAGATAGTCGAGATATTCTTTCTTCGTCAGTCCGTCGATGAAAATCGACTCAATGATATCCCTGAAAACCGACATCGTGAGCAGCAATCCTACTAACGAACCTCCAGCAGTAAATCCGAGCAGCATCCATGCGCCGCGAATAGTTTCGATTATATACTTCAGCCCGACCGCCTCCTTTGCACTGAAAGAATTATATCATACCCACAATGCGGCAGTCAAGGAAACTCCGTCTGCGACATCGCAGGTGGCGGTGCTTTTGCTTTGCGGCTCAAAATAAACCTCAAAATATGATAGAATTTTCGACTTTGCTGTGCTATAATATAGAGGATTATAATGGCATATACTGTCACTACTGCTTTAGGAGTGTTTTTGTTGCAGACAACTGTTGATTCGCTGAAAATAAACTACATGGACAAAGGCTCGGGCGAGCTTGTGGTTCTGCTGCACGGCTGGGGCTCGAACATAGAGCTTTTCGAAAATATGTCCGAACTGCTCGCGCGCAAATATCATGTTGTCGCGCCCGACATGCCCGGCTTCGGGCTGTCCGACGAGCCGAAAGAGCCCTGGCGCGTCGATGATTATGTCGATTTCGTGCTGAAATTTCTTGAGCCGTTTGCGCCGAAGAAGGTGACTTTCCTCGGTCACTCGTTCGGCGGCAGGGTCATCATAAAAATGGCGAGCCGCGATTTGCCGTTTGAGATCGAAAAGGTCATTCTGGTCGACTCGGCGGGAGTCAAGCCGAAAAAGACGGCGGCGCAGAAGATAAGACAGCGCAACTATAAAATAGGCAGAAAGATTCTTGAAACCGCGCCCGTAAAGGCGCTGTTCCCCGACGCACTCGAGGAGTTCCGCCGCAGCCACGGCTCTGCCGATTATAACAGCGCAACGCCTGTTATGCGCCAAACGCTTGTCAACACGGTCAACGAGGATCTCGTGGAATATATGCCGAATATGAAGATGCCCGTTTTGCTGGTATGGGGCGAGAACGACGACGCAACGCCGCTGAGCGACGCGAAATTGATGGAGCAGCTCATGCCCGACGCCGGACTCGTCACCCTCAAGAACTGCGGACACTATTCGTTCCTTGAACAGCAGTTCACCTTCAACAAGGTGCTCGCATCGTTCATGGAGATAGACTGACCGACACGACAGCTTTTGTGAAAGGATTGATCTTTTAAATGACGATATTTTCCGAGGTGCTTATCTTTGCGGCGTTCTGGCTGTTCGCGGTGCTCTCAACGCTGTTTTATATGCATATGTTCCAGCTAAATTCATACCGCGCCGACGATCAGTGGCACTGGATGCTCAAGAATCGCGGCAAGGTAGTGCCGCTCGCTCTGCCGCTTATCGGAGCGGTTATCGGCGTTATCTGCGGGAAGAATGCCGGCATGATAGTCTGCGCCGTGTTCATTTTGCTCGCGTGCCTGTTCTATAAGCCTAAGAAAGCGAAAAAGCCGCTGAAATATACCCCCAGAGTCAGGCGTATGCTCGTCACCGTCGCGGTGCTCTATGTTGCAATGACCGTCCTGCTCGCGGTGTTCGCATCCGGGCGTATAACGGCGCTTGTCGTCGGTCTTGTTGCCGCAGCTTCGCCGTTTGTCATAATCCTCGCCAATATTATAAATAAGCCTATCGAGCTTTCGATAAACAGATATTACACGAACGACGCGAAAAAAATGCTCGCCGCCTGCCCGAATCTTACAGTTATCGGCGTCACCGGAAGCTACGGCAAAACGAGCGTCAAGTTCTATCTCAACACTCTTCTCAAGGCAAAATACAATGTCCTCATGACCCCCGAGAGCTACAACACTCCCATGGGCGTCGTCAAGACCGTGCGCGGTTCGCTCAGAGCGACGCATGAAATCTTCATCTGCGAGATGGGCGCGAAATATGTCGGCGATATCAAAGAGCTGTGCGATATAGTCCACCCGAAGCACGGCATAATAACCTCGATAGGTCCTCAGCATCTCGAGAGCTTCAAGTCTCTTCAGAATGTTATCAACACGAAGTTCGAGCTCGCCGATGCACTGCCGAAGGACGGCATGCTGTTTTTGAACGGCGACAATGAATATATAGCCGAAAGGGCGCCCGACGGCGCGATAACCTACGGACTCAATTCCGACAGCAAGTATAAAGCGAAGCTTATCAGCGTCGGCGACAAGGGCACTACTTTTGAAGTCACAACGCCCGACGGCGAAAAAGAGGAGTTCACGACAAAGCTCATCGGCACCCACAACTGCCTGAATATCCTCGGCGCGATAGCAGTTTCGCATGAACTGGGCATCTCGCTTGCCGAGCTGCGCCCGCAGGTGCGCCGCCTCGAATCCGTACCGCATCGCCTCGAGCTCTCAAAGCGCGTCGGCATGACGCTTATAGACGACTCGTATAACTCAAACCCGAGCGGCACGAAAGCGGCGCTTGAGACTCTGAGCTTCTTCGAGGGCGAGAAGATTCTCGTCACGCCCGGCATGGTCGAACTCGGAGACAAGCAGGAGGAATACAACTGCGAATTCGGCAGAAACGCCGCCGCAGTCTGCGACTATGTGGCTTTGGTAGGCGAGAGGCAGACAAAAAGCATATATAAAGGTCTTGTCGAGGCGGGCTTTGACGAATCCCGTATATTCGTCTCTCCCTCGCTCGGCGATGCGCTCGCAAAGGTCGGCGCGATAAGAACGGATAAAAAGAAGATCGTCCTGCTCGAAAACGACCTTCCCGACAATTATTAATGGGGGTATTCCTATGAAGATAAAGCTTGCAGTCATGTTCGGCGGCAGAAGCGTTGAGCATGAGATTTCTGTCATTTCCGCCATTCAGGCGATCCATGCGGTAGATAAAGACAAATACGATGTTATCCCGATCTATATCACAAAGAACAACGAGATGTATGTCGGCGAACATATCGGCGAGATCGAGGCTTATAAAAATATCAATGCGCTTATCGCGGAGAGCACGCGCGTGAATCTCGTCAACGACGGCGACCGCACGCTGATAGTCAGATATCCGCACAAGGCTTTTGCAAAGGATGTTATTGATTATATCGACGTCGCGTTCCCGATAGTCCACGGCACGAATGTCGAGGACGGCACTTTGCAGGGCTATCTCCAGATGCTCAATCTTCCGTATGTCGGCTGCGATGTTATCTCGTCGGCGGTCGGAATGGATAAATATGTTATGAAGACCGTCTTTAAAGATAACGGCATTCCCGTGCTCGACTGCGTTTGCGTCGACGCGGAGGAATATGACGCAGATCCGGAAAAGATAGTTGCGGATATCGAGAAGAAATTCAGCTATCCCGTTATCGTCAAGCCGATAAATCTCGGTTCGAGCATCGGCATCAGCAAGGCACATGACACCGACGGACTTGAAAATTCGCTCTCAAACGCGTTCGACTATGCGGACAGAGTCCTTGTCGAGCCCGCGATAGAGAACCTGCGCGAAATAAACTGCTCCGTTCTCGGCGACAGACATTCGGCGCGCGCGTCCGTCTGCGAAGAGCCGCTCAATGCAACGGATATACTGAGCTATGAGGATAAATATATCGGCAATGCTTCTAAATCCGGCTCAAAGGGCATGGCTTCGACTCAGCGCAGAATCCCTGCCGATATCCCGAAAGAGACCGAAAACGAGATACGCACTATGGCTGTCAAGGCATTCAGGGTGCTCGGCTGCAGCGGCGTGTCGCGTATAGATTTCATGATCGACGCCTCGACCGGCAAGGTCTGGCTCAACGAGATAAACACGATTCCCGGCTCGCTCTCGTTCTACCTCTGGGAGCCTCTGGGGGTCAAATATACCGAACTTATCGACGAAATGATATCGCTCGCCATGAAGCGTGAACGCGAGCGCGAGTCGATAACCTATTCGTTCGATACCAATGTGCTCTCGGGCATAAAGCTCGGCGGCAAAAAGACAGGCAAAATGTAATTAAGCTCAAGAAAGGATGTCTCATTATGGCAGTATTCAGACCCTTCAAAGCAGTAAGACCGCTCCCCGAATATGCATCGCGTGTTGCGGCTCTTCCCTATGATGTTATGAACAGCGACGAAGCCCGCGAGATGGTAAAGGGCAATCCCTATTCGTTCCTCCATGTCGACAAGGCGGAGGTCGATTTGCCCGTCGGTACAGAGCTCTATTCCGAAGTTGTCTACAACAAGGCGGCGGAGAATCTCAAAAAGCTCGAAACCGACGATATCTGCAAGCAGGACAAGTCGGATTGCATGTACATATACCGTCAGATAATGGACGGCAGAAGTCAGACGGGTCTCGTCGGCTGCGTGTCGATAGACGACTATATGAACAATGTCATAAAGAAACATGAGCTGACCCGCGCCGACAAGGAGCAGGACAGAATAAATCATGTCGATTATTGCGACGCGAACACAGGTCCTATTTTCCTGACCTACAGAGACAACGCCGCGGTCGGCGATATCGTCAAGGCGTGGCAGGCGGAGCATGAGCCGGTCTATGATTTCGTCTCCGACGGCGTCGCCCAGACAGTCTGGGTCATCGACTGCCCCGAGACTATAAAGAAACTTTCGTCTCTCTTCGCGGGCATCGATTCGCTCTATATTGCGGACGGTCATCACCGCGCCGCTTCGGCGGTCAAAGTCGGCAAAAAGCGCAGAGAGCAGAATCCCGGATACACCGGAAACGAGGAGTTTAACTTCTTCCTCGCCGTGTTGTTTGCACAGAGCGAGCTCGCGATAATGGACTACAACAGGGTCATAAAAGACTTAAACGGTCTGACTCAGGACGAGTTTATAGCAAAAATAAGCGAAAGCTTTACCGTTGAATCCGCGCCCGAGTCGCCTTATAAGCCGCAGGAGAAGCATACCTTCGGAATGTATCTCGGCGGAAAGTGGTACAAGCTCACTGCAAAGAACGGCACTTTCGATGCGTCCGACCCGGTCGCGGCGCTCGATGTTTCGATACTTCAGCAGAATCTCATCTCTCCCGTGCTCGGAATAGACGATCCGCGCACCGACAAGAGAATTGACTTCGTCGGCGGCATACGCGGTCTCAAGGAGCTTGAGCGCAGGGCGCAGAGTGATATGTGCCTCGCATTTTCAATGTTCCCGACGACCGTTGATGACCTTATGGACATAGCCGACGCGGGTAAGATAATGCCGCCGAAATCGACATGGTTCGAGCCGAAACTGCTCAGCGGCCTGTTTGTGCACAAGCTTAAATAAGGGATGAAAACATGGTAAGATACAAGACCGAACCCGGCGAAAAGGAGCAGAAAATCCTCGCAGAAATTTCGCTCAACACGCCGAACAATCTGAAAAGGCGTAAGGTGACTTCTGCAGTTTCGGCGGTTCTCTGTGTCATATATGCGGCGTTCGCCGTGTGGATGTTCGCGCGCGGTGTTGTCGGCAACGGATTCCTGCTGCTCGGCTTTGCAGTGCTTTTTCTGCTGATAATTTTGTTTTCCAAAAAGTTTCAGCTCAGTGTAATGCAAAAGCTCATGAAAAAGAGAAACAATGCTGTTTCGGGCGGAACTTTGGAATATGTCATTGACGATGACGGCGTGGCGATAACTTCGCCGCTCGGCACGGGCAAAAACAACTGGTCGGCATTTGACCGATGGGGCGAGCAGGACGGATATGTCTATCTCGTGCGCCTTGATAACAATGTCGTGCTTATGGATAAATCCCGCCTGACTCCCGATGAACTGAAAGAGCTTGAAAGATTGCTCGGGAATGTGAAAAAAGCAAAGCTTGATAAAATGCTTGGAAAATGAAAATAGCCACCGGTTGATTCGGTGGCTATTTTTGCGTCATTCACTTTTCGGCGGAGAGCGGCGATGAAATAATTTGGAATTTGCAGTTTGTACAGCCCTATAACTCACAACTTAAAAACAACGGTGCTACCGAAAAGTCATGCCGTTTATAAATTTAATAATAGCTGCAAAACGCGGTATGCCGGTCAATTCATTTGATGTTATTCATCCCAGTCAAATTTTGTAAGTTTGCCTTTTGTCAGCAGTTCGGGATATCCCCACTGGCGCAGAACTTCGTATACGCCGACGGCGACGGAATTCGAGAGATTCAGGCTGCGGGCGTCCGAATTGTTTATCATAGGTATTCTCACGCAGCTGTCCGGGTTGTCGTGCAGAAGCTCCTCGGGCAGTCCCTTTGTCTCCTTGCCGAAGACTATATAGGCGTTGTCGGGATAAACTACATCCGAATGAATGTGCTCCGCCTTGGTTGAAAAATAGAAAAATTTTCCGCCTGCGTTCTTCTCAAAAAAGTCCGCGAGGTTTTCATAATATGTTATGTCGAGCAGATGCCAGTAGTCGAGTCCGGCTCTTTTGAGCTTGCGGTCGTCAATGGTGAATCCCATTGGCTTGACTATGTGCAGGCGCGAGCCGGTCGCGGCGCAGGTGCGCGCGATGTTGCCGGTGTTCTGCGGTATTTCCGGTTCAACGAGAACTATGTTCAGCTGCATTTTTGTCCTCCTGTTTCGTGCGTTTTGACAAAACAAATTTTGTCTTGAATCCCGGCGCGCTCCCTGCTCAAAATATAAAGGGAACGCCCGAAGCGTTCTGAAAAATAAAAAGGGGTGTGTTCTTTTATGAAGATGGCTCAGTCCGGATCGACCGCCAAAAATGTCATGGTTGCCCTTGCAGTCGGCGGCGCGGCGGCCGCAGTGTCGGGTGCGATGATGATGGGCTCGAACAATTCGCTCAAAAAGGCGAAGAAGAATGTCAAGAAGAGCGCCGCAAAGGCTATGAAGACCGTCAGCGGCATAATGGACGATGTGTCCTCGATGAAAAACTTCAAGATCTGACTTTTTAATGGGACTCGGTCGCCGCGCGGTTATTTTGCGGCGTTGTAGAGTCCCATTGCCTTTTCGGTCTCTCCGTTTACGAGCAGGGGAATTGCGTCGCACGCCTTGAGACAGGCGGAACGCAGATTTTCGAGGTCGTCGCCTTTCATGACCGAGAGCACCCAGTCGGCGAGCGGCTGCTCGGGGTGGAGCTTCGCGCCGATGCCGAGCTTGATGCGCGGGAACTGATCGCTCTGAAGCTGATATATTATGCTCTTTATTCCGTTGTGACCGCCGTCCGTGCCTTTGCGGCGTATTCTGAGCCTGCCGCAGGGGAGAGAGATGTCGTCAAAAATTACGATTATCTTTTCGGGCGGAATCTTGTAGAACGAGGCTATGTCGCGCACCGCCTCGCCGGAGTTGTTCATGAAAGTCTGAGGCTTTGCAAGAATGCAGCGCTTGCCGCCGATTTCCGCGTCTCCGATGAGTGCGTTGAACTTCAAGCGGTTTATTTTTATATCGTTCTCCTGCGCGAAGAGATCGAGGCAGAGAAAGCCAGCATTGTGGCGGGTGAATTCATATTCCTTGCCCGGGTTGCCGAGCCCGACTATCAAAAATTCGGGTGCGCCGACAGCGCGGGGAGTGCGTCTGAAAAAATTCATATCTTTTTCCCTTACATTTTATACGGACGCCCGGAAACCCGAGCGCCCGTATGTTATTTTGACTTTATCAGAACTTTATATCGATCGCGAATTTGTCGGCGTTTGCCATGTCAAATTTTACGAACGACTGGTTCGCGGCGGACTTGTTCTCCGCAAACACGATGCTCGGGTTGAGCTTCTTGAGAGCCGATTTGACAGCGTCGGGGCTGTTGTAGCCCTTGGCGAGGACATTGAATGTGAATGTCCCGGTTTCGCCGGGAGCGATGGTCACATAGTTGGCCTCGTTGGTGCGCGAGCAGACCCAGATGTTGTCCGTTCCGTTCGCTTCGCTCTTCGCGTTGGAGATGACTATCGCAGTGTCGCTGCGGTTCTTTATTGAGACTGTCTGGGCGTAAACGTTCCAGCCCTCGCAGTTATTTTCATAGAACTTTGCAACATCGTCGGCGCTCATGCCGTAGAGCGATTTGAGCGTGATTTTGTAGACCTGGGGGATAGTCTTGTATGCGGTCATTGCGGTGTCGTCAACAGCTATCTCCTGTGCAGATGCCGTTCTCTTGTTGCCGACAGGGATGACTCCTCCGAGGACGAGTCCGCCGACAACTATCGCCGCGGCCGCGATGACGGCAATAATGATTATCGCCGCTTTCTTGCCTTTCTTCATGGCAATTTCACCGTCTTTCTTTTAAATTTTATGCTTATAGGGCTGCTTTATCTTCACCCAGCCCTTTTTGACCGTCTGTCTGGAGCGGGCGACTGCGAGAGAGTTGTCGGGGACATTCTCGGTCACGGTCGAGCCTGCCGCCGTGTATGCGTTTTCGCCGACCTCAACGGGAGCCACGAGGCAGGTGTGGCATCCGATAAATGCGCCGTCCTTGATTGTGGTGCGGCTCTTTTTGTTGCCGGAGTAGTTTGCCGTCGCGCAGCCGCAGCCGATGTTGATTCCCGTGCCGAGATCGGAGTCGCCGATATACGAAAGGTGGGATATCTTTGTATCTGCGCCTATCGTGCTGTTCTTGACTTCAACGAAGTTGCCGACATGGACTGAACTGCCGATAACGCTGCCGGGACGGATGCGGACGAACGGACCGATGTCCGCGCCGTCGAGTATCTTTGATGAGTAGCAGACCGAGCGGACGAACGAAACGCCGTTTTCTATCGTGCTGCTTTCAACGAGCGAGTCGGGACCTATCGTGCAGTCCTCGCCGATAACGCTGTCGCCTTTTATCACAGAACCGGTGAGAATCACGGTGTCCCTGCCGATTTTTGCGCCGGGGCAGATAATGACGCCGTCGGTGCAGGGGATCGACACGCCCGCACGCATATGCTTCTCAAGCTCGCGGTGGCGGGCAAGCTCGTTGAGCGCATTGAGCTGAACTCTGTCGTTCGCGCCGAGGATTATATCTTCGCTCTGCGCCGTGAACGAACCTGCGCGCAGACCGTATGACTTTATCTCTTCAAGAGCGTCGGTCAGATAGAACTCTTTCTTCGTGTTCTCTCCGCTCGCACGCTTTGCGTTGAGGCTGTTGAGCGCGCGCATCAGAGCTTTGCCGTCAAACCAGAACGCGCCGGAATTGACTTCTCTTACAGCCGCCTCTTCGGCGTTCGCGTCGCGCTGTTCGACTATCTTTTCAACCGAACCGTCCGCGGAGCGGATTATCCTGCCGTAGCCGGTCGGATCGTCTATCTCCGCAGAGATAACGGTGACGCTGTTGCCCTCTTTCTTGTGCAGGGCGAGTGCATCGTATATTGTTTTTGCGTCGATGAACGGAGCGTCGCCATTTAAAACGAGGACATCGCCGCCGTTGCTTTCAATAAAGTTTCCCGCCTGCAAAACGGCGTGACCCGTTCCGAGTCTCTCGCTCTGGAGCACGGTCTCGCAGCTGCCTGCAAGGTGCGCGTCGAGATATTCCGCGCCGAAGCCTTTAACAACGCATATGTCGTCTATGCCGCTTTCTTTTACGGCGCCTATGACCCAGTCGATCATCGGCGCGAACAGAACCTCGGCGAGAGCCTTCGGCTTTTTGCTCTTCATTCGCGTGCCTTCGCCGGCGGCGAGAATAACAGCACATTTCTTATCCATAAAGCTCATTGTCCTTTCCTTATTGATACCCGTGCGGTATCTTAAAATATATTATGACAGAAAAAGAGTGAAATTACAAGCCATTGTGCATATGACGGCGCGATTTTTCAAAGATTTTATAAAATGAGCGGGTCGGCTCTGCGGTTGAAAAAGCAGGTTATATCCGCCGGATTTTTAAATTTTCGGCGTGGGGAAACATATTTTGTGCCATATATATTGTATAGTCAAATCTGTACAAAAGAAAAGTCGCAAAAATCGCTATTTTATTGTAAAAATATATGGTATTTTTCCTGCCGGTCTGCTATAATAACATGAGGCGAAGATGCAGCCTTTGGTTTCTGCATCTTCTTCGCAGCTAAAAACACTATTTACGGAGGTATATCATGGCTCACAAGTACGTTTATTTGTTCTCCGAGGGCAACGCTCAGATGAGAGAGCTTCTCGGCGGTAAGGGCGCGAACCTTGCTGAAATGACAAACATCGGTCTTCCTGTTCCTCAGGGCTTCACTATCACCACCGAGGCCTGCACACAGTACTATGAGGACGGCCGCGAGATCAATCCCGAGATCATGGCAGAGATCAACGAGTACATCGTCAAGATGGAAGGCATCACCGGCAAGAAGTTCGGCGATAAGGAGAATCCGCTCCTCGTTTCCGTCCGTTCCGGCGCCCGCGCTTCCATGCCCGGCATGATGGACACTATTCTTAACCTCGGTCTTAACGAGGAAGTCGTTGAGGCTATCGCAGAGAAGTCCGGCAATCCCCGTTGGGCTTGGGACTGCTACAGAAGATTCATTCAGATGTATTCCGACGTCGTTATGGAGGTCGGTAAGAAGTATTTCGAGCAGCTCATCGACGCTATGAAGGCGAAGAAGGGCGTGACCCAGGATGTCGAGCTTACCGCTGACGATCTCAAGGAGCTCGCTTCTCAGTTCAAGGCTGAGTACAAGGCAAAGATCGGCACCGATTTCCCGACCGATCCCAAGGAGCAGCTCATGGGCGCTATCAAGGCTGTTTTCCGTTCGTGGGACAACCCCCGCGCAAACGTCTATCGCCGCGACAACGATATCCCCTATTCGTGGGGTACTGCCGTTAACGTCCAGTCCATGGCGTTCGGCAACATGGGCGATGACTGCGGCACCGGCGTTGCGTTCACCCGCGACCCCGCAACCGGCGCCAAGGGCCTGTTCGGTGAGTTCCTCACCAACGCACAGGGCGAGGACGTCGTCGCAGGTGTCCGTACTCCCATGAAGATCGCTGAGATGGAGCAGAAGTTCCCCGAGGCGTTCGCAGAGTTCAAGAAGGTCTGCAAGATTCTTGAAGACCATTACAGAGATATGCAGGACATGGAGTTCACCGTCGAGCACGGCAAGCTCTTCATGCTTCAGACCCGTAACGGTAAGAGAACCGCTCAGGCAGCTCTCAAGATCGCCTGCGATCTCGTTGACGAGGGTATGAGAACCGAGGAAGAGGCTGTTCTTATGATCGAGCCCAGAAACCTTGACACCCTCCTTCATCCCCAGTTTGACGCAAAGGCACTCAAGGCCGCTACCCCGATCGGTAAGGGTCTTGGCGCTTCTCCCGGCGCTGCATGCGGCAAGATCGTCTTCACCGCTGACGACGCTGAGGCTTGGAAGGCAAGAGGCGAGAAGGTTGTCCTTGTCCGCCTTGAGACTTCTCCCGAGGACATCACCGGCATGAAGGCATCTCAGGGTATCCTGACTGTCCGCGGCGGTATGACCTCTCACGCAGCTGTTGTTGCCCGTGGTATGGGTACCTGCTGTGTCTCCGGCTGCTCCGAGATCATCATGGACGAGGAGAACAAGAAGTTCACCCTTGCAGGCAAGACCTTCCATGAGGGCGACTTCATCTCCATCGACGGCTCCACCGGTAACATCTATGACGGCATCATCCCGACTGTCGACGCTTCCATCGCAGGCGAGTTCGGCAGAATCATGGGCTGGGCCGACAAATACAGAACCCTTCAGGTTCGTACCAACGCAGACACCCCGCGCGACGCAGCCAAGGCTGTTGAGCTCGGCGCAGAGGGTATCGGCCTTTGCCGTACAGAGCATATGTTCTTCGAGGCTGACAGAATCGCTGCTTTCCGCGAGATGATCTGCTCCGATACTGTTGAAGAGAGAGAAGAAGCTCTTGAGAAGATTCTTCCCTATCAGCAGGGCGACTTCGAGAAGCTCTATGAGACCCTCGAAGGCAAGCCGGTCACCATCCGCTTCCTTGATCCGCCTCTCCATGAGTTTGTTCCCACCGAGGAGGCCGACATCGAGGCTCTTGCGGCTGCGAAGCACAAGTCCGTTGATGAGATCAAGGCTATCATCGCTTCTCTCCACGAGTTCAACCCGATGATGGGTCACCGCGGCTGCCGTCTGGCTGTCACATATCCCGAAATCGCAAAGATGCAGACTGCTGCTGTTATCCGCGCTGCTATCAATGTTCAGAAGAAGCATCCCGATTGGAAGATCGTTCCCGAGATCATGATCCCGCTTGTCGGCGACGTCAAGGAGTTCAAGTTCGTCAAGAAGATCGTTGTCGAGGTTGCCGACGCTGAGATAAAGGCTGCCGGCATTGATCTCGAGTATGAGGTCGGCACCATGATCGAGATCCCGAGAGCGGCTCTCACCGCTGACGAGATCGCTGCTGAGGCTGATTTCTTCTGCTTCGGCACCAACGATCTGACTCAGATGACCTTCGGCTTCAGCCGTGACGATGCAGGCAAGTTCCTCAACGCTTACTATGACACCAAGATCTTTGAGAACGATCCGTTCGCAAAGCTTGATCAGAACGGCGTAGGCAAGCTTATGCAGATGACCATTGCGCTCAGCAAGCCCGTCAACCCGAAGCTCCACTGCGGTATCTGCGGTGAGCACGGCGGCGACCCGACTTCCGTCGAGTTCTGCAACGATATCGGCCTTGATTATGTCTCCTGCTCGCCCTTCCGCGTGCCGATCGCACGCCTCAGCGCAGCTCAGGCAGCTATCAAGAAGCACAACGCGTAAATCTAAATCAAAAGCTCCGTCCGGTTCTCCGGGCGGAGTTTTTATATACGGCAAACTTGCGCGCCCGTCTGCGCAAAGTGTCAATTTTTGCGATTGTTATTGATAAGAGAATTATTTGCTGTTATACTTATAATCAAGGACAGAGATTGAAAAGAGTAAGGTGATAAATAGATGATACTTCCTTTAGATGAAATAGGGCAGTTTCCTATAAGCCTTATAATAATTGCAATTATCATAAACGGAATTTATAATCATTCGATATATAAATTTATTGTGACCTTTTTATTTGAGAAGGGTTTGACAAACCGACAAAAGCGTGCGTGGCGAAAAGAGAGATATTTCAAAAGACAAACCATGCGCTACATAAGAACGACGATAAAGAGTCTTCCCGAGCAGGATTTTAGCCCCAATATCGAGAAGTATCATCTTGCGGATGTGGTTTTAATTGTTGTTTTTATAATAACTCTTGCGATAGTGAGTGTAACTTATTATCTTGTAAGAGAAATTAACTGGGTTATTATAGTAACTTACGCAATTCATGAAGCAACAGCAATTGCAACGACCGTTTTTAATCTTTCGCATATAACATCGCGCGATAAAAAAGGACGATTTGTTGGTTTCTTTTGGGGAGAGTTTACATTTAAATAAAACTGAACAAACGACGCAGGGTTTTAAACATCGGAGGTGCTCTATGGCTAAAATGGTAATCACAAGTAATATATGTATATTTTTTATCCTTAAATTAGTATCAAAGATCGTCTTGGATTACCTTTTCTTTATTGATAAATCCAAGTCAAACAGGCGCAGATATCGAAAGGGTCATAATTTTTTGTATAAATTCTTTACGGGCTATGTCTATAGCAAGAAACATATGAACGAATCGCGGTGCAGAAATTACATAAGAGTTATCTATGCGATATATGTTTTTTTGATGACTTCAGATTTAGTTCTTCTGATTCTGGTAATGGACTCTTTCGGAGTTAATTCTACTTCAATTTATAAGTATTGTGAATTTGGGCTTATGGCAGTATCGTTTGCGTGCTTGTTGTGGTTTGAGATTCACAGTAAAGGTAAAGGCTTCCATTGGTGGTTTCCTCCGTCATGGTGGAGAGGCAGGTTTTATTGGGATGTCTGACATACGGACGAGCCGGTTATTTATAGAACTGTGGCAGAACAATTGAAAATAAACGGAAAATCCGAAGCGGGAAAGTGAGAGAAAAGAGAGGGTTTTATGCGCGAGGCATTTGAAAAAGTAAAAGCGATAATCGACGGGTGGGATCCGGTCGATCTTTTGACCTGCTGCCACTGCCCCTCCGATGAATACGACGATATCAGCATTGAACTGGCGCAAATGCTGACTTTTGATACCGATGTTGAAACATTGAAAAACGATATATATAATATATTTGTCCGGGATTTCGATGCCGGGACATTTGACAAAAGTCCGCAGGAGTGCGAAACGATTGCGAGAAAAATTATTGAAAATTTGCATGGAAGAGAGATGTAAATTTTATAGAACTGCGGCAGAATAGTTCGAGATATCACTCCAATCAGATATCAACCACTGCAAGCATCCGTGCGGTACGAAAGGGATTAAAATATGGATAAACATAAAAATGCGGACAGACATAAAATATATCCCGGCTTTAGGGAGTTTTATGGTAAGGGATTATTTAAAGCAGACCGTACACTTAAGGAAGAATACCAATGTTCGAAATGCGGCAGAAAAATAAGGATAGACGACTATGAAAAAATGAAATACAGAGATAGCTGCATACAATGGTTTCTATATATACTGTATTTCTACTTCTTTATTATATTTGCTCGCAAAGCTGCGGATGCTTTTTTGAAAATAGTTTATGAAATCCCGGATTTTTTGCTTCGGCTTTTGAGCGTATTTTTTGCCGTTGTTGTTGCAGGATTTTTATTTTTTATGTTGCTGATGGTAGTTATTTGGCTGGGACGAGTATTTTTTCTTAAATGGTATTGTGCAAAACTGCAGAAAGAGGAACAGACCCATGCTGCGGCGAAAAGACGGAGTAAAAGATTTATACATTTTTCAGCATCGGCTCAACCACGGCAAGCACTTGCGCGGTACGAAAGAAATAAAAATATAGATAAACATAAAAATGCGGACAGACATAAAATATATCCCGGCTTTAGGGAGTTCTGCGGTGAAAAAGATGTGCTTAAAGAAGAATATCAATGTTCGAAATGTGGCAGAAAAATAAAGTTAGACAACTATGAAAAAATGAAAAAAAGGAGTAATCTTATACGGTGGCTTATAGTTATACCGCTGTGTTTTTCCATGGTTATATTTTGCGACGAAGCTGCGGATGCTTTTTCCAAAATAGTTTTGACTTATTATGAAGTCCCGGAATTTTCGCTTCAGGTTTTGAGCGCACTTTTTGGAGCTGTTGTTATAGGGATTCCGGCTTTCGCGGTGATGGTAGTAGCTGTTTGGCTGGAACGGGTAATATTCCTTAAACGGTATTGTGCAAAACTGCAGAAAAGCGGAACAGACCCTTGTCCCGGCGAAAAGACGGAGTAAAAGTGTTGCGACTATATTCTCCGCGCAGCGGCAGAGGATAGACTATCGAACTTTATGCAAAGAGGAGATTTAATAATGAAAAGGACAAGAGTCTCAACAAAATTGATGTTTGCGGCGATAATCATTTCACTTCTGTGCGTTTCTTTGGGGCTGTTATCGGCTTGCAGGTCAAACACAAGTTCCTCGCCGAGTGAAACAGTTGATGAAAATACGACATCAGAGGCGACCGATGCAGAAAGCACAACGGAGTTCTCCGAAGCGGTCAGTGCCTTACTGGAAACGACGGACGAGAACAGCAAATGGATTATAGCTAAGACAAGAGAAGATTATTATCCAAGGGAAAGCGAAACAATGCCCGGCGATGATAACGACAAATTGTTAACAGAAAAGCAGGCTATAGCAATACTTAATGCGAGAATTGCCCCGGACAACGACAAGATGATAAAGGAAATTGACCATAAAGTAGTTATAAATGGTAAGCCGTATTTCTTGGCTCATGCATATACAGTCGGAAGAGATTTTACGTTTACACATGGCTGGTATATCGTAGACCGGGAAACGGGGGATTTGTATAAAGCATATGCCGCCGCGGATTTATATTACTATGTCGAAAAGGATTGAGCCGAAAGCGATGCTAACGGCAGACGAGAACAATCATAATACTAACCCCCGGAATTTAACTTTTTGGGGGTTAGTATTATTATGACGTAAATTTATAATCCGACTGCGGCACGAAAAAATGAATCTCCTATTGCAATAGTGGTCACGACATCATTTTGCTTTTTTATATCTGACACCGCGAAAAAGATAAATCTTGATAATAATCGGAAGTTTTTATATAATAAAATCAGAAGCGGCATCCGAAAAATACTGTTATGATTTGTATTCTGACGGATGTGCCGCAAAGTCGGTATACATAAAACAAATGATTTTTGTGCGAGGTCATGATTATGTACAGTGTGCTTGTTGTTGACGATGAGATACGCCAGAGAGAGGCGGTTATCGGCAATGTCGATTGGCAGAGAGCGGGTTTTGAGGTTGTCGGCGGCGCCGAAAACGGAATAGAGGCACTCGATCTTCTCGAAAAGCTTGAACCCGATCTTGTTCTGACCGACATCAAAATGCCGCTTATGACCGGACTTGAGCTTGCAAAAAGGACCCGCGAAATAAGGCCGGCAACGAAATTTGTTATCCTGAGCGGGTACGACGACTTTGAATACGCTCAGGAAGCGTTCAAATACAATGTCATAAGATATCTTCTCAAACCTGTTTCCGCATCCGAACTCACCGAAGAGTTTGAAAAAATCGGAGCCGAGATGGACAGGGAGTTTGAACTGCTCAAAAGCGGCGGGTCAAACGAAGATATCTCTCTGCGGCTTGAAAAGGCGGAATTTCTGCTTCCGCTTCTGCTCGGCACAGGCGAGGATGTCCATGCATCGGACGACTTAACTAAGAATGCCAAAAAGCTCGGAATAATCAAAAGCGACGGCGACTGCTACAGCGTCATTGCTTCAAAATTCAAGGCAAACACGGGCAAGACCTGCACCTCTCAGCAGCATATCGATTTTGTCAACAGTATTTTCAATAAATATGCTCTGTGCGAAAGCTTCTTTGTCAACGGCAGAATAATTACTCTTGTAACAAGCGAGCCGGAAGAGATGTCAACAAAACTGAGACTCCCCGTTATTGAACTTGTGCAGAGCGCAAAAAAGCTGTTGAATCAGAATTGTACTATCGGCATCAGCGAGACCGTTCAGGATCCGTCTCTTTTGGCGCTCGCCTGCACTCAGGCTATGACGGCGCGGCGCTATACCTCCGACGGCACGGGCAACATCCGATATATCAACGACCAGGAGCGCAAGAGCACACACGAGTTTGAAAATGCCGAAAAATCCGTCTATAAGCTCGAACAGCTTCTGAAGATAGGGAGCAAGGATGAGATAAAGTCGTTCCTTGACGAGATACTTTCCGGAAAGACGCGCGAGGGCATTGATTATATTATCATTCAGATTCTTGCCACCGCGCACAGATGCGTCAGCGTTCTGCCGGACGGCAACGCCGCTGCGGAGCTGTTTACCTCCAACAATTCGTTCATGTCTCGCCTGTCCTTCGACTTTAACGAGCAGTATAAAAACGAGCTTGTTTCGCTCTGCCTTTGCTTATGTGTGATAAAGAAGTAATAGAAGTGTAAAAAATTTTGCCGTTCCTATCCGGCACTTGCGCAGGGTGTCGGATAGGTCGGGCTTTATTCTTCGGGCAAGTCAATCTTGCCTACAAAGCTGTAATAAATATCAATGCGCTGGCGGCGTACTTCGTTCTCGTCATACTCACATTCATAAACAACGATTTTCTCCACCATTTCACGCAAAAGAGTGTGTGTCAGTTCTTCGATAGAAAGGTACTTGCGGACAACGCTCATAAACTTTTCAGCGTTTACCGTGGCTTCCTGTGCCTTGTCCAGCTCGCCCTGCAAAGCGGCGGCTCTGTCTTTCAGTTCCCGCTGCTCGGCTTCGTAGTCTGCGGACATTTCCATGAAACGCT
>OGOO01001689.1_pt1 | contig 18177 bp, 17 predicted proteins | sample 1552651 | NCBI WGS metagenome assembly OGOO01 (sample SAMEA2580118, study PRJEB22360) | human gut metagenome | biome: human gut; feature: human-associated habitat; material: faeces | place: Denmark | collected 2008/2010 | reverse complement strand
CTTACACCGCCAATACCAGAAAGACCAGAATCATTTACACTACCAAAGCCACCAATACCGCCGAAGTTACCTTGGGTTGCACCGTGTGACATAGCACCGCCACCTATGGCACCACCAACACCTGTACCAAAACCACCTTGGTCAGTACCAATACCACCGAAGGAACCAGTACTTGCAAAGCCTCCCTTGCTGTCTCCACCAAAGGAACCAGTATCCATACCAAGATCGCCAAGGCTAGACATAGCACCAGCGTAAGCAGCAGCAACAGGGCCAACCATATCTCTACCCCAAGAAGAAGTAGGATTAGCCATACCGATAGAGTTGTTTACAGCAGCGGTTGCGTTAGCTACAGCATTAGGACTCAGAGACTTAGAACCAGCAATAGCATCATTGATAGCCTGAGCAAGAGACATGTCGTTGATTGTAGCCATGTCCATGTTATGTGTAGCAATGTTGTTAGCGTAAGCTGCACCAATCTGACGACCAGTAATCTGACCAAAGGTATCTTCCATGACATCACGTGTAGGTTCTTCTGCACGTGCGTCAAAGGCATCAGCAAGCAAACCACCAATCGTGGGGCCTACAAGTCCACCAATCATTCCACCAATAGGGCCACCAAGTAAACCACCCAGTGCACCAAAGGCCATAGAACCCATCGTTGTACCTGTAGTCATACCAAGAGAAGCAGCACCAATTTGTCCTACAGTACCTGCAAGACTACCGGGAATACCAGATAGACCAAAGTTCAAAGCAGCATTAACAGGTGCGTTCAAACCAAGAGCAAGTCCGGTCTTAGTAGCAGCATCTAATCCCATCTGGCCAAAGCCAGATATAGCCGCATCCATAGCTTGCTTGTCAGTAAAGCTATGCCCCTTATTAGAGGAGCCAGCATCATTACCCTTGCTAGAAGAAGTAGTACCGCCACCAAAACCATCTCGTCCATCACCACCGGTAAACTCTTTACCTAGAGTGGTACCTTTATTAGCCTCCTCCTTATCAGAAGAAGACTGCTGGTTAGAGAAACGATTCTGGTTGTCATACCATTTGTTACGACTAGAGTTACCTTGAGTACTGCTACCACCTATACCGTAGTTACCCAGCACCGTTTGATAGATAGGCAACATTGTAGTGTACGTAGGGAAGTATCCGTAGTTGTTCATTTACTTCCACCTCCCAATAGCTATGCACATAACTATGTAGTTTGATGTAGGAGGAGTAGCACTGGGTTCTCGTACACCAACATGAGTACTTCTTTTTGACCTAGACCAAACCCAAGAGGAAACTACACTACCTGCGGCATTTCCTGTAACATCTGATACTGCAATATAATCTGTGTCTATAAATTCTATAGGCCAAATTATATCTATTCCTAGATTTCCTGAAGGTATTAGATTTTGCATACCTTGAATAAGTACACCATCTGGTAGTTTCACATACCAAGCATTATCTGTTTTACCAGTGATAACACCTTCTTTATCAACACGTGTATTAAGTGCATCAATCTGATTCTGAAGAGAAGTCAAAGCATTGTTAATAGACATGTTAAACGAATAGGTGTTCCAGTCATCTGTGTAAGGAACATCAAGTAACTGTACTTTGTTTTGTTGTGCCATTTACTTCTGTTCTCCTTCCACAAGTTCACCCATAGACGAGGCAAGAATGACTGAGTGTACATGTGAGTTAGACTTGAGTTCAATCTCTACAGTTTCACCTCTAAAACCAGAGGGAAGCCTAAAAGGCTTAGAGTCTACTATATTCTTGGTAAATCTTAGCTTGCCATCTACATAGTAGTTTAACACCGTCTTGTCATAAAGTTCTATAGTATTTGTTTTACACCAACCATTCACAGGTTGTTTGTTTACGTATACCATGCCAAGAGCTGAACCAGCTAGTCTACCTTCCCAAACAGGAGGTTCAGGTTTCAAACTAGACAACTTAGTAAAGTTTACTTGTGCACAACTTAAAGTAAACAAACCTTGTGGACTTACATTAACCTTAGACCGCCAACGGAAAGACTTATTGATACGACTATCAGTACCAAAAGAGTTAAGACTGTATTGTGTCTTGTTCTCTAATGGATAGCATACATACAGTTGTGATTGTTCTACGTCATTATATACAATCTTAGTTGGTTGTGATATGTAGACCATACCTGATGATACAATACTATTATATACTGTACTATACGTATAACTATCCAAGTCAAACAAAAAGCCAGCTGCTTTCTCAGTAGGATTCGTAAAGAATCCATAGTAAGTATTATTTAGAAAAGCTGCTTGCAAAGATTCAGGATGCAGAGGAAGCCATTCGTCTTGTGTTATAATCTTCTCAGTAATGAAGGTAGGACTTGCACTGTTGATAAGAACAAGACCATTAGTACTTGCAAAGATTACACCATTACGAGTTGATACAATAGAGCCAGCAGATACACAAGGACAGTTCTCTTGGATAGCTCTTGTTGTAGGTTTAGTCGGATCTGTTACTGTAATAAGTACAGGAGCAGCTTCGGTGCAAACAACAATTGTATTACCAAAAGAACCAAGACCTACGATAGGATAGTCAATCGTTACTGTATGCTCATAAGGCCAAGCATGAGGAGCATTCCAGTCAGATACATATACAGTAGAATCTTTATACGCTGCGAACAAACCATTCTGCAAAGAGACAAGACCTTTAAGCCCACCTACTGGGGGATCCCAGTAAATAGAAGGACAAGCCTCACCTAGAGAAGTGTTTGGCTTAGAGTCAGAATACTTATAGTAAGTACCGTCAGCTATCCAAACAGCAGCAGGATTATTCGTAACCCTATTTGGGTTAATATCAAACTGATCTACATAACTATACAATGCTTGACCAGCAGAAGTAACTTCAGATCTGTAGATATAGACCTTATTGATGCCAACATTAGCCCCATTAGCATATAATAATGGGTCAACTATAGACATATCTACAACTTGACCGGGACGAACATCTACAGTATAACGTGACCTATCAGAACTATTCTTAAGAGGCCCACTAGATTTACCTACATCTATAGTACCATCTGCCCACTGTCTAACGTAACAATAGACATATGACCTAGACTCAATGTCACCAGAACCTGTACCACCAGATATCCAGATATCAGACTGTCCCGGTTCAGGAATAGCTACAGCATAAGCTTTACTTTCTAAACCGTTTATATAGTCTCTATCTTCAAGAAGAGAACTATCTGTTACTAAGAACCCTGTCCCGTCATTTACCATTACATAAATGCGATTATTTTCGTCATTGTACACAGGGCCTTTAGCTACGTTTACACTCTTAACCCAACCTAGCCAGTTATACTTCTTGTTCTTCCATTTGTATCTATAGATAGACTGCGTAGTACTAGGAATGTATTTGATAATAGTATCAGCATAGTGAGGTCGAAGCTCTCCACTCCACAGCTTAACGTCGAGAGCTTCCTGTGCAAGAGTAGCGGGTAAAAGCCGTGGAGCTATACGAGGAGCAATCCCGCTAAACTGTTGGAATGTTAGTTTCATGTTTACTCCACTGTAGGAGAAGACAACTTAGCTTCGATGCATTCCGACCAAGTGTCTTCAGAGACAGTCAAAAGATATGCTCTGTTCTCTCGCCAAACTTTCTTTTTAAGCTCAAGCTCTGACAACTTAGCGACATCTTCAGGGTCAGGTGTTTTTTTAAGAAGTTGTGCATTAGTAATACTTGCAAGAGGTCTTATCTGTAACATGTCAAGATATGTCATGTAGTCAGCAAAGAACTTCTGTCTTTGAGCAAGAACAATCTCTTCTTCTGTAGGCTGAGGTTTATCAACTTTATCCCCTACTCTAAGCCACAGCTTACCAGTTACGTTCTTAAACGTATCTGTTTCTTTTTGAACTGTAGTCCAAACAGTAAAGTTTGTAATAACTCCTCTAGTGTCTACTTCAGCATAAATATAGTCTGCCATTATAAAACCCACGTAGAATTGATATAAACTGTGCCTTGTGCCCCACTACAATTTTTAGCAGTGCTTGTATCTGCAACAACTGCATAAGAATCGTTAGACCATCCGGGTTCTCCCTTACCGTTGGGAGACTCTGATCTTCCACCGCCTCCGCCTCCGCCACCTTTGACAGCGACAAACCAGTCTGCATTTACACGGCCTCCGCCTCCGCCTCCGCCTCGATGGTAACCTACACCAGTAGCATCGTAATAATGCTGACCACCTGCTGTACTGTTACTTCCGGGATTTCCGTTAGAATAGGCATTACCACCAGCACCTCCAGCAAAAGCACCAGCACCGCCAGCTCCACCTATTCCCGGCCCGCCACCAAAATTGGAACCAGACCAGCCTGCATTCTGCCCGCCTTGTCCACCTGCACCTGTTGCAAGAACAGACCCATTAAGCGAAATGGTTGTAGAAGAACCAGAAACATTATAACCAAAAGGTTCCATTGTCCCACTACCAGCAGTTAGGTCGTGTACACCCCCAGCTCCGACAGTAAATGTTATAACATCGCCGGCATTAAAGTCTCTGGTAATAGTCTGCATGTAACCAGTACCACCACCACCACCTGCTGGATATGTAATAGGCCCATTATTCACAGTAGTATACTTATAGGAACCTCCTGCACCACCACCACCCAATGCGTAGATTTGATAGTTACCTGTATAAGGAATAGTATATGAACCAGAAGCTCTCCAACCATTATAGACGTAAGGCTTTGTGGTAACATAACCAGTCGTCTTACTCGTAAACTTAGTCATGTCATTGGCATCAAGTTGACCACCTTCAACAAACCAGTTGTCAATACGGCAGTGATACTCAGTATTGTGGGCAAGTGTATTAGCAGGGATTACACATGTAGTAGCATCTATGCCTGTCTCCTTAGAAAAGACTACAGCATTATCAGACTTACGATAAATAACTACACGAGTATATGAAGGGACGTTAGAACCAACACGAGGGGCATTTGTCCAAGTATAAGTCTGAGCAGACTCAACAGGAATGTTAGTCTGACCTTGAACAGGATACGTTTGGTTGGGTTGACCAGTATACTTGTGCATAATAGTTCTTACAACTACACCGTCTGTATCTCGTGCCCAACCAGTTATAGTACCGTGCACGTCAACGAACAGTTTGTATACTCCATTCCATGATAAAGCATTAGCAAGAATGTTGTAAGAAGAATTGTATGCAACTTCTCCACTAGTCCATATAGGCTGTTGTGAAGAAGGATCAGCAGTTATACCAGAGTAGGCACTTATCTTCATCTTATCTACAGTCTGTCCCGTTACTGCACCAAGAGCAATTGTCGTTGGAATGACAACAGAAGGATCAAGTACAGAGTTGGCAGCAGGTGAAGTAATCGTAGCTGCACCAAGAGATGCAGTCTGTCCATTTACCTGCAACAAAGGAGAAGACCATGCCGAGTAGTACTTCTTATTTGTGGATGTGTCAGTCCAGTAGTTACGAATACGTGCGTAGTTAGTAGCAGCAGGGTTATCAAAAATCCACCAAATGCTACCGTTTAAAGCTACGCTTGTAGCTGTTCCAGATATATTAGAAGAGCGTTTTATATAACCAAAATTAGGATCATTGGACGTGTTAACTTCTGTTCCAAACACTGTATATGTAGGGCTAGAGGTTCCTTGAGTCCATGTAACATTAAACGTGTCGTCTTTTGTAATAGTCTGACCCTGTTCAGATGTCCATACAGGAGCAGCAAAGGTAACGACTGTAAAAAACTCTACCGATTGCAGAGAAACACGAAGAGTATCCAAGTCATACTCACCATTATCAGCCCAGTACGCTTGGATCTTAAGGTTCTCATTCCACGGTACGTCTACAGTAACAGTCCGCCCAGTAGTCCAGTTAGATGTTTCTTCTTTTGTGAGCCACCCATGTTTAAACACCGTTCCGTCTGTGTAAAGAATATCATATACACAAACATTTGGGTAGATAAACTCTGGAGCAACTGGATCTGGAGCAGCAAAAGTAAACGTGCAGTGCGGATTTGTGCCTGATGTTACATTTATTGCTAGGTTTTTTGACCACCTGTATTGAACAGATGTACTAAAGTTCTTAGCAGAAGAACCACCCAAGAAATCATATGCTTCAAGAGTAAATGTAGAAGTTCCTTTAAATGCCGAATTACTTGCATCTACAGGATAGTCAGCAGGTATCTTCCATGTGATAGTTACAGCTTCATTAGCAGCGATGTTGTTCGTCTTAGAGAATGAGCAGTTTTTAGCATTCTTAATTCGATACTTAACTTCATCACCATCAGCATCAGTAACACCAGAGAAGTGAACAGTAGAGGTAGCATATCGAGAAGCAGTAGTAGGTACATCATGGACAAGCTTAGAGATGTCCGGAGGGTTGTTAGCAATGATGTTAACATTCAGAGTACCGTACCGAGATAAGTTACCAGATGCAGTCTCAGCATACGTAGTAACTACAATAACGTCACCAACAGCACCAGTAAAAGATACATCACCAGTAGCCGTAGCATTCGTTGTAGTAGGTGTAGTTACAGGTACACGAATGAATGTCTCTTCACCAGTCTGGCTACCTACATAATAGAAGGCAACGATAGGATCTTCAAAGCCACCCATCACTGACGCAGTAAACGTATAAGGATACGTTGTACCAGAACGTACAGAAGTAGTACCAGTAACAACAGGAGTTTCAACAATTGTAGTATTGAACTGGTGAATAGCATCAACTGTACGACGAGGCGTCATGTTAGTCGTGTTGTCTATACCTTCAATAGCTTGCTGATACGTAGACAACTTAGACACACCCAGTTTTTCTGTAGTAGCAATCGTACTAAAGAAAGACTGAAGAGCACCAGCAGTGATGCGCATCTCTACACGAGTACCTGCAGGCCATGCTTGTGCAGTAGTGCCTTCCTGTGCACGCCTAATCTTAAAGCCTTGTCTACCTTCTGGATTATATACTTCAAAAGCTTCTACAATCTCTAAGGTATCATCACCAACAAGAGTAAGCTTAAACACATCACCTGAGTCAGATGCAATAACAGGAAACACAGAAGCATCTGCTACATACAGTACTTCTTGTACATCTGTCATTTTATAGGTAAGCGTAGAAGCAGCATTGTTTTTAAATAGAATAGCCATATGTTACTCCTACAGCTTCATGATAAACGCAAGTGCGTAGTAAGGAGGACGAATATCAATAGCACTAGCTGCCGCTGTGTGTGCGTGACCGTTATCAGTAACACCGTGGTAGTGAGGCTGGTTGCCACCACGAAAATCTGTAGTGAAAGCGATGCTGGTTTTAATAGCTTCCATAACTTCACCAGTACCACCCCTAGCCGAATCTCTAGATTCAGCCGCAGTTATAGAACCAGCGTGCTGATGGGAAGGCATCTGAGCTTCTGTAAGAGTAGTTCCTGCTACCTGTATACCTGTACCTGCAGCACCAGTCCATACAGAAGGTGTCTGTGTAATACTACCGCCAGTATTACCTACACCATAACTTTGTCCAGCACCAACTATAAACCTATCTTTAAGATTAGGAGTACCGTTATTACCATCACACAAAGCCCACCCAGAAGGAACAGCATTAGTAGCACCAGTCCACATGGTAATAATACCACGAGGTATCTTAGCTTGTTCAACAATAGCAGTAGCTTGAGCTAACGTGTCTGTGTAAATCTGAGTAGCCATTTCCTCAATAGATCCTGCAGTAAGACGAAGTTCTACGACAGAACCTTCAGGAAAGGCTCTCGCAGGCGTGTTCTCTTGAGCTCGGTTAACCGTAAATGTATCTACATTTCTAGATGTAACACCCATAATCTCTAGATTACCTTGTGTATCCACTACAGTAATCATGAAGAAGTTGTCACCTGTCAGTTCAGGGAACAAAGATCCCCCACCCGGAGAGACAACAATCTGCGTATCACTCACTGTCACGGTACTAAACAGTGTGGTCGATGCATTGTTTGAAAATTTGATTTTCATTTATCGAACATCCTTCTGGAGGAAACGTAAGATTAGGCCCATACACAGGGCAGTCACAGTTACAGTCGTCAAGCTTGATAGCGTCTCCGACCTTGATTATGACATCAACTATAGGCCATTCATGATTAGCTTCTATGACTGTCGCATTCTCAGAGATAACATTAGCCCAAGGTTTAGACTCTGCTATAGCTTCAATCTCAACAGCACCAAGCTGACCAATTACCACAGGAACAATCATATCCGTCCCAGCTTCACAGAACCATGCACGCTGTATGATGTCAGCTTCAGTGTCATCCATATGCGTAATCGCTTCAATGGAAGTAACACCTATCTTACCTACAGTTTGCATAGCCTCCATGTCTGTGACTGCTTCTATTAGAACACCTCTGATAATGATATCAAAAGGAAGTTCATCCATGACAACACGAGATACTATGTTAGTTCCTACATCTGTGATAGGAGTAATCTTATCTATATCTCTGTTAATCATGTAAGCATCAGCCCACATAGGAACTTCGTGAGACTGAAGACGAACAGTTGAGCTAGCTAAAAATTCTGCAACTGCGTTAACAGTTACATCAGTTGTCGTAATGACATTACCTTGTGTAAGCAGATCGACAATAACATCTGCATTAACAGCACCAAGCTGAAGGGTGCCTGCGTTTATCAAGGTAGTGTTGACAAGCATCCCGTTAATAGGATTCATGAGTGTCATTGTCTACCTACCTCAAATAACTTTTTACACCGTGGTGCTGTCAGTAATACGAATGCTCGAAGTCTGAGCACGGATGATGAACTGGTCACCAGCATCTACATCACGCGGACGTTCATCAAGCGTCTGAGGATTACGAATAGCACCCCAAGCCAGAACGTTCCCATCAGTAGCTGCATCCATGATAGCAACATGCGTCACACGACCCCAGTTAGAAATAGCAACCGGGAACTCAATAGCGTTCGCATTCTTCACTACACTCGCAGCAGGCGTCGTAAAAGAGCTGTTCTCAGCTTTTACACGAGCATAACCTTCGCCAGTAACTTCATTCTTAACAGGGCTGTTATCAGTCAAACCAGTCGCAGACGTGAACAGAGCCCAGTACTTAGCCGGAGTGTTATAAACGGTACCGTTAAACACATGGGCAAGAATCTTGTTGTCAAGATAAGTACTAAAACCAGACATGTTATTTCCTTTAGAAAATTTTATGTTTAAGAGGGAGCATCGTCTTCGACTGAGCAACCCAAGATTTGTAAGCCTTAGACTTAGCACGAGAGATACCCGCACGGAACTTGCGAATATAATAGTTCACAAGGTTAGGCTTAGACCAAACTCTACCGGATAGACTGTGCAAATAAGCAAGTGCACCGGAAGCAATAGTCTCAGCCCAGTCCGTATACAGGAACTTAGGAATCTCATCAGCTTCTCGCGTAGGCTTCACAGCAGCAAGCATATGCAAAGCTTCTGGAATGTCTTCCATAGGTACACCTACAAGATGCATCACATTAGGACTTTCCATATAGAAGTACTTAGGATACTTATCCTTACGCAGACGCCAATCAGGAGAGTACGAGTCAAGGTCTTGCCTATTTGTTTTCTCTACTTGAGACTGACGAAGTTGTCCTTCAACAGTGTCACGGATAGTAACAGTGACAGGCATCACAATCGTAGCATCTTTGTCTACGATATTGATACCATACTTAGGTTCATCCTTAACAAGATCTCCACAATAAATCTCTTGCTGCCAAATAAGAGACTTCTCACAAAACTCAATACATGCGTTTCGCAGAGCTTCTTTCACCATAGCCACAGGACAACCATGCACATCAGGACGCACGTACTTGAAGAAGTCTTCCCAAACAGCGTTATTCAAATGATCAATCATTGCTGGGCTGTGCCTCCCCAAGATTCGTAGGTAGCTCATCAATCTTTGGCATAGCAATTACAGAAGCATTATACTCCTGACCCAAAGACTGATAAAAAGACTGAACGCACTGTTGTGCAATCTGCCTGTCGTTTGCAGAAGTACTATCAGTACTGTACGCAAGGTACAACATATAGTCTACAATAGGGCCACGATAATTGCCCATAAGTTGCAGATCTTGCTGCATAGCAACATCGTCATCCATTTCTGCAAAAGAAACATATGGTGCAGAGTAAGCCATCTCTACATAGACATCTTTATCTTTTGCTACCGGAGGGTTAACAAGAAACTGCCGAGGAGTCTTACGATCATACACAAATTCGTAGACAACATCAGAAGGAGTAGTTCGTCTCCAGTCAGAGAAATAATCAAGATCTCTACGTTCTACCTGAAACACAGGCTCACCAAACGTAAAGGTGTTATCCTCTTCCTTTGTAGCGTTACAATAGATGTCAATGAGAGCATAAGCATCATCAGGAATAGTCTGACGAATACCGGGGTTCAACTTCACTACGTCAGTTTTAACCCATACGTCAGGACGCATCATGATCAGCTTATTGATAGCATCATCAAGAAACTCAAGGTACTGGTGCTTTGAGAGTCGAACATAGTCCATATCATTATACAGAAGAGTTACTCTATTTATGATATCAGAGACTTTCATTATTACCCTCAAGTAAGCAAAATGTTAGACTAACTATTCTTACGCGGACGACCGGGGCCACGCTTCACAGGCATCGTCAGCTGGATGTCAAGAGCATCAGCTTCCATCTTACCAACCTGTTCAGGAGTGGGAACCACTTCTTCCGTCCCATCAGCCTGTTCCTCAACATAACCAAGGAACGTATAAGGATACGTAGGAATGTGAACTTCAACAGTAGACTGCCGACCGAACTCATCCTGCTGCGTCTGATAAGACGTAGTGTACGCACGGTCAATGCATTCACGAAGCATGTATTCAGGAACAATCACTTCCTTACCATAAGGAGCTTGGAAGTTCTTGCTGTTTACAGAAGCAAACACATAAGGGCCAGCAGAAGGATTAGAAGACGTATGAAAGATAACCCGGCACTTACGTGCAGTCGAGTCAACACCAGCATGATCCTGTCTCCAATCCATCAACAGACGAACAGCGTGCTTACGAATAAGTTTGTTGTCTTCCGTCAACGGAATGTGCAGGCCACGTTCAAAGAGCATATCCCGAATCTGCATATCAGAGGCAGAGTTGAGATCGGTGTCAGTAAAAACAGGAGTGTTAGCCATAAAGAATATACCTTAAAATTTAGTTTGTAGAGCTAGGTGTAGCAGAGCTAGATACGAGAAAGGGGAGAACCCCAAGAGTAGTTGTTCTCCCCATATGGGTCAAGGCTTAGTACGCAGTACAAGCAACTTCAGCGCGAACCATCCAAGCCTGATTGAGAATCACGCAGGTCTGCATGGTCTTCCAAGCAACGTGGGCACGCTGAGCGAGCGGGTCAGATTCAGTGTGAGAAGGATTGATGATCACCGGAGTCAGAGACTCAGCACCCTTCAGGGGCACCAGACCATAGGCATCCTTCGCAAGGAAGAGGATGGGGTAAACGTCAGCCTTGGCACCGGCGGTAGAAACCATCGTGTCACCAGCAGCATTCGTCTTAACACCACCAGCATTCGGCCAGCTCTTCATCAGAGTGGTGAAGAGGTAACGCACACCTTCAACAGCACCAATTTCATTTTCCCACGGAGACGTATTGCCATAGTCCTTCACGTCTTGGAAGTGAGGCATCGAGCGGATGTCAGCTTCACAATCGGGATGGCAGACAGCCACGAAGCAGGGAGAGATGGATTCAGTGTAGAAGCGAGGCGTGGACTTAATGCTATCGGTCAGGAAACGAGCCTTCTGGTTCTTCAGCTTACGCGTAATGCGACGCTGCAGGGGCAGAGAGATAGGCGTGTTCACTTCATTACGAGCAGTACCATTCGCATATTCAACGTTGGTACCACCGAGCAGAACACCGATACGCATGTTTTCAACAGTTTCCGCAGCCTGTTCACCCACGATCTGCGTAACCTGTTCCATAACAGGGGAGTCGTTGGTATCGAGCAGAACGTCGGTCATGGTCACGAGGTTACCATACTGATGCACAGCGGCTTCAATGTCGGTAACCGAGAAGGTCTGAGCAGTAGGCGTAACACCTTCGGTCAGTTCCTTCGGCGTGGCATCAAGAGATTCAAAGCGACGGAACTTAGCGGTCTTCGTGCTCTTGGTCGGCAGGGGATAAGCCTGACCAAACTTTTCAAACACGAGGTAAGGAAGAGCACGGATGAGCATCTTAGCAACGACATAGACATTAGCCATCGTGCTAAGAGTACCATCAGTAGAAGAACTGGTAGCACCAGTATGCATGATAGTATTCGGAGTAGCCATTAGATATAATTCCTAATTTCAAAAACGAGTTTAGCGCGTCCTTCTGCTACGTTCATACTCACGAGCAAGTTCATCAAAAGACTTCTCACGAGGCTTGGCTTTAGGTTTATTGCTTATATCAATAGGTTCCTTGCCAGTACGAACTGCCATAGCAGCGAGCACTTGTTTAACAATATCTTCAGTCTCAGACGCAGGGTTTGTCTGCACCCGAGGAGAAGAAGCCCTAGTCATCTGTGGCTTGTTAACGCCACGAGCAGACTTGTAATCGTCCAGAAGAGAAATAACTTCCTGTGCTGTACCGTACTGATACACATACTTAGCACCATTCTGCATCACAGGAGGCAGAGAGTTAATCCAAGTAAAGAGATCACCACTGTCCAATATCGCACTGATATCGGGGTGGGCAGCACGGATAGTACTGAAATGTTTGTCCGCTTCGGACTGGAAGATCTGCTGTTGAATAGGTTCAACCCGAGTCTTAAGCTCAGTCTCAACATTCTTCTTAACAGCAGACACCTTAGTGTCAACAAGCGTTTTCACTGCATTAGCAATTTCAGGATGAATCTCAAAGAGTTCCTTCACATTTTCAGGAAGTTCATCTGGATCTTCCTTAGTCTGCGCAGGTGCATTCTTCGCTTCTTTGAGTTCCTGATACTTATGAGACAGGTCTGTGAGTCTGCTAGCCCACAGAGTATTCTGTGCTTCAGCGTCACGCTTTGCCTTTTCATAAAGCTCTTTATAATTCAGAGGAAGCTCAGTGGTCTGTTGTTCATTCTGAACAGGAGCTTCTTGTTCTTGCTCCAGTTCTTCTGCAGGCTGAACTTCGTCGTCATCATTCTGGCTCACGACGTTTTCTTCTTCGGAAGGATCTTCAGGCTCACTCAGGAAATCATCAAACGAAGGCTCTGCCTTAGAGGGATCTTCGTAAGACTTCGCAAGTTCGTCGAAGGCTTCATTGAAATCTTTGTTGTTCTGATCGTTCATATTTTTATAACTAAGTTAGGGAGGGTTAATACCCTAAGTCCTAACTGGCTTGGCTCATGAGCAAGTTATCCGAAAGGGGCTCGCTCCCAAGTTCCAGTACATCCAAGAGCTTTTGTACCATACGTAGTTCACCGATAAGTCGGTCTACGTTATCTGTATTATCAGGACTTAGTAACTTACTATACCGTTGGCTTCTAAGAACCTTCAGGTAAGCAACTATATTTTTTTGTAGATCGGCGTTGGCCGTGAGCCTGAAGGATTTCTCCAAGCTCACACGCCTACCGTTAAGTGGTGTATCAATCATATTAACTCTGAGGATACGCTTGTTCAGGCTGGCTAATTAGAGACATATCTTCACGAAGCTGTCTCAGACTGTCAATCAAAGCCGCAGGGCTAACACCTTCAGACCGTGCAGTCTCAACCATGTCGGTCATCCACTGACGTTCTTCCTGAGCTTGCTTCTGTTCTTGCTGCTTCTGAACTTCAATCTCCTTATCAGAGTACACCAAGTTGTCATCAGAAAGATCAAGGGCATCAGCAATCGAACGGATAATGTTCGGACGCTTAACAGTACCAAGGTCAACCTGATTGTTAGTAATCTGTGCAAAGTTAATCAGACTCTGTGCTCTGATTTCCTTAGCGATGAGAGACGAAGTACCACGAGCTTGAACAGCATAGTCACCCTTAATATCAGAATCACTATTGAATTTCATGTTCCAGTGATACATAGCAGAAATAAACGGCTTAGTGATGCCATCATCAAAGTTCTTAACCTGATCTTTGATCGTAATGTTTGCAGAACCCATCAACATAGACAGGCCAGAAGCAGTACGACCGGCAGCACCAGAAGGTTCTCCCCACATCTGACGAGGAATAGAAGTAACTTCATCCCCATAGCTGCGGAAGAGTTCAATCATCCGTTCAAATTCAGTAGTATAACTAGGAAGCTGGAAGACACGGATAGCAGGATTAGCAGCATCAGCTCCTTCACCTGTACGCATCCATACCTTAAACGGATAGACATCACGAGGATCTTCGTCTTCCGACATAAGGTCAAGGTTTACTTCAATCTGAGGGCCAGCAGAGATAGCAGCGTTGTCCAGCATAGCTCTGAACGCACTGTTAATCAGCTCCTGAACATCAGACATGATAGACGGAATACCTTCACCAAAGATAGAGGTTTCGTCTTTGTCATAATAGTAGAAGAAGTAAGGCCACTTAACGCCTTCCATAGGCATGAGAGACGCTTTAATAACGTGGTCACCAAGTACCCAAATGTTTGCAGCCAGTTCTACCTGACCTTGCATACGTTCAGGAATCTCAACACCCACCTGATTCAGATCATCAGCATCCACAAAACCCCAGAACTCAAACACTTCATACTTCTTAGAGTGAGCAGCATCAGCAACACCGCTGTCGATTACATCACCCATAGAGGTAAGTTGGTTCTCAAAGTCTTTCTTCTGATAATCACCTTCAGGATTCTCAGCAACGTAAGTAGAGATTACATCTCCATTGAAGTCTGATCTCTTTCCGAGACCGATGACATCGTGCTTATCCATCTTCCGTCGTTGAATGATGTATCTACATTCGGAGGGGCAAGTAGCTTCCATGTCCGGGTAGATATCCCATATGCGGACGTTTTCGATGAAGGGCGTGATGGAGTCATAATCACAGAGTATCCACTTCTCTTTGTCTCCATTCTTTTCCTTCTTATAGTACTGACGGTTTTCAGAGATAGAAACAAGAGGCCCTTTAAGAATACCAGTACCATACAGATTACCAGAATGCATAACATCTCGCATAATCTCACGGTACTTCAACTCAGCAAGCTGGTCTTCGATAACCTTAGACATCTTTCCAGCTTGATTCTTAGCTTCATCCTGCATAAGAACATAGAGTTCTTCAGGACTAATCTGCTTACCTTGATCCTGAGAAACAACTTCAAGGATAGCAGCCTCTTTCTTCTTGCTGAACTGTGGCAGTGGCGTAGGCTCAATACCCCAGTTCTTATCTCCGTTCGCAGGGAACAGCAGGTCAGACAAACGACTGTCAACAGTCTTGACCTTAGTTCTTGTCATACGAACAAAAGCTTTACTACGTAGAGGATCCATACGTTCAAGAACTTCGGGAGAGTAGATACCTTTGTACTGACGAAGGGCATTCAACCACTTCTCTTCAATAGTCTTACGTGCACTGTCCGATCGGTCAAACGCTTCACGAACAAATGCAGCCAGACCTTGGGGCGTTTCAGACGCGCCTTCGGTATCTTCTGCACCGGAATCTTCATCTACCTGCATCTTGTCAGAAACTTCCGAGAGAAAGTCCTGTACATCTTTGTCTTCGGCAGAGTCGATTACAGTTCCAGAACCGAAAAAATCTTTTTCAGTCATGATTTTTAGTAGCCTCCAATCTGGCTAGCAGCACGATATTTACGTTGTGTATTAAACAAAAACTTCTTCTCCCGCTTATGCACATACTCCATCATTGCGTACTGCAAGGCGTCATGAACGTGAGAGAACTCGTTCTTAACAGGAGATGCTTTGTAGAGAACACCGTTAACAGTTTTAGATTCAGCATATTTATATTCTGATACGAAGCCTTTTCTTAAGGCTATACATTGAGGCCCAAGCTTGAATCTGCCCTTTAACCGAAGGAACTGTGCAACGGCTTCAAATCGAGGAGTCCAGTTGTTTGTCTTAGCTAGCTTAGCAGGAAGATTACATTCTTTCAGTATCTCCATGCCAGACTTAGCATCGTTCATTGACCGCTGTGAAGTAGCAGGGTCACACACAACTCTAAAGTTATTTACAATCCAAGGATACTTAGATGTGATCTTAGGCCAAAGATGTTCTTCACAGAACTCTTTGAGAGAACAGTTGTCTGTGCAGATCTCATCAAACACAATAACTGTACCATCAGGGGCTTGCTGTGTGAAAGCAGCAGAAGGAGTCAACCCTTGATCCATCCCAATTACAACAGGCACACCACGAAGAGGAACCATCTCTTCATCAACATGGTGCTCAAGATCACTGTAATCCTTATAAACAGGTTTACCTCGTTTTACTTCACCATAGTTGTTAAGCACGTTGACGTTGATAAAGTCTTCGTCTGCACCCATACACATGGTTTCATAGTAACCTTCATCAAGGTTAGCAAGGTTCTCTGCTTCAGGATTAAGAACATACTTCCCGTCTACCTTAAGCATAGCTGGAGGTTGACGATAGAAACTATGTCCTTCTGGTTTGTCTTCCTCTGCAAGGCGATATAACCAGTGCTCAGTACTTACGGCATTGTAGTCAAGTATAATGAATGGTCTGACTGGGCCACCATCTTTCTTAGCAGGATAACGCTTAAAGCGTGTCTTGATAAGCTGAAAGGTACCTTCTGTAAGTTCAGATGCTTCGTTCAAATGAGCAGAGGTCACTTCCAACGAACGAAGCTTTTCAGCAGATCTATCATCATCGACAGCAATGAACACGACTTCCATATCAACGGTCGTACCATCAGCTAAAGGATACTTAATCCTGCCGATGATGGGGGTAGAATAAGTAATAGTGATTTTATCTTTAAACCATGACAACCACGTTTTAATGGTGGTTGACTTTAGGGCCGGGTACGTTGCACGGACAACAAGGTGTCTGCTGTGCCTGACTCCATGTTCGTCTGGTTTCTGACGCATAGCATTAAAGAACGCTTGAAAGATACAACCAGAGGACTTGCCAGATCCTACTGGCCCCATCACAAACAGAAAAGGATTCGGGTCACGATGAATCTTTGCAAACGTGGGCAGGACTTGATAATCAATATCCATAACAGTCCTTACGCAGTTTCTTTCGCCAGATCCTTGAGTCCCGCAGGAGCAGTCTCTTCATCAGGGAAAGAGATGTTAACGTTAATAACTTCACCAGCATTCGGATTGAAATCCATAGCTTTCATTTTCGGCTGGTAGTAGCTCAGCAGTTCAGAGGCGATCTTAATCTTCTCTGTGCTGTTGGTCTTAGCAGACCTAGCCAAATGCACAAGTTCCTTGATAGGATCGTACCCAAATTCAAAGCGAAGACGACGAAGAAGTTCGTCTCCCTTGGTACATCCCTTACCGTCAGGAACAACTACAGAAGGACTAGGCTTCTTCAGAAGGGGCTTTAAAGAGTCTTTCTTCATCAAGGTCACCTAAGTCAGAGCGGTCAAGCAGGGTAGCTATCTTCTCTGCATATGTCTTTAAAAGGAATTGGAAGTCACCAGAAGTAATGTCTTCACGGATCTTACAGAACTCTACGATAATAAAACCAAAAACATCTTGATCATCAGACACAAGAGGAGCAAGAGCAAAGGACACAGCCTTGTGTGACTTCAACAGTGTATATGTAGACATATCAAACTTATGCAGACGTTCAATATTCATGATTACTTTAGGCTCTATACCAAAAGCAGCGTTAGTAAGATATGAGAAAGCAGACACAGGCAGGTTTAAGAAATCAGCTTGTGCCGGTTTAAGTCCGGGACGAACAGCTTCGTATGTGCAAGACATCTTTGCAAAGTCAATACCAGACAGGTTTTGACACCCGTTATGAAACTGAACAACTGCAACTCTGTCTGCATTTAATTCAGACTTAGCATGTCTAAGCTTGGTAAGAACACGACTGTTCATATCAATGAGTGATGGAAAATCCTTTGCAAACTTTTTCGTCTTACGGGCAGCTACACGCTTAAGGTAAGTAGATAAAGTTGCACATTCATAGATAATGAATGCAGTTCCTCCCAGCATCACAAGTGATATATAGTCAGCGTCTTTTACTAAGCTTGACAGACCGTTAACGATCCCTAGTAAAATTTGACTATCCATAACTTTTCTTTATTTGCCTCTTGACAAGAGATAAATTAATGATTATAGTATTT
>OGOO01001688.1_pt1 | contig 18183 bp, 9 predicted proteins | sample 1552651 | NCBI WGS metagenome assembly OGOO01 (sample SAMEA2580118, study PRJEB22360) | human gut metagenome | biome: human gut; feature: human-associated habitat; material: faeces | place: Denmark | collected 2008/2010 | reverse complement strand
TTTAGACCCTTATTGAAGGATGCGCCAGCCGCATCATTATATGGATCCCGTGCGGCCAACGGAGTGGTAATTATTACTACAAAAAGTGGAAAAGAAGGTAAGACTCGTGTTTCCTATAATGGAGAAGTAGGATGGAATAAAATGGCTGTTGACCAATATAATATGATGAGTGGAACAGATTACATTGGTTATGCACGAGAATCTATCGCGAATTATTATATGGAGTATGAAGGAGTAACTTCCAAAGAAGATGCTTATGCGTTAATTGAACAGAATAATGATTTGAGTGATTTTGTGAAAGATCCTTCAGGAAAAACGAGCACTAACTGGAAAGATGAAATCTACCGCACGGCTATTACCCAAAATCATCAGATTTCACTTAATGGCGGTAATCAAAATACACGTTTTTATGCGGGACTTGGTTATAACAAAAGTGAAGGTATTGTATTAGGTAGTGATTTCCAGCGTATTTCAGCTCGTGTAAATATTGACCAGAAAATAACAGACTGGGCAGACTTCTCTGTGAAGCAAATGATTGCATCAACAACCCAGAACGGTTTCCGTGATCAGAATGACCAGGCACAAGGATTGGGTACAAGTTCTCCTTTGGGAGTTTTATTTGCGCTAGACCCAACAGCACCGATATATAATTCGGATGGAACATATAATGAAGATGTAAGTTTCGGACAAATAACAAACCCTCATTTAATGCTGGGTAGTAAAGATGATGCAAATTCTCTGGAGTGGATTCAAAGTAAAATGTTCCGCAGCCTGACAAATGCAGAATTGGGTCTTCATTTCTTGGATAAAATATTCTTTAAGTCTGTATTTGGTTATGACTATATAGACAATAAACATTTCGAATATTGGGACAAGAACAGCGTAAATGGACTAGCTGTTGGAGGTATGGGTTCACGTTATACTTTTCAAAATTCAACATTGACAAGTTCAAACACATTGACTTATACCGATACTTTCAATGACAAACATAACCTGTCTGCTATGATTGGTTTTGAGCTTGAGAATCAGAATCTTCTTCAAATAGTAACGGTTGCAAAAAATTATTCAAACCATTTGCCGGAATTGGTAAATGGACAGCCTGATGCAGCTTCAAGTTCAACTTACGGAGCAGGTATGCTTTCTTATCTCGGAAATGTAAATTATAACTTTGATGACAAATATTATCTTTCTGCCAGTTTTCGCCGTGATGGTTCTTCACGTTTAAGCAAAGATAACCGTTGGGCAAATTTCTGGTCTGTTTCAGGAGCATGGAGACTTAGCAAGGAAGGATTTATGGAAGATATGCCATTATTCACTGATTTTAAAATTAAGGCTTCCTATGGTACGAATGGTAATTTGCCAACAGACTATTATGGCTATAAAGATTTATATGCAGGATCTGGCTATGGAGGCAATCCTTCTATCTACTGGTATCAGTTACCAAATGACCAACTGACATGGGAACGTTCTAAAAATCTGAATGTAGGAATTGAATGGAATATGTTTGACCGTGTTACATTGGGAGTAGAATATTACCTAAAAAAGACAACTGATTTGCTGTTCCAGGTACCGAATTCCTATGTCACAGGTTTCTCTAGTCGTTGGGAAAATTTAGGAGAGCTGAAAAATAATGGTGTGGAAATAGAAATTAATTCACAAAATATTCGCACAAAAGATTTCACATGGACTACTAACTTCAACTTAACTTATCAACAAGCTATTGTAGAAAAGTTACCTGATGGTGCAGATATTCAATACGGTGACGGACAAATGTATATACATCGTGAAGGTGAATCAATGTATACATTCTATCTTCCAGAATGGAAGGGAGTTAATCCAGATACAGGATTAGGCGAATTCTGGCTTGACCCTAATGATCATTCAAAAGGAGTCACAACAGATTACAGTAAAGCTCAATGGGGCATAGTCGGTAAAGCCTTGCCTGATGTCATAGGAGGTCTGACCAATAGCTTTACTTATAAAGACTTTGATCTTTCATTCTTGATTACCTATCAGTTTGGAGGTGACATGTTCGATTATCCAGGATACTTTTTGCATAGTGACGGATACCGGTTAGGAAGTACAACTCCATCAGCTGATGTGGCAGGAAATTATTGGACAAAACCTGGTGACGTGGTGGATAATCCTAAACCAATTTATGGTAATCCATATCGCGCAGACCGTTTTTCCAGTCGCCACATCAAATCTACTGATAATATCCGATTGCGTGAGTTTACTGTAGGATATAATATTCCAATTTCTAAAAAATACATGCAGCGCCTGAGAGTTTATTTCAGAGCTAACAATCCATGGTTAATTTGGGCTAAGACAAAAGATGTAGATCCAGATGTCGCTATTAATGGGTATCGACAAGTAGATACTCCACAATTGAAGAGTTGTGTATTTGGAATTAATATTGAATTATAAGCTAAAAATGATAACTATGAAATTTAAATATTTAACGATATTGACATTCGCCACCGCCATGGTGTCCTGTGATGTTTTGGATAAAGAGCCAGCAGATTCATGGGAATCGTCATCAGCCATAACATCATACGAAGACTTGGTATATGCTGTTAATGGAGTATATGAAAGCCAGACTTGGACATCTGCCACGTCATCACGTGGTATTTATTCCGGGGATTTTACATTATACGCCGATATGAAAGGAGAAGACTTTCAGTGCATAGGAAAAAACGGTCAAGCTACCGATGTCTCATGGTATTTAGCAACTCCAACCAGTTTAAGTCCGGAAACATTTTACTTTTCATTTTATCAATCTTTAGCCAGAGTGAATAAAGTGATAGAGCAAGTTGCAGAAGTTGGACTCTCTGGAGAAGAAGTTGAACAACAACTTGGTGAACTCTATGCTTTACGTGCATTATTCCATTTTGATTTGGCTCGTTTGTATGCCAAGATACCTTCCACTGTAAATGATATGAACAGTGAGTTAGGTATTACTTTAGCAACGCAAACTTTCCCGGCAAATTATATTGGAGAAAGGACATCATTGGCCAAAACATATGAAACCATATTTTCAGATCTTGATACGGCATTACAAAAGCTTGCCAATATGAAAGATAAAACAACTGGCCATATTAATTATTGGGGAGCTTTAGCTTTGCGTTCAAGAGTTCATTTATATATGGATAATGCAGATGGAACAGACCATAATGCTTTAGCTTTGAAAGATGCCAAAGAAGTGATAGAAAATAGTCCTTATAAATTATATAGTATTGGAGACTATTTAAGTGTTTGGTCCCAGCAATTCACTCCATCTGAGAATATTTTTGAAATTGCAGTAACTTCTCAATACAATGCTCAACGTAATTCATTAGGATATTACACGCACGCAGAAGGATATGCAGAAGCAGCCATAAGTGACTCTTTTAAACAATTGCTTGCCTCACAACCAGCAGGTGATGTCCGGAAAGAACTGATTGCAGAAGAAACAGATAATGGTAATAATACCGGGTTTTACACACAAAAATATCCAGGCTATAATGGAGAAATTTATGTGAATAATCCTAAAGTCATTCGTTTATCAGAAGTTTATCTCATTGCGGCAGAAGCAGCACTAAAGTCCATTGATGACAATGGAGTGACAGCAGCAAAATACATCAATGATTTGAGAGAGAAACGCATTACTGGTTACTCTGATGTCAATACTGTTACATTGGATGAAATTCTGAAAGAACGACGAATCGAATTAAACGGTGAAGGACATATGGCATGGGATATGTGGAGAAATAAGAAATCGGTAAACAACCCTAAAGTCGGAAAAATCGATTATACAGACTATCGGACTATTTTACCTATACCACAAGCTGAAATTAATACATCACACGGAGTTATAAAACAAAACTTCGGATATTAAGAAAAGTAAGAGAATAAATAAATGACTTACCCAAGTCTGCGTATAATAAACGCATTCTTGGGTAAGTCTTTTATTGAGCCTGCCTCAACTGGCCGGTAAGATATTCTCTTTTTTTGTCTAACTTCGGGTTATAATATAGCAAATCTTTGTGTAGAGACAAGCAGGCTTAATGTGGACTCCCCTGCATCCATATCTCGCTTTCTTGTTTTCTTACAAGTTTTCCAGCCATTTTTTTCCTGGCTTCGTAAATGTCCAAGCATACAATCCGCCTATGATTACAATCCCTACTGCAAATACAAAAATCAAGACATCCATTATTTTAAAATTTTATTTGCCAGCAAAGCCGACAAGGTTGTTAATATTATACCGAATACGGCTATTATCCACATTTTGGCGTTTTCAGTATCAGATAACAATGGTAATATAAGACCTATTACCATGCCTGCAAATATGAGCTTTGACAAATCAAAGAAATATCCGGCGAGTTTTTCCCTTCTGGTGGCATCTCTTTTCTTCATCTCATCTTTAATTTTCCCTGCTTCAGCAAAATTTCCCATGCACTACTTGTTTGCTTTATTTTGCAAAAATAGAAAATTACTTTCGATTTCCAGTAAAATTCCGGAAGGAAATCAGGGCAAACTCATCTTCCCCCTCACTTCCAGAACCGACCTGTCCGTTGTTAAACCGGATATTACCGAATCTGGTGAAGAATCCATCTCCTAAAGAACGATGATTGTCGCTATTAAGCGTTTGTTTTACTTGCTGCAGTTCTTCAATTCTGTCTGTGAAAAACTCATCTTCTACGACTGTTCCGAATTTAAATGGATTCTTCATGTTTGCGATTTTTTTCGTTGCGAGTTTCTTCGCAGTCAAATGTAAGTATAAATTCTAATAAAATCATAAGAATCCGTTTGTTTTTTACATAAATAGAACCTTGCATAAGAACTGTTTTCGGTAGAGTCCCGGTAGAAAATTTGCATTAGAAGTTAATCCAAAAGCCATTATGCGTTATGTTCTGATTTGAAGGGATAAATATGTATCTATCTAATGTCCAACGAATTACAGCATTTTTCAGTTCCGCCGGAACTTTGGTCATTTCTTTCATCGGAATGCAGTCGCAGGAAGTGAAGATTAAGCCGAATGTAAAGGTTGTATTAACATCTGATTCTGAACAACTTGAAGAAGTAATGGTAGTAGCATACGGAACAGCTAAAAAATCTGCTTTTACGGGTTCTGCGGCAACTATTAAGAATGAGAAAATCACATCACGACAGACTTCCAACGTTACAAATGCTTTAGCTGGTCAAGTTGCTGGAGTACAAACGACAAGTAGTACAGGACAGCCGGGAAAAGATGCTACAGTACGCATCCGTGGTATTGGTTCTATATCTGCTAGTAATACACCTTTATATGTAGTGGATGGAGTTCCATACGATGGCGAAATATCTGCTATTAGCACATCGGATATAGAATCTATGACCGTACTGAAAGACGCAGCTTCAAATGCATTGTATGGTGCACGTGGTGCAAATGGTGTCATACTAATTACAACAAAACGTGGTAAAACAGGAGATGCACGTGTTACTTTTGATGCCAAATGGGGAGTTAACAAACGGGGTATTCCTTCATATGAAACAGTCTCAGACCCAGGCAAATTCTATGAAATGGCCTACTCTGCTATATATAATGCCGATTTAAAAGGATATGCAGCAGCCGGTGATTTAACTTCTGCCAATGCCTATGCAAATAAAACAATGTTATCATCTTCTTACTTAGGATATCAGGTTTTCACAGTTCCTAATGGAGAACAACTGATTGGAATGGATGGGAAATTGAATCCTAATGCTACTTTAGGCTATTCAGACGGAACATATTATTACAAACCAGATAACTGGAGTGATGAGTTATTTGAAAATAATTTACGCCAAGAATACAATCTAAGTGTAAGTGGAGCAAATGACAAAATGAATTATTATATGTCAGCCGGATACTTGGATGATCAAGGAATTGTACCAAATTCTGGATTTCAACGTTATTCAGCACGTTTGAAAGCTGACTACCAAGTTAAACCATGGCTGAAGATGAGTGGTAATATTTCATTTACCCATTATGATAGCCGTGAACAAGATACTGAATCTGGAACATCTAATGCAAATGCATTCTATGCAGCCAATATTATGGGAGCTATCTATCCGATGTACATTCGTGATGCTGAAGGCAACATTATGATTGACAATCGTGGATTCCAACGCTATGATTATGGTTCAGATACCAACTTCCAACGTAAAAATGTAATTCCTAATGCAAACCCATTAGCTAGTTATATGCTAGACCTGATGAAATATTCAGGAGATGTTGTTAGTGGAAAATGGTCTGCAGATATTGATATTTGGGGTGGTATCAAAGCAAAAATTAATATTGGTATTGATGCAAACAATGTACGTTCTACAGATTTAGTAAATCCATTCTATGGACAATACTCAGAAACAAGTGGAGTTGGTGGTATTGTCTCTGTATCAACACAACGTACCTTCAGTACTAATCAACAATATTTATTAACTTATAACAAGACCTTTAACCATATACATAATTTAGATGTATTGGCTGGTCATGAAAATTATAACTACAAATACCAATATTTATACGGATCTCGCGAGAAGATTTATAACCCAAATCTTCCGGAACTGAACAATGGTATCATGAATCAAAGCAATGCCAGCTATAGTCAATCATATGCAACAGAAGGATGGTTATTCCGAGTACAATATGATTATGATGGCAAATATTTTGGTTCTGCATCCTATCGTCGTGATGGATCATCTGCTTTCCATCCAGACAATCGCTGGGGTAATTTCTGGTCTGTTGGAGCTGGCTGGCTAATGAATAAAGAATCATTCTTAGAAAACCAGAACTGGATTGACATGTTGAAATTTAAAATTAGTTATGGTCTACAAGGAAACGATAATCTGTTATATATGAATGGTTACCGAAATTACCAGCCTTATATGGACCAATACACATTAACTAATAATAATAGTGATTTTGCTACGACATTATATTATAAAGGAAATCAAGACATTACTTGGGAAACTTCACACAGTTTCAACACAGGTTTTGACTTTGCTTTTTGGAAAGGAAAATTAAGTGGATCAATAGAATACTTCTCTCGTAAGACCACAGACATGCTTTACTTTAAACCAGTAGCATCATCTATGGGATATTCTCGTTTCCCTGAAAATGTGGGATCAATGATAAACCGCGGAGTCGAATTGGATTTGAATTCTAATATCTTTGATACTAAAGATCTAACTTGGGATATCAACTTCAACTTAACTCATTTCAAGAACAAAGTATTAGAACTAGCACCAGAATTGAATGGACAATTAATTGATGGTAGCCGTATCTATCGGGAAGGTGAATCTATGTACCAATTATATTTACCTAAATATGCTGGTGTAGATCCTGAAACAGGAGAAAGCTTATGGGCATTAACTGAACCTAATGAAAAAGGAGAAACAACTACAACCTCTTACTCTGAAGCATCATCACACCGTTTCATGACAGGAGATATTCTTCCAAAAGTATATGGTGGATTTGGTACAAGTCTCACATTTAAAGGTTTTGATTTCTCTATCGCATTTGCTTATCAGTTAGGAGGACGTATATTAGATTATACCTATCAGAGTTTAATGAGTACTGATGCACAAGGTTCAGCATGGCACGTAGACATGTTAAATGCATGGACTCCAGAAAATAAGAATACCAATGTTCCACGTATGAATGTAAACGACATATATGTTTCTTATTCATCTGACCGCTGGTTAACAAGTTCCAATTATTTAAGTTTGCAAAATATTACGTTTGGCTATACTTTACCTAAAAATTGGACACGGAAATTACAAGTTGAAGGTGTTCGTTTATACTTTGTTGCTGACAACGTAGCCCTTTTAACTGCTCGTAAAGGTTTAGACCCTCGTCAGGGATATGTAGCTTCTGACAACGTTTATTCGCCAATACGTACAATCTCTGGAGGTATCTCATTAAATTTCTAACCAATAAAATTAGTGTATATGAAAATAACAAATAAATATTTGATGTTTGTTGGTGTCACACTACTATTGGCTTCTTGTGAATTAGATAAAGAAATGGAAGGACAATATATAGGAGGTGAACAAAATGAAAACATTATTGCTCAAAGACCCAACATGACAGTTGCTGCTGTTAATGGTATGTCTGCAAAACTGAATGCATTTGCCACAGTTTCTACAGCAGAAGAACCAGACCATAATGATTATGGGGTCGCAGCGGTTTATCAAGCTCTAGAGCAAGGTGGACAAGACATGCCTTGTACGACTTCTGGATATAACTGGTTCAATAATAGCCAAACATATGCAGACCGTATTTACACCAGTTCTTTAGATGAATTGATTTGGAAAACTTTTTACAATCACCTAGATGCCGCCAATAAGGTTCTTGTTTTAACAGAAGGCACTGAAGACCCGGAAATGTTAATTTACAGAGGCCAAGCATTTGCAGCTAGAGCATATGATTTCCTTAATCTGGCACAAGCATATCAATTTACATATGCAGGTCATGAGAATGAGCTTTGTGTTCCAATTGTTACAGAAAATATGACATTGGAAGAAAAGCAAAATAATCCACGTGCAACAGTAGAAAAGGTATATGAACAGATTATAAAGGACCTTAATCAAGCCATAGATTTATTAGAAGGCTATGATAACGGCACAAATAAAGATAAAATAGATGAAGCAGTTGCATACGGTTTACGAGCACGTGCTAATTTATTAATGCATAATTGGGCAGAGGCTGCTAAAGACGCTGAAAAAGCAATTGCAGGAGGTACACCTCAATCATTAGCAGATGTTTCTAAACCAACGTTTAACTCAGCAACTGCAGACTCATGGCTATGGGGAGTTTTAATCACTCCAGATAACGATGTTGTACAAACCGGTATTATCAACTGGCCCTCTCATCTATGTTCGCTGACAGGTAATGGCTATACGACATTAACAGGTTCTTTCCGGTATGTAAGTTCTGCTTTGTATGATCTTATTCCCGACTCAGATATCCGTAAACAATGGTTTATATCTCCAGAAGGAACTTCTAAATTAGTAGATAATACTACGGTTGATGGTATTCCTGTTATTGATTACTTTGGTTTAACTCCATACGCAAATGTAAAATTTGGAGCTTACCAAGACATCATGGGTAATACTACCAACTCACAAGACTGGCCATTAATGCGTGTAGAAGAGATGTATCTCATAAAAGCAGAAGGCGAAGCGATGTCTAATAATCCTAATGCAAAACAAACATTAGAGAATTTTGTTAAGACATATCGTAACCCAGATTACACTTGTACTGCGTCTTCTGCACAAGAGATGCAAGATGAGATATGGTTGCAGCGCCGTATGGAACTTTGGGGAGAAGGCTTTGCTCTCTTTGATATATTACGATTAAAGAAACCTATTATTCGTAAAGATACAAACTACGAAGCTAAAGTTCAGTTTAATTTGGAGCCAGAATCACAAATCATGATTTATCGAATTCCACAGTGCGAAATGGAAACAAACAACGGCATCAAAGAAAGCGATAATAACCCAGCAGCTCCTCAACCTAGTATCTAATAAGATAAATCTAAATAATTAGATTAAATTAATTCTTACCCAAGTTTACGTATAAAAGCGTATTCTTGGGTAAGTTGTTTTATTGTTTTTTTAAGAAGTAATATTCTCAATAATAAAGCATAGAAAACCTATTCATAATAATTTAAAGATAAGATCACACTTATCGTACAAAAAACCGGAATCACATTTCTGCAATTCCGGTCTTCCTTATATAAATTATAATCCGTTTTCTAATCAGAACAATTTAGCAGGATATTCACCAGCATCTACCAATGCCTGAATCTTGTCAACTACACTCTGACGGTCAGCAGCGTATGTCACACCAAACCACTTAGAAGTAGTATCCAGTACTTTTACAGTAGCAGTTCCTTCATTGATCAGCTTGTTCACCATCAACGGAATGAAATATTCACATTTCAAGTTGCTGATATTTTCTTTCAGGAATTCTGCGAAATATTCTTCTGAATATTGGAAATAATCAGGAGTGAATCCCCACATATTCATTGAAACAGGAGTATTATCTTCAATACCAACCCATTCGCCATTTTCATCCTTATAAGAAACTACACCGTCTACACGCATAATTTCTGTACGTTCAACGACTGTTGTCAGATGAGCATTTTCATCAGTTGTACAAACACCACGAGCTACCGTTCCACTTTCAGACAAAGTGTTTCCTACACGGAAACCTACCATGCTGTAGTCGTTCTTTGCACCTTCTGGCAATTCTGACAAGTATTTACCCAATACGGCAAAACTGTCACGTCCATAGAAGTCGTCAGCATTGATTACGGCAAATGGTTCTTTAATTACATTCTTACCCATCAACACTGCATGGTTTGTTCCCCAAGGTTTAACACGCCCCTCCGGACAAGTAAAGCCAGCAGGCAGGTCGTTCAAATCCTGGAACACAACTTCTACAGGAATATGATTTTCATATTTGCTTACAATCTTTTCACGGAAATCTTTTTCAAAATCACGACGGATTACGAAAACCAATTTCCCGAAACCACCACGGATAGCATCAAAAATTGAATAATCCATGATTGTTTCACCGTTAGGACCCAGTCCATCAAGCTGTTTTAAGCCACCGTAACGACTCCCCATACCGGCAGCCAGTACAAATAAAGTTGGTTTCATAGAATTGTATTAAAATTAGTAACTACGCAAAGGTAAACAAATAATGTGATTTCAACTCATTGTCATAAACAAAATGTATCACCTTTTGGTTCTTTTTTATATATTCGCATAACTAATGATTAAACTGTATATGAAAAAATATATAAAATGGGGAGGAATTGCATTAGCTAGTCCATTTATCCTTTTTATAGTCCTGTGTATATTAATCTATATACCTGCTATCCAGAATTTTATTGTGGATAAGGCGACATCATACGCTTCACAAGCTACGGGGATGAACATTCATATACAACGAATTTCGCTTTCTTTTCCACTAAATTTAGTCGTCCATGAAACCACGGTTACCAATCCTCAGGATACGCTCCTGAATGTGGAAAAACTAACCGTAAAAATACAATTACTTCCTCTGGTAAAGAAACAGATAGAGATTGACGGAGTGGAACTGAAGAACGCTTCGATCAATACGGTTGACCTGATTGAGGGAATGTCTCTACAGGGGAACTTAGGAGAACTTTTCTTGAAATCGCATGGAGTGGACTTGACGCCGGAAATAGCTGTGCTCAACGAGCTCACACTGAAAGATGCCAAACTGAAACTATGTCTGGCAGATACAACCGCACAAGATACCACCCAAAGTGCACCTACATTCTGGAAGTTTAAATTAGAAAAGATTGATTTGGCCAATGTGGACTTTCAAATGGATATGCCGCTTGATTCCATGAATTTTGGACTTAAAGTCGGGAATGCTTCTTTAAGAGACGGACTGGTTGACTTGCATAAAGCTGCTTATTCTGCTAATGAGTTTAAGCTCTTACAAAGTGGATTATACTATAATTCAGGAAATACACCTCCTGCAGAGAAAGGATTGGACCCGTCACATATCGCAGTGACCGACATCAATTTACAGATGGATTCTCTATACTATCAGGGGAATAACATCCGGGCATTACTGCATCAGTTCGAACTGAAAGAGCGTTCGGGACTGGAAATCAAATCGACCGAGGGGCAATTACAGGCAGACGAGAAAGCCATACGTGTGCCTTCTTTACAAATCAAAACTGCAAATTCTTTTCTGGCTCTCAAAGCTACGATAGACTGGTCGGTCACCGAACAGAATCAGGACGGCGTATTGAACGGGCAGTTCATGGCTGAAATCGGTAAAGCTGATTTGTTCAAACTGATTCCAGAAATGCCACAAGAATTTATTCAATCCTTCCCTGCGGCTCCATTACAAATACGTATTGGGGTAGATGGAAGTCTGAGTGACCTGAAACTAACCACTTGTCAGGTTAAGATTCCCGACTGTTTCCGGATGGAAATGGATGGAACGGTAAAGAATGTGCTCGACAGTCTTTCCAGAGAGGGTGTCATCAACCTGAATTCAGATTTCTACAAAATGGATTTCCTGAGTAGTCTGACCGGCGGAGTAGTTATTCCGTCAGGAATGAATATTCATGGAAAGGCCGGTATGAAAGGTAACGAGTTGTTTACCGAAACTACCTTAAGCCAGAATGAGGGAAAAGTACAGCTAAATGCGGAATACAATCTCCTTAAAGAGACCTATAAGGCAGACTTACAAATCAATGAGCTAAACCTGCATGATTTCCTACCAGCTGATTCGTTGTTTTATCTCTCTGCTGGTATGCAACTTGAAGGAGCAGGAACAGACATTTTCTCTAAACGAACTACATTAACAGCCAATGCCGGACTCAATCACCTTCAATGGGGAACCCGTATCTTCTCTGGCGTACAGCTTAATGCAGCCCTGAACGAGTCAAAAGCGAATCTCAACTTGGATGTGAATGATAACTTGATGAACATTTCATCTCAGTTAGATGCATCTCTACACCCTTCTGCAATTGCTGCGGATATGTTGATTCAAGTGAAGAACCTGGATTTATACGAAATGAAATTGCTCAACTCTCCGTTAAAGACTACCGAAAATATCGACATTCACCTGAAAACAGACATGAAAAAGAGTCACGGGGTCCGTTTGTCTGTAAAAGACATAAATTTAATCACTGAAAAAAAGACATTTAAGACGAAAGACATACATTTCGGATTCAGTACCGCACGTGATTCTATCAGAAGTTATGCGAATGCGGGCGACCTTACTTTTTTATTCAGAAGCCGAGGAGGTATTGATGAATTGGGTAGTCAGGTAACCAAGCTGACTGATGCACTGAGTACACAATGGAAGCAAAAATCAATTGATCAAGCTGCCCTTCGTGAGCTGTGGCCAGAAACCCAGTTCAGAATCTTTGCCGGAAAAGACAATCCCATTTCCAACACACTGGCCATCAAAAAGATCAACTTTAACCGTATGAATGTAAATATACGTACTTCACCACTGGAAGGATTGAATGCGTCTATGAACCTTTACGGATTAAGGACTGATAGTCTGGCTTTTGATACAATTTATTTTAATGCAACTCAGCAGCCAGAGAAGATTTTATTCAGTAGCGGAGTGATTGCCAATGACAAGCCGTTTCAGGAGGCATTCGATATTATGCTGAATGGAGATATTGGAGCTGACAAAGCAAATGCAACCATTGAATACCTGAACGGTAAAAAGGAATGTGGTGTAAATATAGGTATGGTGGCTGGTCTGCAAAAAGGTGGAATCAGTCTCCACATCACCCCATTTGACCCGATTCTGGTTTACCGTAAATTTACGGTTAATCCAGATAATTACATCTACCTGAGAGATGACGGTCGTATTATGGCTAATTTATCCATCTATGATGAATTACGGACAGGACTCAGCTTTTATTCTACCCCTGACTCTACGGCACGACAAGATCTGACTTTGTCTCTGAGCCAAATAAATATTGGAGAATTCAAACGAGTCATTCCATATATGCCTGATATAGAAGGTATCATCAACTCTGAAGCACATTATGTACAGACAGAGGAAGGCATGGATCAAATTTCACTTGAAAATAACATCAATAAGCTTAGCTATAATGGAATAGCATTAGGGAATTGGGCTTTGAGTGCTGTTTATCTTCCTAAACAAAGCGGAGAGCAACATATCAACGGCCTCATCATGCAGAATGACAACGAAATTATCAGCATAGAAGGATCATACTTCCCTGCAGAAAAGAAAGAACAGACAGAAGACAGAATTGATGCACGTATGGCATTACATCATTTTCCACTGGAAATAGCCAATTCTTTCATTCCGGGAAAAATGGCTATGTTAAGTGGAGATATTGATGGCACCATGCACATGACCGGTAATGCATCTCAACCTCTTATGAACGGAAAAATCAATCTGGACAGTGTGAATATCTATGTTCCGCAAGCTTCTCTGAATCTTCGATTTGATGACAGGCCTGTGGAAATCAAAGATAGTAAGCTCACATTCAACCGCTTCAAGATATTCACAAAAGGCAAGACTCCTTTCACCATTGACGGAGATGTGGATATGGCAGATTTCAGCCAGATGAAGATGAATCTGAAAATGGACGCCAACAATTTTGAGTTGCTGAATGCCAAACAGACCAAACAATCGCTTGTATATGGAAAGTTGTACGTGGATTTCCACTCCACTCTTAAAGGTACGCCAGATAATATGAACATACGCGGTAATATGAATATCCTGGGCACAAGCAACTTTACCTATATCCTGCAGGATTCTCCGCTCACTGTAGAAGACCGTTTGGGGGAAACTGTAACCTTTACCAACTTCAGCGATACGACTTCTATACAAAGAAGAGCCCTTCCTGCACTTTCATTAGGAGGTATCGATATGCTAATGACCTTACACATAGACGAGGGAGTGCAGTGCCGTGTCAATATGGATGAAAAAGGAAGCAATTACATGTATTTTGAAGGAGGTGGCGACTTGTCTTTCCAATATACTCCGGAAGGAAATATTATTCTAAACGGAAGATATTCTCTTCTAAGTGGGGAAATGAAATACCAGCTTCCAATTATCCAGTTAAAGACATTCCATATTCAAAGCGGAAGTTACATACAATGGAGTGGAAATGCAATGAATCCCCTCATGAGTATAAAAGCCACGGAAAGAGTACGTTCTTCTGTTGCACAAGAAGGACAAGCTTCACGCATGGTCAACTTCGATGTGGGTGTAAACATTACCAATACACTGGAGAATTTAGGATTTACCTTTATCATTGATGCACCGGATGACGGTACCATGCAAAACGAATTGGCATCCATGTCGGCTGAAGAAAAGAATAAGGTAGCTGTAACCATGCTGGTAACAGGTATGTACCTGACAGAAGGTAGTACACTGGGAGGTGGTGGAAGCAGTGTCATGAACTCTTTCCTGCAAGACCAGATTTCTAAAGTGGCTGGAAGTGCCCTCAAGACTATTGATGTGAATTTCGGTATAGAAACCAATAACGGAGAAGAAACTGGACAGACATCTACGGATTATAACTTCCAATTTGCCAAGAGATTCTGGAACAACCGTATTCGAGTAGTGATTGGTGGAAAAGTATCCACAGGTAATAATGTGCAGCAGGACGAGTCTTTTATCGATAATATCTCATTGGAATATCGTTTGGACAACAGTGGTACCCGCTATGTAAAACTTTTCCATGATAAGAATTACGAAAGTGTGCTTGATGGAGAAGTCATAGAAACCGGAGCCGGTATCGTATTACGTAAGAAAGTAAGTAAAGTAGGCGAACTGTTTATTTTCAGAAAGAAGAAAAGACCACAGCCTGAAGTCGAAAAAAAAGAAGAAGATGAAAATGAGGAAGAGAAGAATAAATAAACTGTTACTGACAGGACTTCTGTTATTTATCATAACCGGATGTTCCACAACCAAGCATCTTCCGGAAGACGAGTTGCTTTATATCGGTACACCGACTCCTAAAATTGTGGGATACAATGAAGCCGATAATGGAGAAGCAACTCTGGAAGAAGTACAAGGCGCATTGAACGTGGCACCGAACAATTCATTTTTCGGCAGCCCTAAGTATCGTATTCCCTTCCCTTTGGGATTATGGGTGTATAACCGATTTGAACGATACGAAAAAGGCATTGGCAAATGGATTTTCAAGAAACTAGCCGCCGACCCGATTTATGTATCTACCGTCAACCCTGATACCCGTACAAAGGTAGCAAGCAATGTTTTACGTGAGAATGGGTTTTTCCAGGGTAATGTGACAGTACAGGTAGATACTGCCAAGAATCCAAAGAAAGCCAAATTAAATTATACCATATACACCGGACAACGTTACAAGTTAGACTCCGTTACCTATGTAGGATTTTCACCCAAAGAAGACAGTCTGATTCAGGCGACATATAGTAAACGCCTGCTAATAAAAGAAGATGCGTTCACTGTCAATAAACTGGACGAAGAAAGAAATCGCCTGGTAGAACTATTCCGTAACAATGGATATTATTTCTATCGCCCTGACTTCATTACGTTCATGGCCGACACATTGATTCGTCCCGGTTATGTCAACTTAAGAGTTGTACAGAAACATAATATTCCGGAAGAGGGATTGCGTACTTACTACATTGGAAAGACAAGCATCAATCTGGTAGGACATAATGGAGAACAACCCAATGATTCATTGAATTTTCATAACTTCACCATCAATTATGCAGGGAAAAAGCCGGGTATACGATATGGAGTACTCCGCCGACGCTTTCTTTATAAAAGCGGAGAAATGTACTCTCAGCAACGTCAGAACTATACCCAACAAGCATTGTCCAGATTAGGCGTATTCAAATACAATGATTTCAATTATACTCCTCGTCCGGGAAGAGATACCCTGGACATTACGGTCAATGCCATGTTCGACCTGCCTTACGACAGCGAACTGGAACTTAATGTCACCACCAAGAGTACCAAGCAAACAGGGCCGGGAGCCAAATTCAATCTTTCGAAAAAGAATTTCAAAAGAATGGGTGCTTCATTGAACTTAGAGTTGAAAGGTTCTTACGAATGGCAGACCAGTTCCACTGTAGACGGAGAAAGTTCTGTGATGAATTCTTACGAGCTGGGGGCTGCCCTCTCTCTGAATTTTCCACGATTAGTCTTACCCTGGATTAAAAACCGGGTAGACCCCTTCCGTTTCCCATCTGAAACCAACTTTAAGATTTACGCAGAACAGGTAAACCGTGCCCGATACTTCAAAATGTTGTCATTCGGAGGTACTGTATCTTATAGTTTTCAGCCGAAGCGTAGCATCAAGCATACCGTAACTCCAATTCACTTGGCGTTCAACACCTTGCAGCACCGTACTGCACGCTTTGACTCCATTGCCAACGCTAACCCGATGCTCTTCCATAGTTTGGACGACCAATTCATTCCATCACTGACCTACACGGTTACTTACGACAATAGCTACCGGAAGAAAAAGAATCGTGTGTGGTGGGAAAATTCGCTCACCTCAGCCGGAAATGTAACATCCGTCATTTATGCGGCTTTTGGACAGAAATTTAGCAAAAAGGAGAAGGAACTGTTGGGAAATCCATTTGCACAATTCCTGAAATATTCTTCAGAAGTAAGATATACCTACCACATCAGTGAAAAGCAGCAGTTAGCTACCCGACTGATGGGAGGCGTGATATGGGCATACGGTAACAAGACAATTGCACCTTATAGCGAACAGTTCTATGTGGGAGGTGCCAACAGTATTCGTGCCTTTACCGTACGCTCCATCGGTCCGGGAAGATTCCATCCGGCCAACAACTCCGGTTATTCCTACGTAGATGAAACTGGAGACATTAAACTGGAAGCCAACCTGGAATACCGTTTCCGCATCTTATCCAATTTTTTGGGCGGAAACTTAAACGGAGCTACCTTTTTAGATGCAGGAAACGTATGGCTAATGCGCAAAGATGAAGCTCGCCCCGGTGCAGAATTCAGTCTCCGACATTTCTTTGACAGCATTGCCTTGGGAACTGGAGTAGGAATTCGTTATGATCTTTCCTTCCTGATTCTGAGACTGGACTTCGGTTTTGCCCTTCATGTGCCATACGACACCGAAAAGAGTGGATACTATAATATCCCTAAATTCAAGGACGGAATGGGTATTCATTTTGCCATTGGTTATCCTTTCTAAAAACAGAGCAAACAGTCTGACAAGAAAAATTAATGAAAATACAGATTAATGAATCAAAATAAATGGCTACCTTTGCAACGTTTTTTGAAGGTATTAGCATGAATAAGTGGAGGATTTTTGCTTGTATATCCCTAATTACTCTTATGAGCGTACTCGTAGGAGCAAACTTCTTTGCACTTTATTCCACCGTGCTCAATGAGAACAATACAACAGAGGAAAACCAATCGGCTGATTTCATCTACCAGCATCCGGACAATATTCCTTCGAAAACGCTTGACTTTCTGATAGCCAACAGACAAGCAGATATTCCGCAGAAAATTTTATTCATACAAACCCAGAAAAATCTGGACGGTAAGTTTTTCCTGCCGGTATTCTCGTTTGGACAAGACTTTATTTCCAGACCACCCACACATTTAGGGCTGGTCTGTTCTGTATATTCCACACATCCTTATACACAATTAGA
>OGOO01001674.1_pt1 | contig 18320 bp, 10 predicted proteins | sample 1552651 | NCBI WGS metagenome assembly OGOO01 (sample SAMEA2580118, study PRJEB22360) | human gut metagenome | biome: human gut; feature: human-associated habitat; material: faeces | place: Denmark | collected 2008/2010 | reverse complement strand
CGCGCTCCGACCCCGGGAGTCGGAGTATCGCGAGGCATGGGCCGCCGTTGCGGCCGGCGGGACCGACCGTGCCTGCGAGGGTGCGGCCGCGGACGGGTTATTAACGAAAAACTTTTCAGACCATATACGTTCAAAAGAGGATATGAAACTCAAAAAACCGAAGTACATCTTTGTTACCGGCGGCGTGGCTTCTTCGCTGGGCAAAGGCATCATCTCGGCATCGATCGCCCGCCTGTTGCAGGCGCGCGGCTATACGGTGACCATCCAGAAGCTCGACCCTTACATCAACATCGATCCCGGGACGCTCAACCCCTACGAGCACGGCGAGTGCTACGTTACCGAAGACGGTACGGAGACCGATCTCGATCTGGGGCACTACGAGCGCTTTACGTCGATCACAACCTCGAAGGCCAACAACGTCACCACGGGCAAAATCTATAAAAGCGTCATCGAAAAGGAGCGCCGCGGCGATTACCTGGGCAAGACCGTGCAGGTCATTCCCCATATCACCGACGAGATCAAGCGGCGCATTCAACTGTTGGCGCAGCAGAAGGTCTACGACATCATCATCACCGAACTGGGCGGCACGGTGGGCGACATCGAGTCGCTGCCCTTCATCGAGTCGGTGCGCCAGCTGCGCTATGCGCTCGGCTACCGCGATACGGCGCTCGTGCACCTGACGCTGATCCCCTACATGGCCGCTTCGGGCGAGTTGAAGACCAAGCCTACGCAACATTCGGTCAAGGCATTGATGGAAAACGGTCTGCAACCCGACATCCTGGTGCTCCGCACCGAACGGGCGTTGTCGCAGGGGCTTCGCCGCAAGGTGGCGCTCTTCTGCAACGTCGACGCCAACGCCGTGATGGAATCGATCGACGTGCCTACGATCTACGAGGTGCCGTTGCGTATGCACGATCAGCATCTGGACGAGGTGGTGCTCTCGAAACTCGACCTTCCGGCCGACTGCGAACCCGATATGGAGCAGTGGAAGGCTTTCGTGGAGAAGGTCAAGAATCCGCACCACAAGATCGAGATCGCGCTGGTGGGAAAATATACCGAACTGCCCGATGCCTACAAGTCGATCAGCGAAGCCTTCATCCATGCCGGCGCGATGAACGACTGCAAGGTCAAGCTGCGTTACGTCAATTCGGAGAAGATCGACGATGCGAACGTCGACGAGATACTGGGCCGGATGGCCGGCATCCTCGTGGCGCCGGGCTTCGGCAACCGCGGCATCGAGGGGAAGATCGCGGCCGTGAAGTATGCCCGCGAGCACGGCGTGCCGTTCATGGGCATCTGTCTGGGTATGCAGTGCGCCGTGATCGAGTTCGCGCGCAACGTATTGAAGATGAAGGATGCCAATTCGACCGAAATGGAGCCTTCGACCAAACATCCGGTCATCGACCTGATGGAGGAGCAGAAGGGTGTGACGGCCAAGGGCGGCACGATGCGTCTGGGCGGTTATCCCTGCCAGTTGCGGCCCGATTCGAAAGCCGCCGCCGCTTACGGTGCGACCGACATCGTCGAGCGGCACCGCCACCGTTACGAGTTCAACAACGATTATCTGGGCGATTTCGAGTCGCACGGCATGATCCCCGCAGGCGTCAATCCCGAAACGGGGCTGGTCGAGGTGGTCGAGCTGACCGGTCATCCGTGGTTCGTCGGCACGCAGTATCATCCCGAGTACAAGAGTACGGTGCAGCGTCCGCATCCCCTGTTCGTGGCCTTCGTGGCTGCGGCGTTGAAATACAGTGGTAACTAATCCCCTCGCGTCGAGAAATTTCGAATGGATAAAAAATCAATCATAGGCATCGTACTTATCGGGATTCTGTTTTTCGGTTTCACGATTTACAGTTCCCGGCAGCAACAGAAATATCAGGAGGAGCTGGCCGCTTATCAGGCGGCCCATCCCGAATTGACGCAGCCCGTCGTCCCCGATTCGTCGGCCGTGGCCGCAGCGCCGGTCGTGGAGTCGCTCGGTGCGGCGACGCCCGATTCGACTCGTCTGGCACGCGAAGTGGCCGTGCTGGGTGATTTCCTCGCCGCGGCCAAGAACGCTGCGCCGCAGGAGATCGTCGTAGAGAACGACGTGATGAAGGTGCGCTTTTCGACCGGAGGAGGCATCGTGCGCTCCGTGACGCTCAAAGACTATACCCGTTACGGCCGTCAGGGCGAACGCAACGAACCGATCGAGATGTTCGTCCCCGAAAGCGCGAAGTTCGATCTGTCGTTTTTCATCAAAAACGGCCTGAACAACGTGAAGGTCAATACGTCGGAATATACCTTCACGGCCGATCCGGTCGTCCGTACCGACACGGCGCAGATCGTCCGTATGCGGCTGCCCGTCGCCGAGGGCGCGGCGTTGGAATACCGCTACGTGGTCTACGACGAGGCGACGCCCTCGCGCGACTATCTGGTCGACTACACGGTGCGTCTGGTCGGGATGGCCCCCTACATGGCCAACCAGAGCAGCATCGGCATCGCGTGGAGCAACACCTCCTACCGGAACGAGCGCGGTTTCAAGAACGAGAACATGTACACGACGGTCGCCTACCGCGTTCCGGGCGAAGGGTCGATCGACGACCTGTCGATGAGCGAGGGGGCCAAGGAGGAGAAGATCTCTTCGTCGGTGGAGTGGATCGCCTTCAAGCAGCAGTTCTTCTCGTCGGTGCTCATCGCCCGCGACGACTTCCTCTACGCCGACGTGGCGTACGATACCGCATCGCCCGATTCGGGGCTTATCAAGGCTTTTTCGGCCACGATGGCCGTACCCTATACGGCCCAGACCGAACAGTACGACTTCTCGTTCTACTTCGGTCCCAACAAGTATGCCGTGTTGAAGAAGATCGACGACGCGCAGGGCCAATCGCTGCTGCTCGACCGACTGATCCCCATGGGCTGGGGCATTATCGGGTGGGTGAGCCGCTGGCTGGTGATCCCCGTCTTCGATTTCCTGCGGCAGTATATTCCGAGCTTCGGCTGGATCATCCTCATCCTGGCGATCCTCATCAAGATCATCGTTTCGCCGCTGACTTACAAGAGCTATATCTCGCAGGCCAAGATGCGCATCATCAAACCCGAGATCGACGCCCTGAATGCCAAGTATCCCAAGCAGGACGACGCGATGAAGAAGCAGCAGGAGATGATGGCCCTCTACAAGAAGGCGGGCATCAATCCGCTGGGAGGGTGCATCCCGATGCTGATCCAGCTCCCGATCCTGATCGCCATGTTCCGTTTCTTCCCCTCGTCGATCGAGTTGCGGGGACAGTCGCTCTGGTGGGCGCACGACCTGTCGTCGTACGACAGCATCCTGAATCTGCCCTTCTCGATCCCCTTCTACGGCGACCACGTGAGTCTGTTCGCGCTGCTCATGGCGCTCTCGACCTTCGGGTTCTCCTATATGAGCTATCAGCAGACGGCTTCCGCACAGCCGCAGATGGCGGGCATGAAGTTCATGATGGTCTACATGATGCCGGTCTTCATGCTCTGCTGGTTCAACGACTATTCGAGCGGTCTGTGCTACTACTACCTGCTGTTCAACCTGCTGACCATCGCCCAGACCTTCCTGATCCGCCGCATGGTGGACGACGGGAAGATTCACGCCGTCATGGAGGCCAACGCCAACAAGGCGAAGAACAAGAAGAAGTCGAAGTTCCAGTTGCGCTACGAAGAGCTGATGCGCCAGCAGGAGGCGCAGAGCCGTTCCGGAAAGAAAGGCACGAAGCGCAAGTAGGCGGAACGCTTCCCGTTCGGGAGACCGCAAACGAAAAAGGATACGACGTGCGTCGTATCCTTTTTCGTTTGCAGAAAGCTGCGTTCTATTTTTTCAGGTCGTTTCGTGTCGGATTTCCGGGTGCGATCTTGACCAGCACCACCCCGTGGGGCGGGACTTGTGTCTCGAAGCCCTTGTCGGTGGTCGTGAGGTCTTTCTGTCTCCACAGGTCGCGCACGACCTGCGTACCCCTGATGCCGAGTTGTTTGAGCGTGAAACCGATCTTCGCGGGTTCGCGGGTTTTGTTGAACAACCCTACGGCCATCGCACCGTCTTCGAGGTGCTTGACGTAAATCACCCGTCCCTCCTTTTCCCAGATCGCCGCGGCGTGCACGCCCAGCGGATCCTGGTTGACGGCGATCACCTCGTCGTTGGTAAGCAGCGATTTCGTGAAAGGATCGAGCCGCGCCAAATCGCAGCCGATGAGCAGCGGCGAAGCGAGCATGGCCCAGAGCGACATGTGCGTATACTGTTCGTCGGCCGTGAGCTTCGTATAGTGGAGCTTGGGGCCCCATCCGACGAGTCCCACGACGAGCATGTCGGCGTCGGGCCAGTGTCCGGGGCCGCAGAAGGGCGCCCAGCGCTGCTGTTCGAAGCCGATGGATGAGATGCTTTTCCACGTGTCGCGAATATCGCCCGTGGTGCGCCAGCAGTCGGTATACTCCACCCATAGCGGAGCGTCGGCATAGGGTGCCGAGTTGGAGATGCTGTATACGATGTCGCGATCCGTTGCGCGAAGCGCGTCGTGCATCTCCTTTACGTGGTAGAGATCGTTGGGATTCCAATCGTATTTGAGGTAGTCGATCTGCCAGTCGGCCCACTGGCGTGCGTCGGCCTCGACGAAGGAGTAGGCGCCGTGGCGGTACATCTCCTTGCGGTCCTGCCAGTAGTTGCCGCCGGGTTTCTCGTAGCGGAAATTCTCGTTGTGGTTGCCGTCCTTGATCCACTGGTTCTCGCCGTCGGGGTTGTCGGAGTACGATCCGATGTGCGCGGCGTAGGTTCCGATCCAGGGCGAGGAGTAGATGCCGAGTTTAAGTCCCATGGCGTGTACCTGCTCCGAGAGCTCCTTCATGTCGGGGAACTTGTCGTTGGTCTGGATGGCGTTGTAGCGGCCGCCGCGCCGGCCCTGCCAGCCGTCGTCGATGTTGATGTACGTCCAGCCGTGGTTCACGAGCCCCGACTCGACCATCGCACGAGCCGAGGAGAGGACTTGCTCCTGCGTGACGTCGCGCGCCCAGCAGTTCCACGAGTTCCAGCCCATGGGCGGCGTGAGGGCGATCCGCTCGCCGATGACGATGCGAAGTTCGCGGGTGGCTTCCCCGAGTGCGTTGCGTGCGGTGAGTTTGACGAGGTAGGTGCCCGGCTTCTTGACGCGGCCCGTGATGAAGCCGGTCGAGGGATCGAGGGAGAGGCCTTTGGGCAGACCTTCGGCGGCGAATGTCATGGGTCTGTCTCCGGATGCCGGTATGGCGAAGAGAAACTCCGAGCCAGGACGGGCCCCGAAGACCTTCGCCCCGTTGATGCGGGGAGTAGGCGGCGCGGGCGGGGTGAGAATGTACTGCGAGAGATCCGGCACCAGGGCGTCGGGGGCCGACTGGCTCCATGCGGGTGTCCACAGAAGCGCGGCCGCGAAGAAAAACGCGAGTAGTCGTTGCATGATTCGATTTGATTTAAGTTAGACATCTATATATTAATGTACCGATCAAAACATAGGATTTCTTCATACAAATATAGGATTTTTCTTTGAAAATTCGAATACAAGTCCTTAAAAGTCAGTTGTAACGGTCGGATTCTTTCATTTTCTTTGAAAATCTTTCCGAAAATCGTGCGAAATCCGACTTCGTGCGGTTTGAGTTAAGGAAGTTCGTATTGGAAAATATTGGCGCGGCGTCGGTTGCCGTCCTTTTTCGATTGCGAGGCGAATCCCAGAAAGAGTTTCCCGCGCCGGATTTTCACCCCTTCGGACTCGATGTATCCGCTTTCGGTGATGCCCGCTTCGGTCAGCGCTTTCAGGTCGGAGACGGCCCGAACTTTCGTGCGGGACTGTACGATGCGGCCTTCGAAATCGTAGACTGTCATGTAGGCTTCTCCCGTCGTACCGTCGTTGTTTCCGCTCGTTCCCTCCATGAGATACATGCGGCCGTCGTGTATCTCGTATCCCTGCCATGCGATGGCGGGCGTCGGGATGCTGAATCGCGCGAGAGGTTGCAGCCGCGAGAGATTGCGGACACGCACCTCGGGCGTGACGTCTTTTCGGAGCGGATAGCTCTCCGTTTCGCCGCCGTAGGAGAGGGGTTGCAGCGTGACGGTCTCTTCGGGAAGGGCTTTCGCTTCGCTGAGCGAATAGACCACCCAGCAGTAACGGCCCGGAGTGTCGACACGGGTGTAGAGGATGGCCAGCTGGTCGTTCGCCGCGTCGACGGCGGGATTCATGTTGAGGCAGCCGGCTTCGATGAAATAATTTTCGTCGGAGTTCCACGGGTAATGGGTCGAGCCGGGGTTATAGCGGATGCGCGAGACGACCTGTTCGTGCCAGTAGTTGCCGTCGTCCACCCGATTGGCGTAATTGCCTACCCAGACGAAACGCTCGTCGCCCGCCTCTTCGACGGCCATGTTCGAGGAGTGGCCGTGGAAACAGAGGGTCATGTACTCCGTAGCCTGTCGGTCGGGCATACTGCGCGAAACCAGAATTTTGTATCGATCGGTCACCTGCGTGTAGAAAATTTCGCCGCGGGAGTCGACGTCGAAGCCCTGCATGACCGTATTGGCCGGCAATTGGACGAACCGGCTGAAAATGATTCCATCGCTCAGCGGCGCATCGATCCACGTCGTGTTCGAGGAGCGGACCGTGATGCCGATCGCGCATCGGGCGTCGCCGGAGGCCGTTTCGGCCGTTACGGTCGCCGTACCGACGTTGCGGCCCGTGACGATGCCCCGTGCATCGACCGAAACCGTCTGCGGCGAAGAAGAGCGGAATGTCACGCCCAGCGGGTTGCCGTCCATGTCGTATGCGGTGTCGTTCGCATCGCCGTCGTGGCGGATGCGCAGCGTCGGGCGGTAGGTTTCGCCCACTTCGAGCGTTTTCGATGCGTTTTCGAACGAGAGGGCCGGCGGGGTGTCGGACGTTTTGTTTCCGTTCGAACAGTTCGTAGCGGCGAGGCAGAAGCCTGCTGCGGCGAAGATCAGGGAGCAGGTCATGACGAATGATTTCAACCGGCTACCGGTTCTGCCGTTTGCAGGCAGAATCGGTAGTCGGTAGTTGCTGTGATTCATGGGAGGTATCATTCGCCGGCGTCGATCAGTACGGGTTCGAATTCGCATACCGATACCAGTTTCCGGCCCGGACGGCCGGATTCGGTCATTTTCAGCCGCAGGTAGCGTCCCGACCCGAACCATTGTTCGCTGCGGAAATCGCCGACGACCGTCTTGCTGCCCTCGAAGTCGAAGGATTGCAGAGGCATCCAGGTTTTGCCGTCGTCGGACATTTCGATCCAGCCCGCTTTGAGGTCGGTGACGTAGCTGTCGTTGCGGCGCGTGAGTTTCATGCCGGCGTAGTAGCAGGTCTTGCCCAGATCCCAGTCGATCGTCACGGGGAGCGTTTCGATGTCGCCTTGGCCGATGTTGTTGTAACGGTTCTCGAATTTGGTCGATATGTCGCCGTCGATCGTCAGTTCGGGGCCGCGGCCGGTGTACCACGAGCTGCATGCCACGAGGATCCATTTGCTGCGGTCGGTGAAGAGGGGATTGAGCGCGATGTGGTAGAGCACGGTGTTGTCTGCTCCGATCTTGAATTCGGAGTTGCTTTTCAACTGCACGGCCAGCGTGTAGAAGCGGTCGGGCGTCAGCTTCGACTTGTCGATCTCGAAATGCGATACGGCCTCGCGCTTGCCCACTTCGAGCTGCGCCGGCGTGAAGGTGACGGCGTCGGTCGGGATCGGCAGGTAGTTCGTACCGTGCTCGGCGTTGTAGGCGTCGAGCACTTCGTCGCCGTAGGCGTATTCGGTCGTGGTCTCCCACTTGTTGTCGAATTCGACGTAGGCGGTGAAGTCGAGCGTCTGGGAAGAGCCCAGATCGCACTCCACCACGCCGGCGTTTCGAACCAGCACCTGGGTCTCCGCCATCTCGGGATTGATCAGGATGCTGCCGAGCTCCTCGTTCACCTTCGAAGAGGAGGAGGTCAGGCGCAGCGGGATGACGTAGGACGTCAGATCGCCGAGCTGCTTGATCGCCGAGCAGTCGAGCTGCACGGTGAACGTCGTCGAGGGGTGGTCGGCATCGACCGATCCCGTACTGTTCACCAGCCGGTAGCAGGCGGGATCGAGCGCCGTATAGGCAGTGCCGTTGGCCTCGTTGTAGGCCGTGAGGACGTCGTCCGAAAGTTCGATCCCGAGCTCGGAGGGCGTGACGGTGTATCCGCTGCTGAAAGCGCGGAAGGAGTAGTCGATGGTCTCTTCGATATCGTAGAAGAGGGCTTTTTGCAGGTCGCTTTCGAGCAGATAGACGACCGAGTCCGGCAGGTTGTCGTTGCGGTGATCCGCTTCGCAGCCGCCGAGCAGCAACGCTCCGGCGACAGGTATGATGAACTGTTTGAGTTTCATGATTGTCTGAATTGAATTAGGGTTACCAACCGTAGTTCTGCGTGCAATTCGTACGGTCCATCTCCTCCTGCGAAATGGGGAAGAGGTAGCCGCGCGGCGAGAATTTGCGATGTCCGTTGGCGCTCAATCCGCTGTCGCGGGTGCTGAGCGTGCGTTTCCAGAAAGCGCTGTTGGCGTTGTGGTTCGTCGCGTCGATGTTCATGCCGTAGACGTCGCCGTGCTCCGTTTCGGCGATCATCCATGTGCGGATGTCGAAATAGCGGTGATTCTCGTAGCAGAGTTCGACCATGCGTTCGCGGCGGATCAGTTCGCGCATCTGCTTCTGGTTGCCCACCGCTTCGGGGTAGACTTTCTCGATGTCGGGGACGCCCGCGCGCTTGCGCACCATGTTGAGATAGGTGAGGATGTCCGGATTGCCGGGATCGTATTCGTTGAGCGCTTCGACGTAGTTGAGCAGAATCTCGGCGTAACGGATGATCGGCCAGTCGATGAAGTCCCACACGTCCGTACTGGTCGAGTCGCCGGCGGTCGAAGTGTCTTTGGTGTGATCGATGAACTTGCCGGCCAGGTAGCCTGTGGCGGGATAGTTCTGCTGGGTGGCTGCATAGCCTGAATTACCGCCGGTGTAGAGTTGGACGACGCCCTTGTTCACGTTGCCGCTGTGCCATACGCAGCCGCTCCACAGCACGTTGATGTAGAAGCGCGGTTCGCGGTTCTGGTACATCATGAAGGTGTTGGCCAGCTGGTCGCCGAAGATCGGATGCGTGAAGGTCGAGAATCCCGTCTCGCTGTATCCCGATTCGGGATCGATGATCGGCTGCGTCTGGTCGCCGTTCGTATATCCCGTGATGGGATAGCGGCCGTTGGCCATGGCGAAGGCGTCGACCAGCTTCTGCGTGGGGCCGAACGATCCGTAGGCGCGCGACCGGGCCATGCGGGGCGTGGCGACGATACCCCAGTTGTAGGCGCTGACGATGCGGGAGAAGATCATCTCTGTCACGCTGTTGACCGGCCCGACCGTCGTGTACAGATCGTGCAGACTGCCGTAGGGATCGGTGCCGTCGGCCCCGACGAGACCGTAGATGTTCATGTCGATCACGTCTTTGGCGGCCTGTGCGGCAGTCTCCCATTTCTTCTCGTCGTAGACTGTGGGGAAGAGCGGGTTGCCGTACTTGTCGATCACGCCCTTGTAGAGGTCGTTGCCGTTGAAGAGTTTGCGGGCTGAATAGAGATAGACGCGGGAGCGGATGGCAAGGGCCGCCCCTTTGGTGGCGCGGCCGTATTTAGCCGACGCCCACTCCTGCGGGAGGCCTTTGGAGGCTTCGTAGAGTTCCGTGGTCACGTAGTCGACGCACTTCTCCCACGAGTCGCGTTCGCGTTCGTTCAGGTCCTCCTGCTCGTAATCCGTGGGTTCGTCGCCCAGAATGAACACGGGGCCGAAGGTGGACATCAGCAGCGAATAGTAGTAGGCGCGCAGGAAGCGGGCTTCGTTGTACATGTATCCCTTGTCGGTGTCGCCTATTTCGGGGCATTCGTAGACGTGCTGCATGAAATAGCTGGCTTCGCGGATACCCTTGTAGATGTTGTTGTAGGTGTAACTGCGTTGAAGATTGATGGAGGGATCCCACGTGTCGTAGTTAATCTGCGTGTACGAACGGCCGGTGTAGGCGATCGACGATTCATCGGCGCAGGGCGCCCACGGCAGCGTCTGTCCCGAAGGGTCGCTGTAATTGGGTTGGTAAGCGTAGACGTTGGTCAGGTATTGTTCCGTCGTCGAGGCTTTCAGGAAGATCTGGTCCGGCGTCAACTGTTCGTCGGGCTGGCGGTCGAGATAGTCGTCGCAGGCTACGAACGCGGTGCCGGACAATAACAGCAATCCGAATGTTTTCAATATGTTTTTCATAGTCGTTGTCGTTGGTTTAGAAGCCGATCGTAAGGCCGATGTTGATGATGCGGTTGTTGGGATAGTTCGTGGCGCCGGTCTGCAAGTCGGGGTCCCACAGTTTGAAGGGACTGAACGTGAACAGGTTCACGCCGGAGAGATAGACGCGCATGTTCTGCATGGCCATCTTCTGGGAGATGCGCTTGGGCAGCGTATAGCCGATTTCGAGGTTTTTCAGGCGCATGTAGCGGCCGTTGGCCATCCAGAAGGTCGAGGTCTGATTGTTGTTGTTATTCGTACCGATATACAGACGCGGATATTTGGCGTCGAGCCGTTCGGGCGTCCAGTAGTTATCGTAGACATCGGAGAAGAGGTTGGCCTCGCGGCTGTTGCGGGCGTTGAAGCCGAGCGTCTGATCGGTACGTGTCGAGAAGCTTACGTGGCCGACGCCCTGGAAGAAGGCCGAGAAGTCGAACGCCTTCCATTGCAGCGAGAAGCCGAATCCGTAGACGATCTCCGGAACGTTGGTGTAGCCGATGGGCTTGACGTCGTAGGAGTCGACCACGCCGTCGCCGTTGAGGTCGAGGTACTTGATGTCGCCCGGTTCGACGTCGCCGAACGACTGCTTCGGCCATGCGTCGATGTCGGCCTGGTCGCGGAACAGGCCGGCCGCTACAAGGCCGAACGTCTGGTAGCGTGCCTGCCCCGTGCGGTTCATGTAGAGGTATTTGTAGTCGGGTTGATCCTGATCGACGATCATGTTGCGGGCGTAGGTGAAGTTACCGCGCACGGTCAGATGCAGGTCTTGGCCGATCGTCTGGTGGTATTCCAGCGAAGCGTCGACGCCGCTGTTGCGCATCTTGCCGATGTTCACCCACGGCTGGGTGCTCAGACCGACGTAGACGGGGATCGACTGCCGTTGGAGGAAGATGCCCTCGCGTTTCTCTTTGAAATAGTCGGCCGAGATTTTCAGCTTGCTGAACAGCGACAGGTCGACGCCCACGTTGAGTTTGTGCGCCTCTTCCCAGCCCACGTTGGGGTTGGGCCAGTCGCCCATTTGGATCGAAGAGGAGCTGTGCGGTCTGGTTCCGAAATAGTAGCTGCTGCCGGAGTTGACCGTGCCGTTGTAGATGAAGCGGCGCACGTTGTCGCCCGTGCCGATCTTGTCGTTGCCCACGATACCGTAGGAGGCCTTGATTTTGAGCAGGTCGATCACGCCCCGCACCGGTTCGAAGAACTTCTCGTTGGAGATCACGTAGCCGGCCGCTACCGACGGAAAGAATCCGAACCGTTTGCCCGGCGAGAAGTTTTCCGAGCCGTTGTAACCGAAGTTGCCTTCGATGAAATAGCGGTTGTCGTAGCTGTACGTGATACGTCCGGCGATACCCTGGTGCCGGTAGGGAAGGGCCAGTTCGGGCTCCGACTTGTCGATACCTACGTCGTTGCGCTGCGACTGCTGGTAGAGGAAAAGCGCCGAGAGGTCGTGCTTGCCGAAGGAGCGCGCCCAGTTGACCGACGCTTCGAGGTAGACCGAACGGTAGCCGCTGTGCGATTCGGCGTAGGTCAGGTTGTCGGTGCCGACGACCGTCTGCTGCAAGATCAGGTCGCCGAACTCGTCTCGGCCGCTGGCCATGTACTGCGGGGGTGTCTTGGTGCGTGCCAGATGGTTGTAGTTCTTGGCGTCGAACGAGCCTTTGACGGTGACGGTGAGTCCTTTGGTTACCCAGTCGCCGAGGTCCTGCGTGAGCGAGAAGAGCGACTGCGCCGTGTTGTAGAACTTCTCGCGGTAACCGGTCTGCGTCAGCAGCACGTAGGGGTTCTCGCCGTTGTTGGCGCCGGGGCCGGGCAGCAGGCCGTTGGAGTAGACGGCCGGAAAGACATTGGGAGCCGATTTGACCGCATAGTTCCAAATCGTCGACGCCGCCGTTCCCGGTTCGTTCTTGCGCTCGAAGGTGGTGGCCAGGTTGACGTTGAGCTTGGTATATTTGTGGAGCTGCACCTCGACGTTGGAGCGGAAGTTGAACTTGCGGTAGAAGACCGACGTGTTGTACTCCTTCATGTTGTCGCGGGCGAACAGACCGTCTTCGTTGTAGAAACCGCCCGAAATGTAGTATTTGACCGTGCTGCCGCCGCCCGTCACGTTGACGTTGACGCGCTCGTTGAACGAGAGATCCTTGTAGAGGTAGTCCACCCAGTCTACGTTGGGGTAGAGGTCGGGATCGGAGCCGTCGCGGTATTTCTGGATGACTTCGGGCGTGTAGACCTCGCTGCCCGCGGCGGCGTTCCACAGTTCGGCGAACTGCACGGCGTCGAGCATGTCGGGGACTTTGGTCGGCTGCACCATGCCGGCTTCGAAGCGGATGTTGATCTGGGGTTTGCCGACGATACCCTCGCGCGTGGTGATGAGGATCACGCCGTTGGCGCCGCGCACGCCGTAGATGGCCGTCGCGGCGGCGTCTTTGAGGATCGAGAAGTCCTTGATGTCCTCGATGTCGACCAGATCCAGATCACGTTCGATGCCGTCGACGAGCACCAGCGGCGTCGTGCTGCTGCCGAAGGTCGAGATGCCGCGGATCCAGAAGGTCGAGCTGGCGCCCGGTTCGCCCGAACGCTGCACCGAGATCACGCCGGCCAGCTGGCCGGCCAGGTTGTTGGAGATTTTGGCCGTCGGCATCCGGATGTCGTTGACCGAGACCGAGGCGATCGACCCCACGACGCTGGCTTTCTTCTGCGTGCCGTATCCCACGACGACCACTTCGTCGAGTTCGTTGCCGGCCGAGAGCTCGATCACCTTGGGAAGGTTGGTGACGGGGAACTCCTGTGTCTGGTAGCCGATGTAGGAGACGGCGATGTAGCCGTAGTGTCCCGTGAAGGTGTAGTCGAAAGCTCCGTCGACGTTGGTGTTCGTTCCCAGCGCCGAATCCTTGACCCAGACCGTCGCGCCGATGATCGGCTCCTTGGTCTCGGCATCGATCACGCGGCCCGCGATGTGACGCGTCTGCGACGCCTGCTGCGCAGCCTCGGCGCGCGGCTGCTCCTGCGTAAGGATGATCGTGTTGTAGCGGATCACGTAGCTGATACCCGTGCCGCGGAGTGCATCGGCGAGCAGCTCCTCGACGTTGTGTTTCGACGGATCGGCCTTGATCGTGATGTTGTCGGCCAGATTACCTTGGTAGGAGACCTTGTAAGAGGTCTGCGCTTCGATCTGTCGGATCAGTTCTTTCAGGTTGGTCACGTTCCCGATGCGGATCGTGTTTTGTTGCGCCGTCTGTGCGGCGTGGGATAATTCCCCCCCCCACGGGATTTGGAATGTCAGGCAGAGAAGCAGCAATGCCCGGACATGCCATGAACCGCGAAAATTCTGTTTCATAGACGAATGGTTTAGGTTAAGTTAGTTAAGATCGTGACGCACGCCGTGTGCCGGCGGCCGCGTCTTTTCTATCTCGGACAGTTATTCATAAGATGGTGATTTTGTCGCCGTTCCGGGTGAAGCGTGTATCGGTCGAGAGCGTCACGATTTCGAGGACATGGCGCAGCGGCATGTTGTAGTCGAGCGTGCCGGTGAAGAGGATCTCTCCGAGCGCTTCGCGGCCGAAAGCGATGTCGCAGCCGTAGTGGGTGCCGATGCTTTCGACGACCTTCGACAGCTGGACGTACTGGAATGAACGCAGTTGCGCATCGAGTTCCGCATCGACGTTGACTTCGCGCAGCATCAGTTTGCGGTTGGCCGGATTGTACGAGATCTTTTGTCCGGGGCTCAGCGTCACCGTGCGGTCGCCCGCGTGGAAGTCGACGACGCCTTCGATGAGCGTCGTCTCGATGTCCGAACAGTCGTCGTAGGCTTTCATGTTGAATTTCGTACCCCGCACGACGGTGCGGGTCTCCTTTCCGGCGTCAACGGTAAACGGTGCGTCGGCCATTTTGCGGATGTCGAAGAAAGCTTCCCCCGTCAGATGCACCGTGCGGCCCTCGCTGCCGAAATCGGATGCGTAGCGCAGCTGCGAGTGGGGCATCAGTCGTACGTTCGAACCGTCGGAGAGACGGATCGAGCAGGCCCGCTCTTCGGTCGTGACCGTACAGGTGCGGTCGTCCGCAGACCGGTAGGGAAACAGCAGCGAACCTGCGGTGAGGAGTCCGACGGCGAAGACGGCCGCATAGCGGACGACGGTGCGCAGCCGTTTCGTCGGTGCGGGGCGCCTGCGCGCCTCGATGCGCCGACGCAGCGTCTGCCAGGAGAGATTGGGATCGACCGCGGCTGCGGCCGACAGGCGTTCGCCCGTGAAGAAAACGAGGTAGAGCCGTTCCAGCCTGCGGCGGTTCTCGTCGGAGGCGTCGTACCATCGTTCGACCTCGGCCGAGGTCGTGGCGTCGAGTTTTCCTCCCAGAAATTCGATCAACAGCGTATCGTCGATTTCGATCATGGATGTCGGGGTTTTGATAATAATACGTCCCGACATGAAAAGTTACTAAGGGGAAAAGACAGTTTTCTTTCGTCGAAACCGGAAAACCGGTTGCGGTACGGTCAGACCAGATCGTTGCGTCCGGAGAGCGAGAGCAGCCAGAGCAGCAGCGGCAGGTAATCTTTGAGGGCTACGCCGAGTGTGCGCAGCGCCTGCGAGATATGGTAGTTGACCGTTTGCGGGGAGACGCCGAGTTCGGCGGCGATCTGCTGGTGCGTCATCCCCATCCGGCGGCTCATCTCGAAGATGCGGCGCGTCTGTTCGGGCAGACGGGCGAGCGCTTCGTCGTACAGACGCGACAACTCGGAACCGAGATAGAAGTCGGGGGATTCGAAACGTTCGGCGAAGCGCTCGCTCAACTGCTGGTGGACGCGCTGCCGGACCTGCCGGTGGGCGATGCGGTCGAACGCCTTGTTGCGGACGATCATAAAGAGCAACCCTTTGAGCGACAGCTCTTCGAGCAGTTTGTCGCGGTTTTCCCAGATGTAGAGCATCGCGTCCTGCACGATGTCCTCGGCCGTCGAGACCGGCACCCAACGCGACGCGAAACTGCACAGGCCGCGGTAATAGAATTTATAGCAGGCTTCGAAGCAGGCCATGTCGCCGCGGTGGAGCCGGCGGATGACTGCGCGGTTGTCGTCGAGATCGTATTTGGACTGAAAAATCATCGTTGCTCGTTGTCCGTTCGAAACCCAAAGATACGCTTTTTTCCGAAAAATCGTCGGGAGAGGTGAAAGAAATGGCCTTCCGGCCGATCTCGTCACCCCGTTTCATTCGGGTGTCGCGGAGCTTTCCGGAGGATGCGAAGGGGCGGCCCGTCCGGCTGATTCCCGAAATTTTCATCGGTTTTTTCCGGTCTCGTACCATGGTTTGTCGGCCCTCCTGCCGGGCTGCCGGATTGCGACTTGTCCGCAACTCGTTTTTGTCTCGGCAAAAGCCAATATATTTGCATTGCGCTCGGCTTATTCGTATCTTTGACTTCGTCTTAGATACTCCGTCTCGGCATAATCAAGCTGACGCTTGCTTCTGCGCTCGACTTATTCGTATCTTTGGCTTCGCCGAAGATACTCGCGTTCGGCAATGTTCAAATAAATTTGACATTGCTCTCACTTATTCGTATCTTTGTCCCCTATCGATTTCAAGCCGGAAATTTTATGGTATTGGCAGAACAGATCAAGGAGGCGGCGAGCCGTCGGGATACGTTGGAGAAGTGTCTCGACATCGAACGCAAGCGCATGGATTTGCAGAACGAGGAGGAGAAGACGCAGGAACCCGACTTCTGGGACGATGCGGCGCGTGCGCAGGAGCAGTTGCGCCGGGTGGCGTCGATCAAGAGCTGGATCACCGATTACGACACGATCCGCAAGGAGGTCGAGGATCTGGAACTGATGCCCGATTTCCTGAAAGAGGGGGTGATCTCCGAGGAGGAGATGGATGCGCACTATGCGCAGACAATCGCCCACATCGAAGCGCTCGAACTGCGCAACATGTTGCGCCGCGACGAGGACAAGATGGGCGCTATTCTGGACATCAACGCCGGAGCCGGCGGTACCGAGGCGCTCGACTGGGCGTCGATGCTGCTGCGCATGTACACCCGCTGGTGCGAGGCCCACGGCTACAAGGTCAAGACGCTCGACTACCAGGCGGGCGACGAGGTGGGCGTCAAGTCCTGCACGCTCGAAATCGAGGGCGACTACGCCTACGGCTATCTCAAAAGCGAAAACGGCGTGCACCGCATGGTGCGTCTGTCGCCTTTCAACGCCAACAACAAGCGCCAGACGACCTTCGCGTCGGTCTTCGTGTCGCCCGCTGTGGACGATTCGATCGAGGTGGTCATCAACCCCTCGGACATCGAGTGGGACACGTTCCGCTCGTCGGGCGCCGGCGGTCAGAACGTCAACAAGGTCGAGACGGCCGTGCGGCTGCGCTATCACGGCAAGGATCCCGATACGGGCGAACCGGTCGAGTTCCTGATCGAGAACATGGAGACGCGCTCGCAGCTGATGAACCGCGAGAATGCGATGCGCATTCTACGAAGCAAGCTCTACCAGCGCGAACTGGACAAGCGCATGGCCACGCAGCAGGCGCTCGAAGCGGGCAAGAAACGCATCGAGTGGGGGTCGCAGATCCGCTCCTACGTCTTCGACGACCGTCGCGGGAAGGATCACCGCACGGGTTGCCAGACGTCGGACGTCGACGCGGTGATGGACGGTGAGATCGACGCCTTCATCAAGGCCTACCTCATGCAGTTCGGCGCCGAGGCGTGAGTGGAAATAATAAAGGTATTTCGATAAATAAATTGCAGTATCCGTTATGAAAGACTTGACAAAACTCACGGATCGTATTTTCTACGTCGGGGTGAACGACCGCACGAAGCATCTTTTCGAGGGACTGTGGCCGCTGCCGCTCGGCGTGTCGTACAACGCCTATTTGGTCTGCGGCGAGCGGACGGCGCTCGTCGATACGGTCGACGCCTGCTTCACGGGCCGTCTGCTGGCCAACGTCCGCGAACGGCTGGGCGACAGACCGTTGGATTATCTGGTGATAAACCACATGGAGCCCGACCACTCGGCTTCGATCGCCGCCGTGCGGCAGGCCTATTCCGCCGCGCGGGTCGGCGGCAACGCCAAGACGTTGCAGATGATCGAGGGCTACTACGGCATCGCGTGCGGTACGGTCGAGGTCAAGGAGGGCGACGTGCTCGACCTGGGCGGGCTGACGCTGGCGTTCTGCATGATTCCGATGGTGCACTGGCCCGAGACGATGGCCACGTGGTGCGCCGAGGAGCGTACGATCTTCTCGGGCGATGCGTTCGGCACGTTCGGCGCACTGAACGGCGGCGTGACGGACGAGCAGCTCGACGTCGAACCCTTCTGGGAGGAGATGCGCCGTTACTACGCCTGCATTGTGGGCAAATACGGCCAGCCCGTGCAGCGCGCCCTGGCGAAGGTCGCCCCGCTCGACATCGCCATGATCTGCTCGACGCACGGCCCCGTCTGGCGCCGAGAGATCGCCCGCGTGGTGGAGCTCTACGACAAGGTGAGCCGTTACGAGGGCGAGCCGGGGGCGGTCATCGCCTATGGTTCGATGTACGGCAATACGGAGCAGATGGCCGAGACCGTCGCCCGCGGCCTGGCCGCCGCAGGCGTGCGGCCGATCGTCGTCTACAATCTTTCGACGGCCGACGTGTCGCAGGTGTTGCGCGACATCTTCCGTTACGATACGCTCGTCGTCGGTTCGCCGACCTACAACGGCCAGCTCTACCCGCCGGTCGATGCGCTGCTGCGTAAGATCGCCGAGCGTTGCATTCCGTACCGCCGTTTCGCCTGCTTCGGCTCCTTTACGTGGGCCGGTGCCGCCGTACGTCGTATGACGGAGTTCGCCGAGGGGATGAAATGGCCGGTCGTCGGCGCGCCTGTCGAGTTGAAGCAGGGGTATTCGACGGCTGTCGAACCTGCCTGCCGCATGCTGGTCGATGCGCTGGTCGAAGATATGAAACGATAAAACGAAGGCGATGCGCAAACTCTTGCTTTTTTCGCTGCTGTGCATGCTGCTGCCGGTCGCTGCGGCGGCCGCGCCGGAGGGGGCGTGCGACGGGGTGACGGTCG
>OGOO01001664.1_pt1 | contig 18385 bp, 11 predicted proteins | sample 1552651 | NCBI WGS metagenome assembly OGOO01 (sample SAMEA2580118, study PRJEB22360) | human gut metagenome | biome: human gut; feature: human-associated habitat; material: faeces | place: Denmark | collected 2008/2010 | reverse complement strand
TTATTATTAATTATATTCTTAACGTATTCTTGAGGTAAATTCTTTACCTCAAGAAATCTGATAGATTCTTCTTTTCTTACATCATTAATAATCTTATTAATTTTTTGCTCATTTCCCTCTAACATAGTACTAATGAGTGCTTCATTTTTAAATGTTCTATCATAAACATTTCTAATATACCTATTAGTAATACAACTAGAAGTATTTTTTAACAAATTAGGCTTATATTTTTCAATAAAACTAACATTATCATAATTATAATAATCAAAACTAAGTGTATATACTAAGTCTGCATTTGAAGTACGGTAAAGTTCTTTAATAAATCTTCTTTTTTCTGTAGCCAAAATATACTCTCTACACTGATCATCAATTTCATCATTTAATAGAACATTAATAATTTTATAGTTTTTTATGCTCTTTACGCATAGTTTCCTTAAACTATCATCAATCATATCATCTTTTAATATTCTTACAACCTCATAACTTGCATTAAGTAAGTCTTTTACAATATATTCTTTTAAATCATAATCAATACTCTTCTTTAATAATGTTCGTAACTCTTCATCATTAAAACCATATTCCAAAATATATTTCTTTGCATATTTAGGCGTATCTTTATCAGACAAATAACTCTCAATATTAACATCTTCTTTTAAATTTCTAAAATATTTTCTTAATGAATCCCAATTATTCGTACGATTACTGTCATTATTTAATTTTCTATAAACCATACGATTTATTTTTAACTTATCCTTTTCTAAAATACCTTTATCAAGTAATAATGACATTAATTCTTCAATATTTTTATTTTTAATATCTTTTTTATTCATATATATATTTCCTCAAACAGACATTATTATATAAAAATAGACACTAAATGTCAAACTTAGTGTCTATTTTATCTGTCCCAAATATTCATTAATACCTTTTATTGTTGTATACGTAACAATAACAAATCTTCTTAATCTAAATTTATCACTGCCTACATGAACTAAATTATCACTTTTATCCCATTCACCAGCAAACGCCATGGTAAATCCAGCTTCTTTAAGCATCCTTATAGAATATTCATTATATTCATAGAACGGATAAGCTATATATGTTGATCCTCCTAATTTTTCTCTACTTGTTTTTAAATCAGTTTGTATTTCTTCTTCACTAAGGCATTTTATTCCTCCTCCCTGTCCACCAGGACAAACACCAGTATTATGCATATTATTAGTATGTGAATGAAGTTCAATATAATCAGTTTTATAATAAGTGCTAGGATCATACCAAGCAGTAACCAAAAATATAGTAGCATACATCTTATATTCTGTAAGCATATCTACTGCTATTTTATCTCTACCACCATCATCTATTGTCAAAAGAACACTCTTAGGTAATTGTAATTTACCATCAATATACATCTCTAATTCTTTCATTTTCAAAGTAAGAATATTATTTTCTTTCAAATAATCAAGTTGTTCTTTAAATTGTTTTTTAGAGTGACATATAACAGTAGGACATGAATCACTAGGATCATTCTCATCATAAAAGGCATGATAATTAAATACTCCTACTCCACTTGCATTATGTTTATCTGTATTAGTATTATTAATTACCTCTCCTTCATCACTCTTTATATATAGAAGTCTATTATTAAATTCCACACCATACCTATCAGTATCTTTAATTATTATAGGTAAAGAATATCCTTCATTAAAAGAATAAACTAAATTACCATTTTCATCATAAAATTCTGTTTTATCCCTAGTAACAACATTATTATTAAATACTATATATTCTTTATACCTATTATCTATACTAGATAATTCATTTATTTTCTTTATATCTTTATAATATACATAATATTTATCATCAAAGTCACTTACATTAAAATATCCATCATTACTATTATCACTATTAAGAGTAAGCTCTACATTACTACCTACAACTCCACCTTCTTTATATCCATCATTTTCTTTAGTATATAATTTAACTTCTCCAATAGTAGTAACATACTTACTATAATAATCATTATAATTAATTTTTATTGGTTTATTGCCTTTATTATTTAACATAAAGTATACTCCAGTACCCCCTATTAACAATAAAAGAAAAATTATAACAATTAACAAAACTATCTTCTTACTATTCTTATTTTTTCTCATAAACACTCCTTATAAATTTCTTATTCAGTAACCACAAATCCACTTGCTATAGGTCTAGTTTCTTCTCTATTAGACCAGTTAAACGGATGATTAATAATCTTATCATTTACTACCATAACACTAGAATTACCACCATCTAGATTAGCGGCATTATATGCATGATATCTAAGTAATATTTTTACTAAATCATTCATATCAGCTCCTTTACTTTTAAGACTCCTACCATCTATAACTAGAAATAATACTATACCATCTTTTCTCTGTGCAATAGCGGTTCTCGGATGAACACCATAACCACCATTACCATTTATAAATGAACTCTTACCATTTACTATTAAAAATGGTCCAAATTCTACTGCATCTCTAATACCAAATTCTATTGCCCTACTAGTACTAATTTTACCAAGATACAATTTATTATCATTAGTAAAACCTATAATACCACCGCCATAAGCACCTCCTGTACCATTAGAAAAGTTAAGTACTTTACCTCCAGATATAATAGCTCCAACTGGAGCACCACCATTTCCTTGTCCTCCGGCATCAGCAAAACCTCCACCATTAATAGCAAGGACTGCCCCTTCTCTCTTAGCCATATTAACTAGATACTCTCCAGTAACACCAAGATTCTTACTATAAGCAACTTTTATTTTTGAAGGATCATACACTGCAGCTAAATATCCCGAATAACCATCTTCATCTATTTCAATTAATTTATATATATCATTCTTATTTCTGTCTAGTATTTCTCTATCATAATCATCAATATATTCATTCTCATCAGCAGTAATTAAACTAGTATCAGTATCAAAGTCAGGTTCCACCGTACTATGATGTGATAATATTTCTTCTATTCTATCCATATTATAAAAGGTAGTGGCCAAATACTGATGATTCATTGTCCCCATCGCCGTAGTAACTAACCAGTCTCTAAAACCATTATAAGGTCCATATAAAAGAAATAAAACAGTAACCGCTATAACATCACAAAAAGATAAAATAATCATAAATATATTATCTCTCTTATTAGTATTCTTTTCCTTCTTATCCTTATTTTTCATATTATACTTCCTAACTATTATTATACTGCTATTTATTATCTTTAATATACCTGCAAACTCTTTCTATTTCATCATCTTCTATCATAGGAGTGCTCATTCTAATTAAATTCTTATCATTATCCAAATACATTCCATCTTTACCCAAGTTATCTCTGATAGCCTTACCTAAAAACATATTATATTCTCCTCTTGAAGTAAGATAAAAACTAATCTTTGATACATTATCTTTATTAAATAAATCATAAGTATCATCTTCAAGTACACTATCCGTAGATACTACTAAATATATCCCCATAGTACTACCTACTTCTAATAAATAATTAATATCATCTTTAACACTATTATCAAGTTTTAATATTTCATATATCTCATCAATAAATACTACCATCTTATCTCTAGTATTATTCTTTACTCTATATTCAAATTCTCTTCTAAGTAAATTAATCTTTACAATAATATCTTCTTCTTTATTAACAACTTCACATACATCATTATATAAATTATAATTAATACCTTGTGAATCAAGTATAACTACTTTAACATTACTATAATTAATTAAAATATTCATAATAATATCATTAAATAAATTAGTTTTACCAGTACCACTAACACCAGTAACCAATAGACTCTTTTCCTTATCAAAATCAAAAGTAACTAATTTATCATATTCATCAAGGCCTAATACTACTTTAAAATCATTATCTACTTTATAATTCTCTAATACTTCTTTTAGACATAAAATATCTTTCTTCATATTATCAACTTTAATAAATATCTCATTATCTTTTACTTTATTCATAACTAGTTCAGATACATTTATTCCTAAAGATAAAGCAATTTCTTTCTTTAATTCTAAAATATCATCATAAATCTTATCATCATTCCAAGTAATATGATAAACAGTAATACTCCTATAAACTTCATAAGTAACTTTTGGATTAAAACCAAAAGCTTTCAAAGTATTATGTAAATTACTAACAAATAAATCGGCATTTAATATATTTCTAGTATTATCTGACTTAGGATTATTAAGTAACTTTAACATTATTTAACCTTCTTTCTATTTTTAATAAGTATATTACCAGTCATCTCCTTAGGTATATCAAGTCCCATTAAAAATAATACACTAGGAGCTATATCACATAAACTACCGTCTAATAATTTTAATCTCTTATCTGTAATAATAAATGGTACTTTATTAGTGGTATGACTAGTATTAACACTACCATCTTTATTTCTCATAACTTCACAGTTACCATGATCTGCTGTAATAATCATCGTATATTCATCCAATGATATATTATCAAGTATCTTACCAATACAAGAATCTACTGTTTCCACTGCTTTTACCGCAGCATTATAATCACCAGTATGACCTACCATATCACCATTAGCAAAATTAAGTATTATTAAATCTTCTTTATTTTCTGTAATTTCTTTTACTAAAGAAGCTGTAATCATATTTGCAGACATTTCAGGTTCTAAATCATAAGTAGCCACTTTAGGACTAGGTACTAATATTCTTTTTTCACCTTCAAATATCACATCACTACCACCATTTATAAAGTAAGTAACATGCGCATACTTCTCAGTTTCTGCTATTCTAAGTTGTGTAAGACCTTTACTAGATATATATTCGCCAATAGTATTATTAAGTACAGGATGTTCAAAAGCCATAGGACAAAGTACTGTATCAGTAACTTTCATCATTGTAACAATTTTTAAATTATTAATTTTATCTCTCTTAAAGCATTCATAATCATCATTAGTAAATATACTACCGAGTTCTCTTAATCTATCGGGTCTAAAGTTAAAGAATATAATACCATCATTATCTCTTATTAAACCATTTCTATCAGTAGTCGTAGGTACAATAAACTCATCAGTAATATCATTCTTTTGACTATCATACCAAACCTTCTTAACTTCTCTTACTTCAGTACCAATAACCATCGCATTATATGCCTTTTCTACTCTATCAAATCTATTATCTCTATCCATACCATAATATCTACCACCAATTGAGGCAATACTACCTATACCAATAGTTTTAAGTTTCTTTTCCAAAGCCTCAATATATTTAATTCCACTAGTAGGACTAACATCTCTACCATCAGTAAATATATGAATATAAACATTCTTAACACCATTATTCTTAATCATATCAAGTAAAGCAAATAAATGATTAATATGTGAATGAACTCCTCCATCAGAAAGAAGTCCTATTAAATGAATATTAGAATTATTATCTTTAACATGATTAATTACTTTTAATATTTCATTATTATTATAAAAACTCTTGTCTTTAATCTTACTATTTATAAGTTCTAAAGACTGATATACTACTCTTCCTGCGCCAATATTAGTATGGCCTACTTCACTATTACCCATTTGCCCTCTAGGAAGTCCTACATATGTTCCTGAAGCTTCAAGTTCACTATGTGGATATATCTTCCATAATTTATCTAGATTAGGAGTTTTAGCATTATATAAAGCATTATATTTTTTTTCTTTAGTAAGACCTACTCCATCCATAATACAAAGTAATATTTTCTTCATTTATCATCACCTATTTTCCTATCTAATTATATCTAATTATTAATAGTTTTTCAATATATTAGATATAAATTTACATTATTTTATTCTAGTGAAGCCTAAGGTCTTCACTAGCAATTTAGAGCCTATGGTCTCTAAATTGAATTCTTTTTTTTGATTATTAAAAAGTTAGTTCGTTTGGGCGAACTAACTTTCTATAATTACTATAAAAAAAAAAGCAAGTTTTTTACTTGCTTACTGGTAATACTGATATACTTCTAGCTATATCAAGTAATTCACTTTTAGATAGTTTATCACTAACTACATAGTATTCTATATTATTATCAATCCAATTTACTGAATTATCATTAACTATAGCTACAGTTGAAGCCATTAATTCAAGTTCACCATATGTAGGAACTATTAAATGTTCTTTTTCATAAGTAACTGTCTCTTCAATTAACATAAATGGATTATCACCATCAAATGTAAGAATTAATCTTTCTCCATTATCTTTACTTACCTTCTCCTTATTAGAAAGATAAGTATTAACAGGTAAATACATTGGATAAATAACATCCTCTATTGTACTAGTTTGTTTAGTTTCAGTAGTCTTATCTTTATCAGTATTTGTATTAGTATTATTTTCCGTAGTCTTATTGTCATTAGGAGTTTCTTCCTTAACATCTATGATTTCCTTTAAGTCAAAATAATTATCATTAAATTTACTACTTAAATCTATCTTATCAAAATTCATAGTAATTTGCGCAGTTCCATTAGTATCCATAACAGTAACTTTCTTTATATTAGCAGCCTTATCTAGTAATATTTCTTGTTTAACTAATTTTTCATTATTTGGATAATTAGCCGCTACTACTATCTTATAATTGTCACCATCTTTAGTAAATGTTCTATTTTCATCACTTAAAATATCATCAAGTAATGGTTTAAGTAAATAAACTTGTGAATTATTATAAGGCCAATCACTTTGAAATTTAAAACTCTTGTTAATTCTCGGAGTAACAACATATACTCCATCAGAATTACGAAGAATTACTTGTTCATGATTATTAACCTTATTAGTTAAATTAACCTTATAATTATCTCCCTTAGCATAAGATACTTTAACATCATAAGTATATAAGTCTTCATTATTAACTATCTCTAAAGTACCTTCAATATAGTAAGATTTAGAATTATTAATCTTCTTTTCTAAATCTTTTATAATACTACTTTCACTAGTCTTACCACATCCTGATAATAGAAACACTCCCACTAGTAGTATAAACAAAATTTTCTTTTTCATTAGTCCTCCTTCTTTCTAATCAATTATATTAATTAAAATTTCTAATATGATGAATAAATTAACAATTTTTGTACAAAATAAAAGTAAAAAGGAGGATAATTATATGAATACATTATACAAAATAGCCTTAGCTTTAGGTATTATAGGTTGCATAAACTGGGGATTAGTAGGAATATTTAATTTCAATCTAGTAGAATACCTATTTGGTGATGGAACTCTTCTTACAAGAATAGTCTATATACTAGTATTAATATCAGGTCTTATTAGTATTGGTATATTTACTAAAGATTTAGATTAAAATTTAAAATTAATATTTATAAGTTATTTTGCATAAAGCAAGATAACTTTTTCTTTATATAAATGTCAATTTTAAATTATTTATTCAAGTTATATAGATTTTTTCCATAATATATAGTATAATTAAATAGGTGATATTTTTGAATATTAGGACAAACTTTAATAGTACATTTGCTAATCGTGGTATGTCATTAGAAAATGATATAAATGAATCAAATAAATACTATGTAGACTATGATATCGCTTTAATATATAAAAAGCCTACACCTATTAGAATAACAAAAACCAATTATAAAAATATGCGAATAACTGATGGTTTCTTTGAAAGTCCATCTACTCTCGATTATAATGGTGTATATAAGGGATATTATATTGAGTTTGATGCTAAGGAAACAAGAAGTAAAACTAGTTTCCCAATAGATAATATTCATAAACATCAAATAGAATATATAAGGAAAGTAATAAAACATAATGGTATTGTCTTTCTAATAGTAAGATTTTCTACTTTAAATAGAGATTTTGTTATAAGTGGAAAAGACATAATTGACTACATAAATAATAATGAAAGAAAATCTATACCACTATCCTACTTTGAAAATAATACTTATGAAATAGGAATTAAATATGCTCCTAGATTAGATTATATTAAAATTGTTGATAAACTAATAAATGAACATAATAATTAGCATACTATTCATAATAATAACTATTTTAAGTATTATAATTTTCAAAGTAAAAGGATTACTTATATTAATTATTACTTTACCATTATATATTATATACCTTAATTCAAATAAAATAATAGATATCATAAAAAAGAAAAAAGAAGGTAATAATAAAGATAATTTATTAGAAAGAAAGGAAGTTGAATTTGTGAGTTCAAGTAGTAGAAGAGGAAAAGTAAACGACGATAAAAATAAAAAGAAAAAAGTCAAGCCTCAAAATAAAAAACAAGCAAACAAGTCAAGAGACAAGAAAGAAAAAAGTAGTAGTAAAAAGAAAGGTATTGTTAGAAAGATATTAACTATCTTATTAGGATTTGCTATCTTTTGTGTTTTTGCAGCAACGGCATTTATGATTTATATTGTAGTTAGTACATCAAACTTTGATCCTAATGCTTTAGTAAATCAAGATCAAACTGTACTATATGATAAAGATGGTAATGAATTTGCTACGTTAGGTGTTCAAAAAAGAGAATCAGTAACTTATGACCAGTTACCACAAGTTCTCGTAGATGCCATCGTGGCTACCGAAGATTCTAGATATTATCAACATAATGGTGTTGACATGGCAAGATTCTTAAAAGCAACCGCATTAAACTTAATTGGTAGAGATGATGCTGGTGGTGCATCTACCCTAACAATGCAAACAGTAAAAAATAATCTTACTAAAAAAGATAGTCTAGAAACAAATAAAATTAAAAAAATAATAAGAAAATTCCAAGACGTATACTTATCCGTATTCTTTATGGAAAAGAAATATTCTAAAGAAGAAATATTAGAATTCTATGTAAATGATAGTTGTCTTGGTGGAAGTATATACGGAGTTGAAGAAGCTAGTAAATATTATTTTGGTAAAGACGTATCTGAATTAAGCCTTCCAGAAGCATCATTAATTGCAGGAATGTATCAAGCACCAAATAAATATAATCCATATAAGAATCCAGAAAAAGCTGAAGAAAGAAGAAATACCGTTTTAAAATTAATGGTTAGACATGGCTATATAACTGAAGAAGAGATGAAAATGGCCCAAGCCGTTTCAGTAGAAAGTATGCTAGTGGGTGCTAAAGCTGATACTGATTATCAAGGCTATGTTGATACAGTAATTGATGAAGTAGAAAAATTAACTGGAGATAACCCAGTAGTAGTACCAATGAAAATATATACTGCCCTTGATAGAAGCATTCAAGATGGCATTAATGATGTATTAAATGGAACTTCTTACACTCGTTGGGCAAATGATTCGGTTCAAGCAGGTATTGCTGTAACAAATGTTAACGATGGTACAATTGTAGCAGTAGGAGCAGGAAGAAATCGTGAAGGAAAAAGAACATTTAACTTTGCTACTCAAGCCTATAGACAACCAGGAAGTACAGCTAAACCATTATTTGATTATGGTCCAGGATTTGAATATAATGATTTTTCAACATATACCCTATTCAATGATGAACCTTGGACATATACCAATGGTCCATCAGTAGGAAACTGGGATAATAAATATCAAGGATTAATAACTTTAAAACAAGCTGTTAGTGTATCAAGAAATGTCCCTGCTTTAAAAGCCTTTCAGCAAGTAGATAAAAAGAATATTGCAAAATTTGTTAGTTCTTTAGGAATAGATATTGCCTATAGTACTAAAGATGAAAATTATAAGAAATACGATAATGGCGGAGACAATATATTAAATGAAGCTTATTCAATTGGTGGTATGTCATATGGTGTAACTCCTCTAGAAATGGCTGAAGCCTATGCTACTTTTGCCAATGGTGGTTACCACATTGAATCTCATGCTGTAATTAAAATAGAATATCGTAATTCAGATGAAACTATAGTAACAAGTGATCTTAAAGAATATCAAAAAGAAAAAGTAATGTCAGACTCAACAGCATACCTTATGAATAATGTCCTTCAGTATGCTGTAGAATATGGTTTCAGTGGTGGTGCTAGAGTTTACGGCTCTACAGTTGCTGCTAAAACAGGTACTTCTAATCTAGATGCCGCTACATGTAAGGCAAAAGGTATTCCAATTGGATCAGTTGGTGATCTTTGGACAGTAGCCTATACTCCAGAATATTCAGTAGCACTATGGTATGGTTATAAAGAAAATGATAGTACTCACTATTTAGGTAGTGCAAGTTATCCAAAAGATGATTTAATGAGTGCTGTGTTTAAAAACATTCCAAAAACTACTAAAAAATGGGAAATACCTTCTTCAGTAGTAGCGGTTACTGTTGAAAAAGAAACATGGCCTGCACAATTAGCAAGTGAATATACACCAGATAGTATGAAAATAACTGAGTATTTCAAAAAGGGAACTCAACCTACTGAAGTATCGCAAAGATATGCTAAGTTACCAGCAGTAACAAATCTAAAGAGTACAAAAGAAGGAAGTAATTATAAATTAACTTGGAACTTTAAAACTCCTGATGTATTAGATAGTGCATACTTAAGTAAATACTTTAGTAATTCTGTTTATGGTAATCAATCAGCAAATTATCTTCAAGCAAGATTAGATTATAATAATAATACCCTTGGAGGATTTGGATTTGGTATATACAAAAAAACAAGTACAGGTAATCTAGAATTAATAGACTTCATAGATAGCAAAAGTACTGAATATACTTACAAACCAACTTCAAATGGTAGTGTGGATATCATTGTTCGTGCAGAATATAAAAACTTTAAAGATAATGCTAGTGACGAAACAAAAATAACTATCAGTGCCAATAATGTTAAAGAACTAGAGATTTCATTATCAGGTAATGAATCAATATCAGTAACCAAAGGTAACTATAATGAAAAAGGAATAATAGTAAAATATGATGATAAAAATGTAACTCTATTAAGTGATATAACATATACACTAAATAATACCACATACAAATCAAAATCTGAATTAGAAGATGAAATAAATAGACTTGAAGCTGACAAAGAAGTTGAAATAACCTACTCTGCTACATATAATAAGATAACTAAAACAATAACAAGAAAAATAAAAATCGAGGAATAAAAAATTCTTCGATTTTTATTTCTAAAAAAAATAGTTATACAGCTATGTATAGCTATTTTTGATTATCCACTAAATATTTAATAATATTAGATAGATGCATACCATGTGATCCCTTAAATAATACCAAATCTCCATCTTTAAGAAGATTATTTATATATTCGTAAGATTCATTTTCATTGTTAAAATGTTTTAAATTATCATAATTATTATTTTTTAAATATTCATCAGTATACTTAGTTTCATTACCAATAGTAATAATATAATCTAAATCACTATTAAGTAATACCTTACCTATTTCTTCATGAAGATTCTTACTAAAAGTACCAAGTTCCAAAACATCTCCAATTATAGCAATCTTTCTTTTACCTTCTCTTTTAATTAAAAGCTCTAGTGAAGATTTAATAGAATCCAGTGATGCATTATAAGTATCATCTATCAAAGTAGCTCCATTTTTTAATTTTTTAAACTCTAATCTATTACTAGTAAGTTTAAAAGTCTCAATACCTTTTTTAATATTTTCTATATCAACATTACATAATACACCCATTACATAAGCTACTAAAGAGTTATATATAAAAGCAGTATTACCAATATTACATTTAATATTGTTATTATCTATTTTAAACTCAGTTAAATCACTATTAATATCTTTAGCCATATAATCACTATCATTATCTATACCAATAGTAATAATCTTATTTAAAGACCTTATATACTCAATATTATCATGTAATATATCATTATCATTATTGATAATAAGTGGTCCATTAAGTCCTTCAATTATTTCTAATTTTGCTTTCATTATATTTTCTCTAGAGCCTAAGTTACCAATATGCGCAGTACCTACATTAGTAATTACAGCTATTGTAGGCTTAGCTATATTAGTAAGAAAAGATATCTCACCAAAATTATTCATACCCATTTCAATTACCATAATATCTTCATCTTTTAATCTAAGTATTGTAAAAGGAAGCCCAATATGATTATTGTTATTACCTTCAGTTTTAAGTACCTTATACTTAGTGCTAAGTACTGCATATATCATATCCTTCGTAGAGGTCTTACCTACACTACCAGTAATCCCTACTACTGGAATATCATATAAACTTCTTTTATATCTAGCAAGATCTTGTATACATTTCAATGAATCCTCTACTAAAACAATAGTTCTATCCTTATATTCCAAAGGAATATCATTAACATCAATATTATCTAGTATACAAGCCTTAGCTCCCTTTTCAAGAGCATCTTTATAAAACTTATTACCATCAAAAGATTCTCCCTTAATACCAACATAAATATCCCCTTCTTGAATAGTTCTAGTATCATGAGAAAAGTTATCAAGTACTAAATTAATATCACCACATAATAATTTACCATTAAATTTATCAATTATATCTTTTACATAAATCATATATAACACCTACTCATAAGAATCATTAATAATACTATCAATACTAGATAATTTATCATCTATCTCTTTTAAAGATACTGCACTCTTCTCTACCTTAATTGAAGTCTTATCTTCCTTTTCCTTATCATTATATGTTTCCATACCTTTAATATTATAAGAAGATAATATTCTATCCTTGATTACATAAGAACCATTACTATATCTATCCATAATAGGAATCTCTGTAATCTTAACTTCTTTAGTATAATTATCAGATACAATACCAATTAAACTCTTAGAATCTTCAATATAAACACTAATAACCCTACTAGGATTACTCTTAATTACCTTCATAAGAAGTATTCCTCTCTTAGCTCTTGAAGTCTTTTCAAATTCTAATAATTTAACTCTCTTACCAGTACCCTTATCAGTAAGTATTGTAATATATTCACTACCTGCATTAAATAGTATTCCACTAACTACATAATCATCTTTTAAGTTAATAGACTTAACACCAGCAGCCTTAATTCCTACTACTGGAACCTCACTAACATCATACCATAGTCCATAACCACATGAAGTAGCAACAAACACTTCTCTATCACTAGAATCAGTAACATTAACTATTTCATCATCATCTTTAAGATTCATCATCTTAATAGGTTTACTATATCTCTGTGCTTTAAATTCATTAAGTAAAGTTCTCTTAATCATACCATTCTTAGAAAAACTTGTAATATATTTTTCTTCATCAAAATCACTTACAAACATAGAATGTACTATTTTTTCATCATCCATTAATGGTATAATATTACTAATATGTTTACCTAAATCTTTCCATTTACATTCAGGTATATCATATACTGGTAAATATAAATAATTACCTAAATTAGTAAATAATAACATTACATCAGTAGTATTAATATTATACATACCAATAGTATAATCATTTTCTTTGAGTAATGTATCCTCTCCATTAGAAGAACTATAACTTCTATAAGGAACTCTCTTAATATATCCCTCATTAGTAACTACTACTACTACTTGTTCTTTAGGTATCATTCTTGTAGTATCAACCTTAACATCAGCAGCCTCATCCCTAATCTCTGTTCTTCTAGGAATAGCATACTCCTTCTTAATCTTTCTAAGATCATCTTTAATAACTGAATTAAGTTTCTCAGGACTAGTTAATATTTCCTCATATAACTTAATCTTTTCTGCTAATTTTTTCATTTCTTCCTCTAAAGTAACAATATCAGTATTAGTAAGTCTATATAGTTGTAAATTAACTATAGCCTCAGCTTGCTTATCAGTAAATTCATACTCTTTAACTAAATTAACAATAGCATCTGCCTTATTCTTACTTCTTCTAATTAATGCAATAACTTCATCTAATATAGATATAGCTTTAATTAAACCTTCCATAATATGATAACTTGCTCTAGCGGTCTTTAAATCATATTCTGTACCTTTATATACAATCTCTTTTTGATGAGCAATATAAGCATCTAATATTCCAAGTAAACCAAGTTGCATAGGTCTACGATTAACAATAACAACATTATTAAAGTTATAAGATATTTGTAAATCAGTATTCTTATATAAATAATTAAGAATATTATTAGCATCAGCATCCTTCTTTAAGTCAATAGCAATTTGTAGTCCTTCTTTATCTGATTCATCTCTTACTTCTACTATACCATCAAGTTTTTTATCTAATCTTACTTCATCTATTTTACGAACAAGTAAAGATTTGTTAACATCATAAGGAATCTCATTAATAATAATCTTATTCTTATCAATAACAGCTTTAGCTCTTATATATATTTTTCCTCTACCAGTTTCATAAGCTTGCTTTATACCATCTAAACCAAGTACTATACCACCAGTAGGAAAATCAGGTCCTTTGACATAATTCATTATTGTATCAAGTCTACTATTAGGATTATCTATTCTAAATATTGTAGCATCAATAACTTCGCCTAAATTATGCGGAGGCATATTAGTAGCATAACCAGCACTAATACCAGTAGTACCATTTACAAGTAAATTAGGAAATCTACTTGGAAGTACTGTGGGTTCTAATAATCTATCATCGTAGTTAGGAGCCATAGGTACAATACCAGTCTTATCAATATCTCTTAGAAGTTCTCCAGCTATTTTAGAAAGTCTTGCTTCAGTATAACGACTAGCGGCAGGACTATCTCCATCAATAGAACCATTATTACCTTGCATCTCTATTAAAGGAGCTTCATTCTTCCAAGGCTGACTCATTCTAACTATAGCCTCATAAATAGAACTATCACCATGTGGATGATAATTACCCATTACCATACCAACAGCATTAGCACTCTTTTTAGTAGGCTTATCATAAGTATTATGTTCTTTATACATTGAATATAATATTCTTCTTTGTACAGGTTTTAATCCATCTCTAACATCAGGAATAGCTCTATCTTGAATAATATATTTAGAATATCTTCCAAAACTCTCACCCATTATATCCTCTAAAGAATAATCATATATTCTCTTAATAATTTCTTCCATATATTTACCACCATACCAATTATATAATATTTTTCCTTTATTTTCAAGGAATTATACATCTTATTTACATTTATATTCACTATAAGTCTTAATAAATTAAGTCTTATTAGTGTTTATTTGAGCCAATGATATTGTCTCAAATAAATATATCAACCATATCTATTATATATAAGCAAAAAATATGTATCAAGATAAAGAAAAAAGATAAAATTTTCATAAATGTTTTTATCTTTTTATTTAACTAATATTCAACCCTACAAGTAGTGTTAGCAGTAACAGAATTTATAGTAGCTGTATAATAAACACCAGAACTATGACTTATAGAACAAGTCTGTCCATTTGTACAAGTACATGTCATGCTTGAAGTTGGAGAAGAAAAACTTTTTTCATACTTATTACCTCCAGTCACTGAAGCAGTATCATACAAAGTATCATCAACATATAGTGTAACTGTAAATGGTCCACTACCTCCAGAAGATTTAGCAGTTAATGTTTTGGTCACAGCACTTGTTCCCATTGTGCCTGAGCAAGGACTTGATGATGTACATGAATTCATTGTATAACCAGTTGAAGCAGTTCCATAATAATAATATGTTGTTCCATATTTTACACTTAATGTTTTGTTAGAGGTTGAAGAAGTATAGCTACTTGCTCCATTAACTTTGTAATATATAGTGCTTACACCTGTACCTTTATTTAATGTTAAATTATAACTATTTGCTGTAGCAGTTAAACTCTTTGTCACAGCACCTGCTCCCATTGTTCCAGAACATGGACTAGATGATGTACACGAACTCATTGAATAACCAGTTGAAGCAGTTCCATAGTAATAATATGTTGTTCCATATTTTACAGCCACTGTTTTAGAAGCTGTTGATGAACTATAATTAGTTGCCCCATTTACTCTATAATATATTGTACTTACACCTGTTCCTTTACTTAAAGTTAAATTGTAACTATTTGCACTTGCAGTTAAAGTCTTAGTTACTGCACTTGCTCCCATTGTTCCAGAGCATGGGCCAGATGATAAACTACACGAATTCATTGCATATCCAGTTGAAGCAATACCATAATAGTAATATGTTGACCCTTCATTTACACTAACAGTTATACTACTATTAGTAGTTGAGGCATAAGTATTAGAACCATTTATTTTGTAATACATAATAGATATACCTGTACCTTTATTTAATATTAAATTATACTTTGCTACAGTAGCAAGAGTTATAACTTTCATATAACTAGGAAGAACTATATCTTCTTTACTTGTAGTAACACCAATAGTAATAGTAATTGTGTTTGAAGTGTTATTTTTGATATCCATACTCAAAGTACCACCTTGACCAATATCGGTGCCACTAGGATCTATATCACTTTCTTGATTTCTGACAAAAGATATATCATTACTATTTCCTTCATAAATATACCACACAGCATACTTAACGCCATCAATTTGTTCATCATTAAATATAGAAACATTAGTAGTCCTTGTGGCATTAGGTCCTATTGTTACCTCAACAGTATCAAAAATATCACCATTATAAGATAAATTAGATGAAAACGATATTGGATTACTAATTTCTGCACTTGCAGTAAAAACAGCCAGTGTAGAACCAATACCAAGTCCAACTAAACCAATAGTAATAACTAAAATTAAATAAATTGTCTTCATAGAAATTTTAGTTTTCATTACACATTCCCTCCTTATTTACTAAAGAAATTAAGTATTTCAGATATATCAACTTTAGATATATGTATTAGTATTGCAGCCATTGCTAAGAATGGCCCAAAAGGTATTAAATTATCTTTCCTACTAAATAGCGTATAAACTGCTACTGGAAAAGCAATAAAAGTAGCCAAGAATATATCACATATACATAGAGGATATCCAATTACTATTCCAAATAGAAACATTAATTTAATATCTCCTCCACCCATAGACTCTCTCTTAAATAGCTTATCCCCTATTAATTTTATCACATACATTGTAACAAAAGCAAGTATTCCTGCAATAATTTTATCAGCAGTATACTCAAGTCCAAAGAAGATAAGTTCTAAAATTATAATGACAATAGCGGCCACTGCTATAACTTCATCTAATATAATCATATATTCAATATCACTTACAATAATAGTAATTAAACTAGATATAAATATTAAACTAATAACAAAGTTATAGCTAAAACCAAATGAATGGTAAGAAGTACAAAATAATACTCCAGTAATAACTTCAACTAATAAGTAACTTATTGGTATTTTATTATGACAGCATCTACTTTTACCACCTTGTATAACATAAGATACCACTGGTATTAATTCATACCACCTAAGTTTATGTTGACAACTATGGCAATGACTTCTAGGATACAGAATAGATTCATTATTAGATAGCCTCACAGCCAAATTATTAAGAAAACTACCCATTGCTGTTCCAAAGATAAATATTATTATATATATATATATTTCCATAAAATCACCTATAAAATGTCATTATACATACTAAACATTGGAACAAATATAGCAAGTAATACAACACCTACTATTCCCGCAAGTAATATTATCATAACAGGTTCTATTAAACTTTTTAATCTTTGAACTAAAGCCTTTTGTTCCTCTTCATAATAAGAAGCAACATTTTCCATCATTACCCCAAGTCTACCTGTTTTTTCTCCAGTAACTAACATTTCATAAGCAATTCTAGGAAAAGCCCATTTATCCTCAAAAGCTTTAGATAATCCGGCACCTGTACTAAGATTAGTAACAGCCTCTTTTATTATATCTTTATATATCTCATTATTAGTAACCTTGCCTAACATTTCAATACTATCAGTAATAAATACATCATGTCTAATAAGTGAAGAAAAAGTCTTAGTAAACATAACTATCTGATTATCAATTATAACATTCTTAATTATTGGAATATGCATAAGTATATACTGAACAAAATATCTAAACTTCTTAATATTCTTATACATAGCAATAAGTATAATAATAACACCTATTATTGCAATAAGAATCTTAATAATATTATCTTTAACAAAATTACTAGTATTAACCAAAAATACCGTAATACCAGGAAGGTCTGCACCTAACTGCTTAAATATATCTTCAAACCTAGGTATAATAAATATAAGTAAGAATGTTAATACCGCAATAGCCACAACTAGAACAACACTTGGATAAGTAAGGGCAGATATTATTTGTTTTCTATTAGTATCAGCAGTCTTGTAATAAGCTGCCATATCGTCTAGTGCCTCAGTCAAATTACCAGTAAGTTCCGAAGTTTTAAGCATATTAATAAGTAGTTTAGGAAATATATTTCCTTGTCTAGCCAGTGCTTCACTAAAAGGAGCCCCAGTATTTA
>OGOO01001652.1_pt1 | contig 18485 bp, 17 predicted proteins | sample 1552651 | NCBI WGS metagenome assembly OGOO01 (sample SAMEA2580118, study PRJEB22360) | human gut metagenome | biome: human gut; feature: human-associated habitat; material: faeces | place: Denmark | collected 2008/2010 | reverse complement strand
TCCATTGCCGCAGGCAATTTGGAATGAATTTTGGCTACGTTACTGAGAACGGAGTAAACAGTAATGTACGTGGTGTGTGTACAATGTCAGGAATATTATGATTGTGCTATGATTCTGCCTGTGCTACACTGTCCATATGATATCAGCGACAAAAGATAAGTGTTCCGTTCTCACTGAAAATATCCGGATAAAGGAGGAGGTAAGTATGTTTTCTTTGAAAGAAAAAGAAGTGAATACAGGACGGCAGAGGGAACTTGATCTGGTAAAGGGTTTCCTGTTGATCATGATAGTATTTATACATTCATTTCAGACAATAGGTGGTGTCGCAGCAGCCGAATCAAATGTACATAAGATTCTGTTTGCGCTCTTCATGCCGACAGGTGCCTGCCTGTATCTGTTTACCATGGGATTCGGAAGTGCTTTCACACGCCATTCCCAGCCCAAAGATATGGTTAAAAACGGCATAAAGCTGTTATTCTATCAGGGATTAAGCAATTTATGCTATGCAGCTGTAATGACAATCAGTTTTAATATAAGAAATTCCATTACAGTTGAAGCTGCAGGCAGCAGAGAATTATATGACGCAAATCTTTATTCCATGCTTACATTCGTAAATATATTCTTTATAGCCGGTATGTGCTATCTGGTGCTTGCGGTCTACAGGAAATTAAATGTAAGCTTAAGGGGATATGTCATAAGTGCTGTAATAGTCGGAATCATATCACCATTTACAAAGTTGCTGGTTTCTGATGATCCGGCAATTAACTGGATCCTGGATATGACTTTCGGTGGAAAAGGTGAAACCAGCTTCTGCTTCTTCCCATATTTGAGTTATGTATTTCTTGGATATGTTTTTGGAAAAGTGCTCAGAAGAATCCCTGAAGATGAAAAAGGAAACTTTTATAAAGAAAGCGGGATCATATGTGGGATTACTGCGGCGGTATGGTTTATATGCTGCATTGTACTACATCCGGGCATTGAGGGATTCTTGAATTATATGATCGAACAATACAGAATCCCGGGGCTTGCAAAGGTACTCGGAAGTTTCTGCAGTATCATATTTGTGTTTGCAGCTGCATTTCGTATCATGCCAATGATGGAAAAATGGAAATTCGGATATAATAAACTGTGTTATTACTCAAAACAGATTTCAAAGATGTATGCCGTACATATCGGAGTTTACTGGACACTTGCCGGTTTTGCTGCTTTTTACGAATTTGGGGTAAAAGAATGCCTGATATTGTCAGTGGCAGCACTGATCGTGACTGATCTTCTTGTACATGGATACATCATAATTACAGATAAAATAAAAAACAGAAAATAGCAGAATGCTTTTTATCTGCACAAAAAAACAGACCGCATTTTATGATCTTTGTTTCATAAAATGCGATCTGTCTGTTTCACACGTTCTTTTTATTGAGCCTGGAAATAATATCCGACACCCCATTTGGTGTGTACATATTTCGGTTCACTTGGATTGGTTTCAATTTTCTCACGGAGACGGCGGATATGTACATCCACAGTACGTACATCACCCGGATACTCATATCCCCATACAATGTTCAGCAGGTTCTCACGACTGTAAACCTTATTCGGATTAAATACCAGGAGCTCCAGTACATCAAATTCCTTTGCTGTCAGATTAATCTCTCTACCTGCAATAAATACACGTCTGCCTTCACAGTCCATACGAAGATCGCCCACCTGAATGCTCTTTGCCTTTTCTTTCTCCTCGTGGTCGCTTCCCGCACGGCGCATGATCGCTTTGATACGTGCCTTAACTTCCAGGATATTGAACGGTTTGGTGATATAATCATCCGCACCATATTCAAGACCAAGGATCTTATCCATATCCTCGCCCTTAGCTGTCAGCATCACGATCGGCACATTGGAAAATTCGCGGATCTGCTGGCATACTTCCAGCCCGTCCATCTTCGGCAGCATCAGATCCAGAAGGATAATATCATATTTTTTATCTTTTGCTTTCTCTACTGCCTCTTCTCCATCATAAGCGCAGTCTACCTCCATACCATCCTGCTCCAGACTAAAACGGATTCCTTTTACGATCAGTTTCTCATCATCTACTACCAAAACTTTCCTGCTCATTCGGTTCTCCTTATCCTACTACTATCTCATCTTTTATCTTTGCAAAAGTACCTTCTTTGATACCCTGTACATTCATAATATCCTCTATCGCAGCAAATGGCCCGTTCTCTTCTCTGTAGGCAATGATCGCCTGCGCACGTGTTGCACCGATCCCCGTCAGCGTAGTAAGCTGAGCTTCATCTGCTGTATTTATGTTGATCCTGTTATCCTGCTGAACCTGAGCGGTCATCCCTGTGTTCTGTCCTGTCCCGGCACTTCCATTCATCTGTCCATCTGATGCTCCGGCCATCTCTGCAGGATCCAGCCCCTGCCGCTCCATCTCTTCCTGTGTGAGAATATAAAGCTGCTGTCCGTCTGTCAGAACTCCTGCACGGTTTACACAGGTTAGAGCTGCCTCGGGAAGATATCCTCCCGCCGCCTCAATCGCCTGAAACACCCGGCTCCCGGCTGCCAGCTGAAAAACTCCCGGATTCGCAACTGCTCCGCAGACATCAACATAGATCATCGCCTGCTGCATTTCCTTATCAGAAACTGCTTCTGACCCATTATCTATATCAACATCTGAAGTATGTTTCCCGGAATCACTTCCTGTCCCATTACCTGCATCTGAATCATCTGATTCTGCCTGTTTTTTCCGGGACTCTGCAGAACTGCCATCATCATTCTGTCGGTCATCTGTATCTTTCTTCGACTTCTGTCCTGATGTTTTCTCTTCTGATGACTCCGCATCCACCTCTGCCTTTGCTTCCTGCAATCCATCTATCAGAAACTGTGCCTCTGTGCTCTTACATCCTGTCAGTCCTGTAAGAAACAAAGTTCCACATAATATCAGTGTCACAGTATAACAACATCTGTTTTTTATTTTTATCATAAGGGTCCTCCTCTTATTTCTCAGAGTAAGAGTCCCCCTGTCCATAATGCCACCCTTATTGTAACGAAATCTTAATGATTTTACAATAGTAAACTCTTATTTTTGCCACTTAAATATAACAATTCCGGAAATCGCGATCAGCAATCCTAGGATTTTGCGCCATTCAAAGGGTTCTTTATCTACCCCAAACAATCCAAATAATTCAATTACATAAGCAACTGCCAGCTGCGAAATAACGATCAGCATTGCTGCCTTTGCCGGTCCAAGTGCTCCCATACTCTGGATTACTGTAATTGTAATAAACGCTCCGATCACACCACCAAGGAGTGTATATTTATTGTCCACTTGCCAGAGTGCAGCTACACTTTCCCGTCCTGTGAAAAGCCAGGCCAGAACACAGACTGCAAAAGCTGACAGCTGCACCCAGCCGGTTGATACCCAGAGACTGGTCTGCTTTGTCACCTCCGTGTTAAAAACACCCTGAATACTCATCAGTGCCCCTGAAATCAATGCCACTATAAATCCCCACATAAATCTGCCCTCCTGGATAATATGATCATTCTGCTTACTCCGGTAATCATTCTTATGTCGAAAAGAGGCACCGCTGTTTAGCAGTACCTCTTTTATTCTTTATTATTAGTTTATTCGTTCTGCGCAAAATCATGCACACAGTATAAATCCTGTTTTTATTTTTCTTTCATATAATCTATACAATTTCTCACATTCCATGCATATCCATCCCGCTTCGCCTGTGTAAAGCGGATATTTTCGATTCTCACAGTATTCTGTTTCATAATTTTCTATTAATTCCACAAGGTTATTGATATCTCCCATCTGCGCGGCAGCCATTCCTGTCATTGCCCACAAAAAGCCATTTCTTTTTTTATTCAGTTTCTGCCATTGAAACTTTTCCGTAAACTGATCATATAATACCTTTTGCTTTTTCTTCTCTTTTACCGGAAATTCATAAATCAGCGGATAAATCTGAGCAACACCATCCGGATAAAATTCTGTCTGATCATACAGATCACTGTTTCCAATAATTCTCCATCTTTGATTCGCATCATCCCAGAATATATTTTCTATCTGCGCCTGTATCTTTTTACGCATTTCACTGATTGCCTGCGTATCTTCCAGTCCTGCAAGTTCCAGTTCGTACAGACCTTTCCATACTTCCAGATTATCCATCAGATAAGCTGTTGTATTTTCTTCTGAGACCTGTGTAATTCCATCCAGCATCAGACTTTGAATCTTTTTTAATGCAAGGCTGATTCCCTTTTTCCAGTATTCCGGCAGGTCTGTACTTTCTGTCTTTTCCAGATATTTTCCCATAAGAAAAAGATACATACCAAGATACCCGTCTTCGGAATCAGCCTTTTCTTTATAAATAAGTTTCCCACTCTCTTTCCTGTAGATTCCCATTTTCCCATCTGTTTCCAGCAAAATCCCGGTATGCCAGTCCAGATATCTGCCAACAGCTTTTTTCTCTGTTTCAGTAATTGGACAATTCTTTGTTTCTGCCAGAAGCCCCAGTGCAGCCATACATGCAAAGTATGGATTAACATCTCCGGCTTCACTTCCATTCATATAGATTTCACCCTCAGAGCCCTGGTTCTCAAGAATCCACCTTTTTTCTCCGATCAGGACTGTTTCCAGCCATTTCTGCCGGGCAGATATTTCTTTTCTCAGGTTCTGATAATAAGTAAACATAAATGCAAGCCCCACAGTTATGCAAAATATAATAAGTCCCATCACGTTCTTTCGATGTTTCACTTTTCTTTTGCATTGGTTTTGTTTATGCTCATGCATCTATATCCTCCAGGATTTTTCTGATCTTGATACTTGCAGTCCCATCACCATAAGGATTTCTGGCCTCACTCATCCTTCTGTAAATCTCCGGCTCTGTAAGAAGCAGCCTGCATTCTCTGTAAATATCATCCATCTTCGTGCCTGCAAGCTTTAAGGTTCCTGCTTCCACACCTTCCGGACGTTCTGTTGTATCTCTCATGACCAGTACAGGTTTTCCCAGTGCAGGAGCTTCTTCCTGGATTCCGCCACTGTCTGTCATGATCAGATAACTGGCTTTCATCAGGTTATGGAATTCTACCACATCCAGTGGTTCGATCAGGTGTATTCTCTCACATCCACCGAATTCCTCATCTGCGATTTTTCTGACCTGCGGATTCAAATGTACAGGATAAATAACCTTCACATCTGTAAATTCCTCCACGATCCTGCGTATAGCCCGGAACATATCACGCATGGGTTCTCCCAGATTCTCCCTTCTGTGTGCTGTCACAGCAATCAGTCTGCTGCCTTTTGCCCATTCTATCTCCGGATGATAAAAATCATTTCTCACCGTATAGTGCAAAGCATCAATTCCTGTATTTCCTGTGATAAAAATCTGCGCCATAGCCTTGGCAGGCCATTGCGCAGCGATTTGGTGCAATCCAATTTATAACATTTCACTTCCAGAACAAAAAATTATTTTCTAATAGTAATTTCATCAAAAACACTCATATCCGTGGTACGCACAGTTTTGATTGTAAGTGTCTTTCCCTGTATTGTAATAGCAGAAATCAGAGGTGTTTTTTCTGTTTCTCCATCATAAAAGGCAATATAGCCTTTTTTTCCACTCTCCTTCTCATAAAACTTGCTTCCAGTAGAAGATGTTCCGGACAGATATAGCGTTTCCCCCTGTTTTTTTAGTCCGGACGCATTTCCGGTGGACTTCATTCCTTTCATTAGGTATGTTCTCGCATACAGATGATCATGACCGGACAATACAAGGTCTACGTCCAATTCAGAAAATGCCTCGTTATACACTTTTCGGAGATTCAGTATTTTTTCCTCATCTGAATGCGGTCCTGCGCTAAACATTGAATAATGCATAGTAACAATAATCCATTCCGGATTTGTATTTTGAATCGCCTTTTTTAAATATTCTATCTGAGTTGCGTAACTGCCGCTGTTTGAATTCAATGCGAAAAACAGAACTCCGTCACGGGCAAAATAGTAGTTCGCATCATCCCATACACCTGGAGGCATAAACTGCTCTTCATAAATCTCCTTTACGGTGTCATGATTCCCTTTGTTTACCGCCACTGGTATATTTTTCAGTTCATCCGGACTTCTAAATTCATAGTATTCTTCTATTGCTATATCCGTTTTCGAACTGTCACTTTGGTCGCCTGCCGATATCAGAAATTCTGCATTCGGCAGAATGTGCTTTCCCACCTCCAGCGTCCTCTTCCACGCTTCTCCATCCTGCTGTACGCTTTCGCCGGCACCAATCTGGGGATCTCCGACAAATAAAAACTTTACTCCCTCTCCCTGTTTTGCAGTCGTAAAATTAAAAACTTCTGAATGTGCACCATTTTTTCTGTTACATAATCGATAGCTGTAAGTTTCACCAGCTCGAAGATTCGATAATCTTGCCTTATAACAATACTGCCCTTCTATCTCAACTCGTTCCATTTCCAACTCTGTATAATTGTAGAAGTCATCTACTTTTCTACAGTATTGTACATTATAACCTCCTTTTTGAGGCGTAAGCCAATTAACCAGCATCTGGTTGTTTGTATCACCCGGCTGAAGGATAAGACCATCGGCATCCAGTATTTCCACTTCATTCCATTCCGGCGTTCCTTTAAACTCCTTAAAGTCAAAATAGACATCAGAGCTGTCTTCATGTATCTGATGAACCTCAACTGCAATGCAGTTTGTTCCGTTTTTTAGTGCAGTAGTATTTTCTACTGAAAAAACCCTGTTCCAAGATGTTTCTACTCCCTCTTTCGCTCCATACCCGGTTCCTGGGTCATAACCTTCTGTCGGTTCATTATCTTTGTATATTTCTTTTCCATTCAGATATATGATTACAGAATCATCAAACTGTATTTCTCCTGAAAGCTGAAATATCTCTCTGGCATCGTCCACCTCAAATTCTGTTCTAAAATAATATACTGGCAAAGCCTTCTTTTTAGCAGAATAATAGTTCAGCAGATTCGAGGGATATTTTCCTCCCACACGATCATTCAGTTCTCCATAATAACTCCCAAAACTTCCCTTGGCCTCTTTCCAGTCTTCTGTCAGATATCCAGCTTCGTTCCAGCGTTTTCCGTTGCTATCAATCGACGGTTCTCCTTCCGTATCCTTATACTGCCAATATGTTATACCGGTTTCTACATAATGAAATTTTTCATCTCCTTGAATTTCCAACAGTTCATCTTCAAGTATATTTTCATCAGCATAACGGTTCTGAACGAAAGCAATACCCATTACTGCCACCAAAATAAAAAACGCAAAAGTTGTTCCTACTGCCAGTTTAAATTTCTCGTATTTCTTGTTCATACCGTGTCCTTCATTTCCATCTTTCATATAACCTTCTCCACCGATATCATACTATTCTCTATTAAGCTTCTTTCTTTCAAGAGTTCCCCATGTATCTTTGTATTTCCGATACCCGATCAGCGCGTTCATCCTCACAATCATAAGAATAAATCGCAGTCCTATCAGTTCAAATCCACTTAAAAGTATAGCTTTCAACACATCCTTCCATGATATGCGCATTTTTCTCATATACAGTCGACTGAAAAATGATATAAGCGTAAGAATGCACCCAAATGCTGCATATACCAAAAAAAACAATATCATAAAAGGTTCGTTAACCAGATTTACCACATATGAAAGGATAATCGTCAGTATTCCAAAGACTTCAATATACGGCGAAAGCAGTTCATAAATCCAAAAATATAGAAACGAAACCGCCCCTAAAAGTCCGTACTCTTTTTTCCCTACTGCATTTTTATACTTTGTCAGACTTTCAAAAAGCCCGATATGCCATCGTCTCCTTTGTTTTATCAAATCTTTGAGATTTCTCGGTACCTGGCTCCAGCAGATTGCGTCTGGCGCATACTGTATAGAATAATCAATATGATTTGATCTGCAGAAAACATGAAGCTTCACAACAAGTTCCATATCCTCTCCCATTGTGGAATCGTCATATCCACCTGCAAGAAGAACTGTTTCTTTTTTAAATATGCCAAATGCCCCTGATATAATCAGGTTTCCGTTATAGCGGTTCATAAAGATTCTGGAAGCAAGAAACGAACGCTCATATTCAAGCACCTGCATTGCTACGATCAACTTTTTAGGCATACTATAGTCACTTACTTCGCCTTTTACTAATCGGATACCATTAGATACAGCAATCTGCCCGCCACAGGCTACTACTTTATCATCTTCCAGTATCGGTTTTGCGATTTCATAAAGAGAATTACGTTGCAACATCGAATCCGCATCCATACAAATAAAATAGGGATAATTTGATATATTAATTCCCATATTCAGGCTGTCTGCCTTACCTCCATTTTCTTTTTGAACCAAAGTAATGAAAATCCCATTATAGACTGTTTCATAAATTGCCTGCTCCTTCTTGCAGTGAACTCTTTTTCTGATGGGCCTATTTATTCTTTTCATGTGGAAAGAATCCACCAGATATTCTACTGTTCGATCTGTTGATCCATCATCTACAACGATAATTTCATAAAGTTTATAATCCTGTTCCAAAAGTGAAAAAACCGTATCTACAACTGTCATTTCTTCGTTGTGTGCAGGAACAATTATACTGATGGGAATATAAAAATCATGACGGAGTGTTCCTTTCATCTTTTCGTCCATTCGTTTCTCGTAAAGTTCCGATGCTCCTACAACAACTGACAAAAAAAGGAAAGTGCTATAACCAATCAAATAAATAACAAAAAAAACGTCAACAAAAAACAAAAATAGTTTAATCGCATCCATCATCTGTACTTTCCTCCGTTCCCATAAATTTATATGCCATCATTTCTTTTGCATATATATCTTTTTCGTTCTGTATGAGCTTTCCTTTTTGTTCGTGATCAATTAATTTTCCAAGAGACTGAGCACTATTATAGCGAATATACCAGTTTCGACTTTCACAGCCTTTTTTCAACGCGTCTATAGTCCTTTTCCCTGGATACGATTCAAGGGCCAGTGCACTAAGCGCAGCATATTCCCAATCTGATTCACGCCACTCCTCAACCAGACAGCACAGATATTCCCACGCCTTGTCATACTTATACTTTCGAAAATAACGAATTACTGCCAGTCGAAGCTCTCTGTCATTTTCTTCATCTTTAAGAACAATAAGTAGTCGTTCGGTAAAGTTTCCGGATATCATTCGGAAAAAGTTTACAAAACATATTTTGTAATATGTTGAATAATGAGTCCAGTTTTTCCATAATTCTTCAGCCAGCAATTCCCTGTCTCCTTGAAAAGAAAGCAAGCCATCTGTTACCATTTTTGAGCTGTGTTCTATCCGCATTCTAGTCAAAATATGATATGCTTTTATCACGTGTTCAGGCTGTCCGCCAGCATACAAGGCATAGAGTGCATTTTCGCGGCAGTAGATAGAATGATCCGATACAAGCCATTCCATCTGAAGTGCAAACGGGTCTCTGGCTCCCGGACCACACAGATGATGCTGCTCTATGATGTATGCCATAAGTGCTTTCTCCATGCCTCTTTTTTTCATATAAGCACTACTGAGCTTATAGAACAGATCTCTGTTATTTCTGACCCATTTTTCTATATCTTCCTGTTTTCCCTTCGCTTCCAGTTCTTCTACTGCCTGTTGGAATAAAATAAGTCCAGAGCTTTTGCTCAATTTTCTAGTCCAGAATTTTTCTTCTTTTTGGGATATCTTTTCGACTCCTGATGTTTCAAGCATTTCACAAAGTTTGTTCATATACTTTCTTACCATTTCAGGATCTCTTTTTCTCTTAAAAAAGTCTCTGGCGAAATAAACCAAATTAAACAATAAAAGACATATACATATGGCCATATATAAATAAATTAACAAATTTACTTGAAATACCATGAAAACTATCGCCCTTTCATATATTAACCACCCTTTAGGATTTAATCCTTATCCTTCCACAATTCCTGCAGATCGTAATATCCTTGTTTTAATCGTTCATGCCATGTGGGATTTGTGCCCCATCCTTTCAATTCAACCGTTCCCATTTTAATAGGAAACTGCACATTTGCATCTGTCCCTACACCGGCATACATCTCTGAAATTTCTATTCCTTCTATTCCATAATTTTCATAGTAATCATCATGGATCACCATCTCCGAAGGATTATAGAAGTTCAACAAAGACCATGGTAATCTGATCTCAATCTCATCCCCATTTACAATAAAATCAGATAATGAGTTGAAATCCGCCGAATCCGGATTCCCATTTCCATACGTAAGTGTTCCTGTATCAAAAGTTTCTGCACTTTCAAACCCTTCAGGGGTGATTTCAAAACTTGGATCATTTGCAACCTGCAGCATCAGATGTATCGGAACAAATTTTCCAGTATCTTTTTCAGGGACATTTAGATATGCGTCTTCACCATAAACTCTCTGAGAATACATCGCTCTTAGCGCTTCATATCTTTCCTGTACAAGAATTTTGGTATCCTCCCGCCCCGAAATAATCAGTACAAAATCCGCCTCTTGTTCAAATAGCGGCGCTATACCGTCGCATGCTGTGCTTCCTGATTTTGGTGTCGTATCAATCGGAACATAAAGTGTTTCATTTCCAAAGTGAAAATCATCTTTGTGAACTCTGAAATAAATATATTTTTCATCATACTTGCAACTAAGCGACATGGTATCCGTCTCCATCACTATATCTGTTTCTTCCCATTCCGAAACATCTCCGTCAACATAGCAGACACTCTCTACTTCACCCGGATCAAAAGACAGAATACCAAAATACTGTTCATTCGTCTGATAGTCACTCCAGTAACACGTCTTTGTCAAATCCGTATAAGCCATAGTGTTCCACGTTCGCTTGAACCATTCATCCTGCCAGGTAAACGCTACAGATCCTGCGCACCCTGATGCCATGATATCCTTGTAGCACTGTACTAGTGCTTTTCCTTGTTCCTCCTCGCTCATCCCACCTTGTGAACGCCCTGTATTTCGATCCGACTGCGCTCTTCCTCTCGATGAAGGAACTCCATATTCCGAGATAATAACCGGCATGGTATGATGTGCGTTTATTGCAGTTAGATATGCCCTATATGAGTTAAACGTCCCGTCTTCGTCTGTAAATTTTTCTCTGCTTTCAATCTTCATTCCCAGAACATCCATGAATCCGAGATAATCCGGGAAATACGGATAGATATGGTAAGACGCAAACTGTCCTGATAGAAACTCATCTGTCGTTTTTATATGCTCTACATCCACCTGTTCAAATTTTCTAAAATACCATTCTACAGTCTGATTCCACTCAAGCGGATCTGTTGTTGGCCAGTTAGAAAAAGCAATCAGACGCTGACTTGAATATTTTTCCGTTTCGTATTCTATAATTTTATCCCCTACCTGCGCAAGCATTGTTTCAAAAGGCGTTGCTTCTTCTGTCGTGCGCATATATTTCCCCTCATACGAATCCCTTTCCTCCTGCATATGATCCGTAAAAGCAACTGTTGTATCTTCCCACTCCACACCTAGGATATATCCCAACACCCATGGAGAAATATCTTTTGTATAACTCCCGCTCCCAAGATCTTCTCCTAGTGAAAACCTCTTATTTCCATGTATCATATCCACCAGAATCCTGGAATCCCTCAGAAACTCATTAAGAAAATCTTTGCTGTAAGCATCTCTGTGTGAGTAAAGAACATAATCATCGATCCATACTCCATGGATAATATAAAGTGGATCGGGATTATCATGATTAAATTCCCAGACAGCATCATAAAAATCATCCTGTAACAGGGTGTACACCCTCACACAGTTGGCTCCCATATCCTTAATCATCCGGAACCATCTCAGATAGGTTTCCTTATCAATAGCATAATCCGTGGCAAAATGACCTGGAATTCCCACTCCCATATCAACACCGCGTATTTCAAATGGTTCCATTCCGTTCCCAGTATCTACAAGAATCTCCTTGTCTGAAACTGTTGTAAACGTTTTAACCTCTTTATTCATGTTAAAACTAAGGGTACTCCCTATCCTGTCAGAAACAAACATCCAGCAGGTCACCGCTATAATGACTGCTGTACATGCTATAATAAACTTTTTCATATGTATCTCCTGTAATCTTAAACGGCTCATCTTTTTCCGTTAAAACTGATCAGTGGTTAAATTTTTTTACGGCAGATTCATGACAGTATTGTTTTAATACCTCAATATTCTCATCCAACCACTCCAACCTCCCGATCAGCTCATCCGTCATCTGACCCACAGCCTCCTCGTAGCTTTCCGGATTTCTTTCATCTGGATGAAGCTTGTTTCGACTGTCGAGATTCTCGGAATTAAAGCTATATCCCCATACAGCATAATTCCGGTCCACAGCTTCTCCCTGATATTCTGTTACATCCTGTATATACTGCAAAATATTTTCATTGCTTAATATTCCCTGTCGGAATTCCCTATATCTATCAATAATTAAATTGATATAGTTCTCATCTTTTATCATCATCCAGAACCATGGTGCCTGTACAGAAACAAACTGTCGTATATGAAAGTCATCTTCGTTGTCCGTACTTATATTGCCGAGATCATTGTTAAAATCCCATACACATGGCTTGATTTTTCCATTTACATCTTTATAAAAATAAGTAGACAGATTCCCCGTATCATGCTGAAGAAATACTTCTGCAATAATAAAATAGTCAGCAAATTCTTCAATATCGACATAATTATTAAATCCATAAGCAAGCGTATCGTAATCATAAGAATATAACGCTTTTTCAAATTTGCTAAGATCTTTTTCAATGTAGTCCTTGATTGCAGGTGTAATCTGCTCTTCTCCCGGATAAACAAGATCAAAAAATGAATCTTTTCTAAGTACAGATACATATTTTGTAAAATTATTCAGTGCAGATACCGGAAGACTTGTAGCATTATCAATTTCTACAATGTAGCCTGTAACATTTTTCGTTAAGTTTGGGCGCGCTATATCCACTCTTCCTTTACCCCTGCTGATAGTTTCCATCATCACATAAACTCCCTGATACGCCCCGTTCAGAATCACCTCACAAAATCTGACATCTGGTGCAAAATCCATAAGCTCACCAGAAAAATTCATAGCCATATAATTACGCATCAGAGTTTTATCTAAAAATGGGCCGTGGAGTACCCAGTCATGTGCCGCCTCCATGCCCATTATCCTTCTATCCTGCTCAGTACCATCTCCATCTACTGTCGTAACAGCGTAAGATTTTTTATCAAACCATCTCGAGGTATTTCCCCGGACTCTTATTCTTATGCTTGTACTAACTGCGGGTTTGTCATTGACCGTATTATATGTATCCAGATTGTCAATAATCTGCATCGTTGCGGCAAGTTCACTTTCTCCTTCTGACGTAGTCGTATATTTTCTATGTGAATATTCTTCTTCATAATATGGCACTCCAGGAATTTCTTCAGAGGTTTCTATTTTAACCACGGGCAAATGCGTTTTTAATTTTTCTATGTCTACTGCCTCGCTGTTATACTGAGATTCTGATATTTGTTCCGCATTTATGGCTTCCTGTACATCTGGGATTGTATCTTCTACTGAAAGATATTCTTTATGTTGATGTGTTCTGTATTTTTTCCCTCCCAGTTCTGTCTGAGTCCAAAACGTACCGATTACTGTAAGTGCTGCTATAATCAGTACCCAATATTTGTTTTTCAAAATATTCCTCCTTTGACTGTTTCAAGAATGACACACTAACACTATTAGTTACTAATATCATCATCCTGAGCAACTACATTCACATATTCCACGTGTTCAATCTCATATAGACAGTCCGCAATACTCTCTGCGCGGTTGCTTGCTTTCTCAAATATTTTCAGCGGAATCTCATAAATCAGTTCTACTGTCCGTTCGGTGGTATTTTCAACTCGCAGATCAATTCTCCGTGAAAAATATTCACTAACAACAGACATAATTCTTTTATCCGTACTTCTTGCTCCCCGAACAATCAAAAGCATACGACTTTCATTCTTAATTCTGCCAAGAACGAGAAGTATCAGAAATACAATTGCACTACCGATTCCCGCTGTTATGTAATCTCCAACTCCACATGTAAGACCAACTACTACTGTCCAGAAAATATATACCGTATCTCTCGAATCCTTGATAGCCGTCCTAAAACGGACAATTGACAAAGCACCTACCATACCGAGTGATAACGCCACGTTATTACCGATTGCCGTCATAACTACTGTTGTCAGAACAGCAAGTACAACGAGGCTTGTATTAAACTTCCGACTGTATATTGTACCTGTATGTGACATATAGTATGAAAGATAAATCACAAATCCCAACGCCGCAGCAACAAGAATTTGTGTTAATATTTCTGTCATACTTAAAACTTCTACCTGCTGAATTAATTCATTTAAAAAACTTCTCATTTAACTCTCTCCTCCTTAAAATCTAAAAACTGCCTGACGGGCAAGTGCATATTTACTGACTGCCGTCTCACTTTTATTACTGATTTGCAAAATATTTTTTATATAAGCCAACAGAAAATTGTTATATTTCACCTCCATTACTACACACCCTGGATGTATAACTGGAAAACAGCCTGCATATTCTTCCAAAAATCTTCCAGTTAATTTTGACGCTGATATATTGCTGTCAAAGGTAATCCTTGTGTCATTTTCTTTGAAAACAAACGCCATTCTCTTATATTCAACAATGACTTTCGGTATATAACAATTCGTCTTAAGAACACCATAACATTCCGTTGCGAAAGGATCACTATATTCAAGAAGTACTTCATAATGTCCCTTCATTAATTCTTCAGCATGTTCTCTGGAAATAGTCAGGGAACGCTTCAACTGATTGCTTCCCTGTTTTTGTTTCATCTCTAAAAGTGCTGTCCTACTTTGAGGACTGTAAATCCGCAGACGCATTTTCCTGCGACACTCAACACCCGCCAATTTTTCTTCAAAATCTTTGTTTCCCAATGTATCGAAGTACAGGGAACGTACCATATATCCATCCTTACCGTTATGAGAATCTTCTTTAAATAGTTCAGCAAACTGACGGCTAAAACGATAATACTGTTCCCCGCTTATTAGAAATTTTCTTTCCTGACGAAACACCTTTTTAATCTGCATTCTTTTCCTCCAACATCTCTCTTACGGGTCTGCTCCAATGATAATCTCTGGTCACATTTATATTTTTATATTCCTTCTGAAGTTTCTCCCAAGTCTCTTTCGCATTGTCGATTCCCTTATTCCGATAAGTTTTATTTTCTGTAAGACCATGCTTTCCAACCTCCTGAAACTCCAATATGCAATGTAACTCCTTTCCGTATTTTTCAGAAAGCGCAGCCTCTGTTCTGATTGCCTCGATTTCATTACCGCAGCTATAATTCATAACCGCTACTTCATCACAAGTCTCTTTTATTAGTTCTTCAAGCCCTGACGTCAATCCCTGATTGTCATAATGCCGTGGTATACAAATCGCTGTACGGAGATGATTTTTTTGAGCGAATTTATATCCTTTTTTCATACAGCTTATATATCTGTCCATATACTCTTCCGGATTCTCTTTCCAGGAATCCGATATATACGGTTCTATATCCAACATAACTCCGTCAAACTTCTCTTTTTCTGAAGATTGTACATTATACTGAACGATTTTTTCCAGATGTGCCAACAGCGTTGCTCCATCCTCTTCATATCCCCATTCTACAGCGCCAAGGAGTGCATACACTTCTATCTTCCTATTGTGTAAGGCTTTTACAAATTTTCCTGTAGCCTCCACTTCTGTCATTCCATTTGTCTCCTGATACCACTTGGTAATTCCAAGCTCTTTTGCAAGGTAAAGTGCCTCCTCCGGTTCACAAACAGCTTCCTCTGACCACTCGAACATTCCTGTTTCCTGATATACCTTGTCCTGTTCTTTTCCTTTTCTGACACAGCCGGATACTGTCAACATAAATATAAAAATATATACTACAGTAGCCGTTCTTCTCTTGTTTTGTTTCACTCTATCGCATCCTCCCTACATTATTCACGAATCATTTTTACCTATAGAAGGCTTGATTTCGCTACAATCGTCTACCAGATAGAGACCAATACCAAAACAATGCTCAAAATCAAGCTGACTTTTGCTTTCAGAACTTTCTGCATTGACAAATTTCCTTTCCCTTTTGAGATATTTTCTTATATATTATCATCGAAAGTAGCTTTCCCAAAATCAATAGAATTTGCGCGAGTGGACATTTTTCTGCGCGAATGGACATTATAGCGATTGACACTTGTTCTCTTTCGGGGTACGCTTATAAAAAAGAATCCATCTGGTCAGATCATCGATCTGAGTCCACATAAGCAGAAAACCAAGCAGGAGCAGTATGACAATATACAGAATACATTTCTTTTTATCTGCCTCAATTCTTCGATAGGTTCTGGTGTAATCAATTACTTTCTTTTCTTTCATAGACCCCTCCTTTTGTCTCGCCTCGCTACGTAACTCTACATCGAAGTCTCTCAGAAATTTTTCACATCTCCTCCCCGTAGATTACAGCACTGCAGCCCTTCTGCTTTTTGCTCTGATACATTGCCCTGTCAGCCTTTCTGTATAGCTGATCAAAAGAAACCTCTTCATATCCATCATAAAAACACGCACCCAGACTTATTTCTATGTTCTTCCCCTGCATCTCTATGATATCAATCTGTCGGATATTTTCAAAAAATCTCTCAAAAAATTTCTCTGCTACCCTTTGTTCCAGCATTCCCGGTATAAACATGGCGAACTCATCACCTCCGAGGCGCAAAACCACATCGCTGTCACGACATGTTTTCTGTAGTTTCTCCGCAATGGCTATGATCACCTTATCTCCTACAGAGTGTCCGTAATTGTCATTGATGGATTTAAATTTGTCACAGTCGATCAGGCAAAGCAATCCTCCTGTTTTTTCCTTTAAAAATTCAGTAATCTTTTTTTCTCCGCTTCCACGATTACATAATCCTGTCATAAGATCTGTCTGCGCCAGATAAATCAGCCTGTTCTCACGCTTTTTTTCTTCTTCTATACACTCAATACAGAAAAGTACATGCAGAAGTTTTCCATCTTCATCGTAGTCTACAGGAATAAATCTGCTTCGGTTCCAGCCTGATATTTTATCTGTAAATTCATGTGTTATGCTGTTTTCTCCAAGAAGCCGTTCTTCCAGCGTACTGATATCTACAAACTCCAGTGATTCCTGAAGTTGTGATTCCGTACACATTTTCTCAGCGATATTCTTGATATGTCCGCAAAAATCATCTCTGATTTCATATTCTCCCATTTTAAAATCTTTTCCCAAATATTCCGCAATCTGATCTGTCATTTTTATAATATGATATCTTTTTGTCTGCACATCAACCAAATACATAGATGCATAGATTTTGGAAAGCGACGAATAACTGCTGAGCTTTGCCTCTTTATTTGACTTTATAAACGAATTACGCAATTTCAGAAATGAGATAAGAAGCGTTCCTATCATATCCAGAAAAGTAGTAAGTCCCCTGTAATCACTCTTTGGAGGATTATCCACACCGAAAAAACCACTTATCTCATCTTTATAACGCAAAGGACATACCACCACATTTCTCACATTCTGCGCTTTTAACATATCATACGATACGCGATGTTCTTCTTTGATATCTTCTATATCAGTGATAATGATACTTTCGCCTTTGGAAAACGTATCATACCACCACTTTATTACGTCCATATCGACATTCTGCAATCTGTCTATCTCAGGAATTACTCCCTGTGCACACCATTCATACGTATTGTCTGTGCAATGTCTTTCTTTACAATCTTCGAAAATATATATTCTGTCAGAACCGATATGTCTGCCGAAAAAGCGGATAAATTCATTAATCTGCTCGTCAGGTGTATTGTAATTGAGTGCGGATCTAAGTGCTTCATTTATGACCAGTTCATACTTTATGATTGTCTTCATGTTGCTTTCCTCCTGAATGTCGTTCTCATCTTATTTTTTTACATTCAAGCCAGATGGAAAGACCTAAATTTTTTCAATAATTCTGTCACGAAACGACAGAAAATGACACGAATTGTAAATCCATGGTATTGTTTTGTGATATATTGTTACCGGATAAATACTCTCAAACTCCTCATACTTCATCCTCTGTCTCTTCATAATCCTCATAAGACCTAATCTCTGCATAAAGATGTGTGTCTCCTTTCACATTTTCCTCTGGCTCATGCAATTCTTTACATTCCTTATCTGTATACAAAACGTAATAAGAACTATCATCATGAAGCATGATCCATACGTGATTATCTGCAGGAACAGTGATTGCATAATCCTTTTCCAGCTCTGTGCCAGGAGCTGCAGTAACTGTTACATTACGTACATCACCTTCTGCTTTTTCTGCTTCCTCGTACTTTTCGCAGAGATCTGCTACATCCTCAGATCTGTCCACGCCGTAGGAGAATTCCATCTTCGAAGCTTCTTCTGAAGTGCCGTCC
>OGOO01001622.1_pt1 | contig 18769 bp, 13 predicted proteins | sample 1552651 | NCBI WGS metagenome assembly OGOO01 (sample SAMEA2580118, study PRJEB22360) | human gut metagenome | biome: human gut; feature: human-associated habitat; material: faeces | place: Denmark | collected 2008/2010 | reverse complement strand
TATACGGTTTACCGCCCAAACCAAGGGCAGCCATCGTATGATCCTTGATAATCAACTCGCCTTTCTGCAAACCAGCTATCGCCGACTTGATTTCCTGGAAATCTTTACCCGACACTCCAAAGAGATCCTTGATGATACTGTCAGAAATCGTCTGCTGCTTCATGATGAGCGGATATTGCGCATTGGCATAGAAATCGAAGAACTTACTCTTGTAACTGTCCATGTTTTGAGTGGCAAATATGATGCTCAAGCCCTTATTTCTACCCACAGCTATCAGATTGCGAAGCGGCTGATTATCAAAGTCCAGCATATAGTGAGCCTCATCGATAATCGTGAAGTGGCGAATCTGTACATAATCCTCATTCACCGCCTGCTTCGGTAACTGCTCATAGATATTATTGAGCTTAGAAATGATGAAATACACGATAGCCCTGGCTATCGGACCATCTTTCGGAAAAGCATCCATCTTCACGATAAAACACTCATCTACCAGATTCACCTTATCTTCAGAAGCAAACAGATGATTGCGAATCAACTGCTTCAAAACCGAAGTGATGCTGTCATCCTTATCCGGATTCTGCATTCTCTGCTGATATTTCATCAGCATCAACTCAAAAGTGATAGGCTTGCCTGCCGTCTGCTTATAAGCCTCAACAATAGCTTCACTCAACCGATTACTCATGGATGCGCTCACCGTTGCACGATCTACAGCGCAGAGTGCACCAGCCATCTCCGTAGAATAGAGATTGATTTCATTGATGGTCCTGCCCGTAAAATCCTTGAACGGCGTAAAAGGCAACGGCGCAACCACGGGGTCGAGAATGCAACTTCTATCTACATCGAAATGAACAAGCCAGTTGGCATTCGACGGGTCTGAGAATTCACCCTTGTAATCGAACAAAAGGAAGTTGACGGGATAAGGCGTCTCGGTGGAGAGATTACGAAACTGCTGAATCAACACCGCCAGCAGATTGGTCTTACCCGAACCCGTGGTACCAGCCACCAGAATCTGCGCATTTGATACCGAACGCCCGTTGATATTCAGTTTCGCTTCCATATCCTCTGCATACTCGCCTATCAGCAACTCCAGGGCAGGTATGCCACTTCCGCCATGTCGCCTGTCGCTTGCCGCAAAGAGGAAAGCATTCAGATTCTCATCTTCCGAAAGATAAGCGATACCCCGATAGATTTCCTTCGCCACGATGCGCCCCACGATACTGGCATTCTGCCAATCCACCTCACAATCTCTATATCTCAACTTCAACAAAGCCGAAAAAAGCGACTTCTTATTGTCCTTGGTAAAGAAACTAGGCATGATGCGCTGAGAAGATTTCGATAATCCGATATCTCCCAAACCATCCACACTTCTCTTCTCCGTTAAGCTCAAACTGGCTATCAGGCAGATTCGCATCACCTTATTCAGGGTTAGCATGGCATCCCTCTCCCCTTCCACTTGCCGCGAAAGGTTCAAACGCTTCTCCAGTTTCTCCTTCAAAGGCATGATGGCTTCTACCATACCTTCTGCCTGTCGTATATTCTCTAATGCTACTTCCATATTTATATTGCTCCGTCAATATGAAACATTATTCATTACACATTACTCCAAAATATCCTTCCTCCACGTGGGTGCTCTGACTTTCCACATCTCTTACCAGTGTATAAGAACGGGAGAGGAATGGTTCCAGCTTCATGTAATCCTTATCCTTTCTGATTTCCGAAGTGGTGCAGAGCAGGATGGTTTGCTCGGCAAGTCCCGGGAAGTATTCTTCCATCAGCACATCACGGCTCTCCTCATCCAAGACACCCATCACGGTATCTATCATCACAGGTGGATTATAGTCGCCCAAATTTCTAAGCACCTTCAGCAACACCTGGATAAAGATTTGCTTGGATGCCGCATTCAGTTGGTTGAGCGAGATTTCATTTCCTGCCTTGTGATAGAGACGAATGGTGAAATTCTCCATACTGTCTGATAGCTCCACCTTGGCGATGCATCCCTTGTAGGAAATGAGGAGTTTGTTGAGTTGCTCCTTCATATCCTCCTCAATCTTTTCCTTCTTGCGTTTGAGCAGAGTGTCGGCAACATCCTCAAAGAAAGGCTTCAGTTTCACCAGCATGTCATATTTCACATCTGGTTCCTGCTGTATCTGCACATCAAACTGATGAATCTTCCGCTCCAATTTCTCAATGCTCAACTTTCTGTCATCCGCCTCCTTCTTCAAGATTTCGAGTTCACGGCTAGCCTCCTCGTATGCCTTGATGATTTCGGTATTGCCGCTTACCATGCTACGACGGAGCAGAGCAATCTGACTCTGCTGATTATCATAGTTCTCCAACCGCTTTTCCAAATCATAACGACTGTCATTAAGGGCGATAAACTCATTCACAGCATTGGCACCCAGCAGATTCTTGAGCGCATCAAACTCGCTTTCATCCAGGAAAGCATAGTCGTCCTTGCGCTGCAAAGCTTCCTGCTGACTCTTCAGGTAAGCCACCACATCGTCATCCTCCACGGAATCCGGGCAGAGGCACTTCGATTTCAGATAACCAAGAATCTTAGTAGTTACCTCACGCATCTGCTCCAGGGAGAGCACCCCTTCACGTTCCTGCTTCAAGGCTTCTTTCTGTCGGATGATGTCATTCACCTCGTTTGTGATTCCCTGTGCAAGTTTCGGAAAGAACACGTTGATTTCCAAGGTATCCACCACCTGCTTCAATTGGGCATTATATCGCTTTGACAACTCCTGCGTATCCTTCACGCTGGCCTCCAGATCCTGAATCTTTCGTGCTGTCTCGGCAGAATCCTTGGCACCTTCCTTGGCGGCATCATATTCAGCCTGAATGGAAACCAGATATTTGTACTTATCATCCTGGTGCTTGGTATTCTCCTCCTGCAAAGCCACCAGTTGGTTGCGCTGTTCGCAAAGCCCATTATATTCTTCCGCCTCCTTCTGCGCCTCCAGTCTCCTTGCCGCCCATTCCTGCTGCTGATGCTCGGCAGCATTCTTTAATTGCAGATACTTGTTGAATCCCATCACATTCTGGATATTATCCTTGATGATTTGGGCAAAGACATTCTCCTTCAAGAGCTCGCTCGACTGCATGGCATCAAAGAGGAAATACTTGCTGAGTTCCTGCGGCAGGTTTGCCTTGATGATTTTGTTCACCTGCTGCTCGTTGATGGCACGCTGCTGCGGAGGCGTAGCCGTGCCATAGGAGAAAGGCGTGCCATCCATATTGAGCAGCACATTCTCCACAGGCTTGTTGGCAGGATTAAGCTTATAGGTGCGACGCAGCAGATACTGCTGCTTACGTCCGAGCACCATACCTTCGAAAGAGAGTTCAAGCATGATGGTAGGCTCCACCTTTCCCAAGGCACCATTGTTCAAGAGTTCCTGAAAATGCGCCTTGTTCTGAATCTTCAGTCCATAAAGAGCCCCACAGATAGCCTCGAACAGCGTGGTCTTACCACCACCGTTCATACCACCTATCAGGATGATGGGCTGATCGGGTCTCACTGACAAATCCAAGTCGAGGCTCAGATAAGTCTTATAGTTCTTGATTTTGATTCTCTTGATAATCATAATCTATTCTTCACTCTTCGTTCTTCATTCTTGATTCATTACTTGATCTGAGAAATCGCCTCGGCGATAATCTTCTCAGTATCCTCGTCATTCATTTCTATCTTATCCACCTTGGCTGCATGATATTTGCGCAGGATTTCCTCGCTCATCCAGCCGAAGTCAATCTCATGCTTCTCGCATAGCGTCCTAATCAGGTCGAGGTCTTCCTTTCGGATGCCATAGTGCAAGAATTTTCCATCTAGTCCCTTTGCCATCGTTATTACACCTTATTATATATGTAGCGTTTATGACTTATTTATATTCTTTCGGATAGAAGCTATCCCACTCCACGATGTCTGTAGTGTTCTCTATCTTCAGCGGACAGTACTTCCAGTTGTTATTTCTCTCGATGATGATGCCACCCTTCAGATGCTTGTCCTTGTTCTCTTCGCTAGCCATATAGTCGATGAGGGCATTATGCTTTTCCACGGCATCCACATCACTTCCAGCACTCTTGGTATCGAAGAGGAAGACCTGACCATTCTTCATGCGAATCACGAAATCTACATAGAATAGGGCTTTGTGCCCCTCCTTGTTCTCATAACTGATGGCATAATGCTGCCTGCCGGCATCACCATTCTTATACCACCAGTCGATATACTCCCTGTTGGCTTCCAGGAAAGCTTCGAAACGCTCTTCAGGCTTAGAAGCATTCTTTAATTCAACAAATGGCAGAAGAGCATGATCTCTTACCTCATCCTTGATGTGATGACTTTCTTCCTTATAGAGTCGTTCCACAGGAACCTCCCAGTCATAAGTTTTATAATACTTTGCATTCTGCTGATTCTGTCGTTCCTCAAGAATCTTCTGATAACGATTCAAGGCACGGTCTATCAAATCTGCAAATACCTCCTTGTTACCATGATAAAGAATCACCTTCACGGCATCCGTCTCAAAGAGTTCAAACAAGTCTTCCATCAGTTCCTTCAAGGCAAAAGCCAATGTCGTGACACTCACTTTCTCAAACTTCGAACCAATACACTTGGCACAGAAAGCGTTGAATGAATTGTTCAATTCCTGCATCGTGCGGACATATCTTGCCTTCTTATCCACATGAGTCTCACCTGTCTCACCCGTGATGCTGACATCCTCTATCAAATCGATTCCGATGCTTCTTACCTTAAAGGTAATCTTATCCTCACATGCCTTTCGGTTTTTGGCATAAATGCTCTCTGCAGCCTCAACATCTTCGGAATCTTCATCATCCACGTTACCCTCCAAGTCATCTATCGTGAAAAGAGACAACTGGCGGTTCTTAACCAGAAGAATATCTTCAAAGACTTTTGCAAGTACCTTCTTGAAATCTGGTCCCAGTCGCTTACGTGCAATGGCAGGACGCTCACAATATTCAGAACGCAGCACCACATTGCATAGATTCTCTCGACGAACAGCATGAATATTCGACATATAGTCCATATCATCTTGCACAATCTTAATGATGTCTTTGCTGAGATTGGTATATACATAGCCCCAATTCAGTCGGTCGTCCTCATAGAAATGCTGCTCTGGCATACGAAGAATGCGCCCCACAGTCTGAGCTGTGAAAGTAAAACTCTCTATCTTTCGGAAGAAGAGGAGCACAGCGGCACGAGGGCAGTCCCATCCCAAAGCGATGGCCTGCTTGAAGAGCAACACTTCGGTCAGATTATCCGGTTTCTCTATACCATCCAGATTCTCCTTTTCGTTGCTGAGCCATATCGCCAACTTGCCATTGTCAACATTGATATTCTTGATGGTGTCCAGATATTGCATCACCTCTTCCTTGATGCTTTCATCATCCTTATCCATCTTATCTTTATCATTAGGCAACTGAATAAGCAGCAGAGGATTGATATGAACGCCTATCTTACGATAAGCCTCAGCCAACTCTTCCCGTTTCTTCAAGGCAAGGCTCACCAAATGCTGGTTCAAAGAGCCATTCGGATCCGTGAAGTTCAAGGCAGGATTCAATACCACGCCCTGTTTAATCATACCTTCTCTAACAACAGCCTCTCTAGGTATTTTCACATCCAAATCGCCTTTTGTCTCAGGGGTTGCCGAGATACGAAGCTCAACTTTTGGATTGATGTTCTTCAACACCTTCTCTGTCTTGTTGGCGAGTTTGCTGGCAAACATGTGCTCTTCGTCAATGATAACGACGATAGGAATATTCTGTTCTTCCTGGGTTCTGCGAGTAAGATCGTAGAGCGAAGCACTCTGCTCCGTATCACGTATCATCACGGCATTATCCTTATTGATACTCTCCCAATTGACGAAAAGGATTTCTCCCGGATGGATGTAGCCTTCGGCAGAATGGTCGAGGTCGTCATAGATGACCGGATGCAACTCCTGTCCTTCCGTAAAGAAGGATTTCATCTTGAAGTAGCTCTGCTCATGAAGCTTGTTGGGAGCAATCCAAATATATGCCAACTCTTTATAAGGCACATCCGTACGGTCTCTCAACTCGGCATTCAGTCGGAGCAACATTTCTGATGCCATCACCGTCTTACCGGCACCTGTTGGAGCCTTGAATACGAGTGTGTGGCGCATACCTGAATAGGTAAGCAGGTCAATGGTCTTATCTACCAATTCCTTGACTGCTTTCTGCTGATATTGTATCTGTTTCATTCGTCGCCTCCTTCCCTGTTATCTTTAATTTCACTTGCTGCCATTGTATATGTTTGATTTTGAAATAAATCCGATTCTTCGACTGTTCTTGCTTCTGAATCCGTTTCTTCTGCAACATCATCCAGGAGTTGCGCTTGGCGTTTCTTTGGCAAAACTCTGCGATAAGCATTCAATACGGCATCAGGCATGGCACAAAGCGAAACGTAATCTGCCACATCCTCAAACTCATCATCATAAGCATAGCCGTTTGGCGAGAAGACATAGACCATGAGTTTGCCGTTCTCCTTACTTTCGGCATTCTTGAATTCCTGCTTCATCAACTCTACCAGGGCTTGAATAGCCTCAGCGCGATAAATCACCAACATTCGTTTAGTTCCATCATTGCTCTCGAAATAGCGAGCAATTTTGTTGTTGATATTCTTGCCTGCAAATGGCTTCTCGCTATATGTATCGTTGTGGATGCAAAGCATATCTGTAGAGAGTGCCATCAAATTACGCAGATTCTTCGGACTCTTATCACGAGGCACAAACTTCGTTTTGTAATAACGAAGGTTGTTGCGGGTTAAGCCAGGAACCTTTTCTCCCTTAGGAGTTGTATAGCCCTGGATAACTCGACGGTTTCGCTCGTAAGTTACATTCTCACAAATTCCATTCTCATTATTAGTAACCAAGATACATTGGCGATGCCCGCCATCTTCGGCGTTCAATTGCATTGTGGCATGAAGAGTTGTGCCGGAACCTGCGAAGAAGTCGAGAATTTGTGAATCTACCTTAGAAACCATTTTTAATATAAAAGTTAGCAAACTAAGTGGCTTTGGATAATCAAACTTCTTTTCTGAAAATATATCCATAACCTCTCTTGTTCCTCTTGCAGCATTCATTGCATCTTCCAAAACAAGATTTTGATAAGGCAAAGCACGCTCTATCCGCACGTCATTATTATCAACGTTTAAATATTGCTTGAAATATATAGCCCACTTACCATTCTTCTGATTAAACAATATAAAACCATTTGATATTCCCCACTCTACCTTTTGTTTAGACCATCGCCAATTCCAATGTTCTTGTTTCTCTGTAGAACAACCAGGATACAACATGGTTCCATCTGGAGTTTGAATTGGATAATTCAACGCTTCTGAATAATGACTGCCAGTCATACGTCTGTCTAACTTATTTGGAATATAAGGACCACGATGTTCCAGATATTCATCACTAAATTTATATTTCTTAGTATCTTCAACAGGCTTAGAATTTATATCAACCAGAACTTTCTGTTTTGCATACATCAACACATATTCCGTAACCGTTTTTATAGTCTTTCCTGTGTTTGAACCTGGAGTAGATTGCCAAATTAGATTCGTAAAAAAGTTAGCTTCACTAAATATCTCATCACAAAGCATTTTCAAAGGGGCTTGTTCGTTATCATCACACGAAATAAATATCACTCCCTTTTCTGAAAGCAAGTTCTTGGCAATCTTCAATCGCTTATTCATAAATGACAACCACATGGAATGTCTATAGCCATTCTCTTTATCAACAAATGAATCGTTATAGACAAAGTCCTTATTACCTGTATTGTAAGGAGGATCGATATAAATGACATCAATCTTCCCTGCATGGGTATAACTAAGAGCTGTAAGGGCTTCGAGGTTATCGCCTTCAATAAGAATATGGTTTGGAGCCTCAGCATCATCGCTGAGGATGGCACGTTCAGGCACTTCAACAAGCACAGGCTGCTCGTTGACCATTCTTTGCTCAGCATCCTCAGGCTTGTCTTCCCAAACCAAACCGTACTTCTTTTGTGAACGAAGTAGTTTGATTAACTCCGATTTTTCATCATTCGTAAGACCCTCCAATTCATTTATCTTCTTTGCGAGTTCGTATTTGTTCATAAGAATAACGACGTTACATCCCTTTGCTCACCCCCAAAGCAGATAAATATAATCCGATTACATAAATCTTTGTACCAACAAGTTACAAGTTTGTTGTTGTTTTCTAAGTAGGCACAAATCTATCCAAAAGAATTGGCGCAGGGGCTCTTACTCCTTTTTTAAGTCCCAGTGCACAGAGGTATTCGCAGTACCAAACACTACAAGGACAAGAGCAAGAAGACACACCTACGCCAACTATAGTATATATGTAGCACAAGGTACACCCTTCCTATACGAAAGGGCGCACTTGTGCCGTGCATAAATACACGTTATGTAGGCGTCCACTGCCATCTCCCTCTGATAGTGTTTTGAAAGTTGCGAATTTTCTGTGCATCAGAAGCGAAACGTAGTAAACGTCTAATTCTAAAAGATATAGCCAATCCCCAGACTTTTCAGCCAGCATCCCTTTGCCAGCCATCTCGGAAATGACGCTACAAAATTAACGAAAAGAATTGGAAATGCCAAAGAAAAGAACAACTTTTTTCACTTTAAGACACAAAAAAGCCTTTCAGCGATATAAATGCTGAAAGGCTTATACTATTCTATTCCGATTTTACATTCGACATTTTATTAAATCTATTTACAAATCTTTTTAAGAAGTAGCCATTGACCATTTTTATTGCTACCTCCACGACCTATATAGCCATTCTTACGCAAAATGGAAATTTCTCTTTTTAAAGTCGCAAGCGACACTCCAACTTCTTTCGCTAAATCATCTCTTGTCAAGAATGGTTGTTCCTTTATTGCCATAATTATAGAAATTTGACGATTTGATAGATGCTCATTTATCGGCTCATTTATCGGCTCATTTATCGGCTCATTTTGAATATGCAAAGTCAATTTGACCTGCAATAATTCAGGCTGTTCTAATAATTCCGGCTTGATCCAATGCTTATCATTCCAAGCATTTAGAATAAGAGGGAAACCTGAGCCTAGGTTTTCGCCATAGCCTATCATTCGGAACATATTCTGCATACGCTGATTACGTGCTTTAGACTCTCCTCCCTTATAAATCTGCTCAACGGGCAGTTTCAGAAGTCCAGGATTAGTCAATACAAAGCAATCATCATTTTTTTCAACCTTCAATACTCCATTAATCATAAAATCAGAGTGGATAACCATGTTCGTAACAGCTTCACGTACAGCTTTGGCTTGAAGAGTATCGTCTATCCGAATTACACCATTCATGCTGAAAGGATGCGGCAAATCACGTGTCAGTTTTGGAATGATCATCCTAATGAAATTAAACAAATTATTCTCCCATGTACCATCGTATGTTAGTCGGTCGCTATAACGTTGGTCTCCTACCAAATTAGATTTATCGATATAATCCATACGCAAATTATCAAAACGCTCACGAACAGGAAGCCCCTTTCCGAACATCAAAAGTCCTGCCATAGTCAAACCTTCCTTTCCTGTCCTTCGGTTTTTTGTATAACCGCCAAAATTTATCAAAAACTCTTTATGGTCTGATGAGTTCCATTGGTGTTCAGGATGCAAAGTTTGGAACATCTGTCGGAAACGTTCTAAAGTTGGAATATCAATATCATCCATTGTATAGTATTCAAGCAACAATCCATCGTTACCAGCTTCATTTGCATCACGAAGCATCATTTTCAATTCTTGCTCAGTACAATGGTAGTCACCTTCATGGTTACGCTTAAAAGTGCCTCTTGACAAATTGTTGTTAATATAGACAGGCCGAACGGTGTAATCTGCACGAGGAATATTGATAGCAACAATTTTCTTTCCATCAATATCTATCGTCTGAATATCATCATCGTATAGAAGATTGATATTCACTTTTTCTCGGCTATTGACCGTATTCCACAAATCTTTACGAATTTTGTCTGCATCCTCAACACCTATGATTTCAAAACGCTTGGAATTGTCCATTTCTTCCATGTGCTCAACCACGCCCAACAGAATTATTCCACCATACGTATTGGCGAAAGCTGAATAGGTTTCCCACAAAGAAGCAGGAACTCCCTTAGTTGCTTTTTTACATTCTAAAGTAACACGCTCACCTCCAGAAAGGATATTAAATATATCAATATTTTTACTCATAATCTTTTCTTCTATCTCCTGCTATATTCCAACAATTATTATTGTCCTTTTTTAAATTCTGAGACTAAGCCCCAACTTCTTTATTGTAAATCAGAGGAATCTTATAAATTTCTTCCCCCCAATAAATTCCTAGCGAAGTCTTCTCAACAAATCACGAGCATCCATCGGCTTAGTCCCATTCTTCTTATGAGCTTCCATTTCATCAAGAGCACGGTTGAGGCTTTCTGCCACATAGGCTTCCTGCTCTGCCTGGCTCATATATCTTTCCTGGTAACTGTTTCCAGACTTGGAGATAGAACTTGCTAATTTTTCAGCATAGTCTTTGAGCTTGGCGACAAATTCGTCAAGCGTATATTGACCTGTAGAAGGTACTTGAATCTGAATATTAATCGTTTCCATCTTATTCCTTTCTTTTAAATTAACGCCACAAAATTAACGAAAAGAATTGGAAATGCCAAAGAAAAGAACGACTTTCTTCGCTTTAAGACACAAAAAACCTTTCAGCATCAGATAATACTGAAAGGCAATGATACTAATTCTGCATATTATCCATTTTCACGTTTATCAAGCAAAAAGCTGATAAACTCATCAGAGATATTAGAGATTTCTCCTTTATCATAGATTGTCAACAAATCAATGAGAATGAATTCTTTCGATCTGTACGGTTGAAACTGCCAGAAAGGGCAATTTCAACCATACATAAACGGTATCTCAACTGTTCTGGACCGAACGTTAACGCATGACAGATACCAGTTGTTCCCTTAACGTTTCCACTCCAGGAAAGCTTGTCTTCTGATAGGTTATCTTTCCTTCCTTATTTACAACAAAATAGGTAGGAATGCCTGAGAACTTATGAATTTCGGCAAGAGCAGCAGCCTGTTCTTTGGTCAAGCGCACATGCACGCCACTTATTGTCTTTATCATCTCGCCCCATTTATCTACAGGCGATGAGGCATCAGCTATATAGACATACACCACATCATGAAGTTGTTCTTTCAAAGGACGAATGGCCGACATTGCTGCCCTGCATGGCACGCACCACGTGTTCCAGAAATCGATGAGCACAGCTTTACCTTTATACTTATCTGTTATCGTGGGCAATATCTGCTGGGCAGACATCTTAGGGTCTATGTCAATAATTGATAAGTATGAAGAAGAGGCATTGGCCGTCTTTTTGATCTCTGCCATTTTTTTGTCGGCAGCTGACAGTTGCGACTTCAAGTCATCGTTATTGGCAAAGATTAATTCGCGCACCATATCGTTGGCTATACTGTCATGAGCCACCGCTATCTGCTGTTCGGTAAGAGGACATTTGCGGTTGAACGAACGGCTTAGACGCTTACCAATAGCGATATCGTCCAACAAAGGGTCGGCAGACATATATTGACGGCGAAGAGCTGACGTGAAGTCGGATAGATAATGATAGTAACGCTGATTCTTTGAACGAAGCACGGATAGTTGCTCCAGCGGCTTGAAATAAGACAGGGTGTCGATACGCATGTCGGCACGTGGCACACCTCTTTTACCAGTTATCATTGGAGCCATAGATATATTGTTCTTAAAGCCAAACAGAGCCGAGGCATAATTCATAGACAGGATATTCTGCGCCAATGTTCGGGTGGCGGAGCCAATAGCAGCATTGGAATTGATGGCAGCCGATAGTCGTGCATAGCTCTGCTGCACATAATTACGATATTGCAATGGAGTCATTCCGCAGATATCATCAAAGAAAGTATCGCCATATACATCAAGCATGGTCTTTACGCTCTGCAATTCGGTATCTACAGCAGCGTGTTTGCCTTCAAACCATACAAATTTCTTTACTTCAGTATCATTCGCAAAAAGGTGTGTAGCGGCAAGGGTAAGTGTTGGTAGGTCGATGGTTACGGTTGTCGTGTCATTAGGTACGGCAAGAAATGGTATCTCCATTCTGTTTATGCGTATAGTTGCTACAGTTGGCAATATCGCATTGGCGCTGACTCGACAAGTGCCATCTACGCCTATAGAGTCATGGGCGAATGGCATGCGTTGTGGCGAGAACCAATTATCAACTATAATATCGAGCGTGGTCTTGTATTCTGGTTTATATCCAAGCAGGCGCACGGCTACAACAGTCTTGCCAAGATTAAGGTCGGTTGCTGGTAACTTGCTGTTCTTATCAGGTGCTTGTTGCAGTAAGTGTTGCGGAATGTCGGCCTGTGGACGCTTGCCATCGAGACGCACTCCATAAATATTCCAGCCGGAATTGTCGGCTATTTCACGAAAGTCAAACTCTGTTGTAGTCTCGGGCATTGGTTTAAAGCGCAATGTAGCTGCAACATATCCACATTCGGGCACTTTCACGAATACCCCTTTCGGCAACTGCTTGCTGCCGGTATAGTCATATTTCACTCCATTTGCCATAATAGAAGCATGTGAATCTATGCCCACCTCTCCACTGGCTTGATATATTTTCACGTCAAGGAATGTAGCTTTCTTATCGAGTGTAACACGCTCAATCTCTAATTTGTGATTGTTTGAGCCTAAGAAGTAAGGACGCTCAACAACTCGCTTGGCTTGCGCTGTAGTGGCAACAAGCAGTATCAACAGTCCAACAAAATAATTTATTTTTTTCATATCAATGATAATTAATTGTTCTGATAAAGAAACGGTAACTTTATTCTATCTCCTCACACACCACCATATCCACGCTTCTGAATATCACAACTATCTTGTGAAGGCGGGTGGTCTTTACCTCAGATTTCACCACATCACTATCTGCATAGCGATTAACCTGAGCGATGGCTGCCTCTCTCAGCTTCTCTACCTGCTCATCGGTGGCATCCGACTTGCAATATTTCAACTCCACAATGTATGAATGCTCCATATCCGGATAATTCTCCAGGAGCGGACGCAGGAAGATGTCGGCATAACCAGCCTGGTTATCCAGTTCTGAGATTGGACGATAGAACATATTCTGACAGGTCATCGCCAAGGTAAAGCCATGCACATACGACTCACCCTTCTAGCAAATAAGCATAAATCAGCTCTTTAGCCATCTCGTTAGGAATCACAAACTTGGTCTTGCCACGATAGGTTCCATCAATGGTCAACATGCCAAAGTAGAAGAGCAAGCTGACGAAATTGTCCGGATCGTTGATACTCTCGGCAGGAAATCCCCTTTTCAAGTTTCCCGTAACAAATCCATCCGTAACCAGATGCTGGATGATGCTGGCATCATGGGCAAACTCCTTGTCGTGGCGGATGAGCATGCGAAGCTTGTTATAATCTACACGGATGTTATCCTCTATCATATATTTCGGGATTCTACATCTGCTGCTAATATACTGGTCTATGAAATACAGCACCATCACTGAGTTATACATCGTTGTTTCTCCATAAACCTCCTCAGCAAAGCAATAGTTATCATACCATGGCTTCATCACCTGGATAAGTTCATCCACGGAATGACGGAAAGGACAAACCGAAGAATAGTAGGTCAACATCTCCCGCACTTCTTCCTCCGTAAATCCCGTCATCTCGTTAAACTCGGCGCTCAAGGAATAGTTGGTGCCGATGTTGAAACCACTGGTCAAATCATCCATCGTCACAGGACTGACACCCGTCACGAAAACACGCTTCAAGGATGTACTTGTAGCCGCCTTCACCGCATCAAAGAAGAGACGCAGATAGCCTTCGCCATGCGTCTGCTTGCGATAACCGGTCATATATTGCGGCTCAGCAAGAATCTTATTGGTAAAATGGTCGTACTCATCTATGAAGAGATAGATTTGCTGACCAACTTTATCACATACTTCGCAAATATACTGCAACTGATTGATACATCCCTCCTGCTTGTTCATTTCCTCCTTGATATTTTTAGGAAGATACTGCTGATAAACATCACAGAAAATATTGTAACAGATATTACAGGTAGCATCCAAACCATCCTTATAATCGTCGATACCAGCTGCAACTACAGAGAAATTCAGATTCAGCACCAAAAAGGAATTACGCTCAGGGGTTGGATTCTTACCTATATAAAGATCACCAAAGAGCTGCTCAAACTTATCCTTCTTGTTCACATCATAGTAATTCTGGAGCATAGAAAGGGTAAGGCTCTTGCCAAAACGGCGAGGGCGAATATAAAAGAAATACTTATTTGCTGCCTCTATTTCTTCTATAAACGGAGTCTTATCCACATAATAGCAATCATCCTTTCTAACATCCTCGAAATTCATCATGCCATAAGGGATGCGCTTGCGATATACGCGTTTCTTCTTCTGTTCCATATCTACTATTTTTTAGACATTATTTTTTTCTTTGTGCAAAACTACAATAATATTTCCTAACTACCAAAGAAAATGATGAGAAATCATACTTTATCTTATTTTTTTCTCCTCACCCAAACCTTATGGCTGTGCTGACCCACAGAGCGGATGGGAACAGTCTCGTCATGGGATATCTCTTTCAGCTCCAAGGAGGCAGCGGTGCGGCTCAAGTTGTTGATGTAGGCATAGTCGGTAAGACCGATGAAGCCATTCTCATCGATGACATCCAAGGCTCGGGCGATGCGCTCCTCTCGGGTATATTTCTGCTTCAAAATCTGCTTCACTCCACTCATTTCACGCTCAAGATCGGGGTCGGTTTCCCGCTTCACAGATTGGATGAAATCGGGAGACGCCTTGAAGTTGACGTCTCTTACGCCCACCTTACGATAGGCCATCTTATCATCATCACCCTGCATCTCGGTAGGCTTGTCATCCTCGAAACCCAAGGATAGAGAGAAGGTGCCGAGACCTTCCAGATTCACATTATAGCCCATGGAAAGCATGCGAACCAGCATATCTTCCACATCCATCAGCACGGCTTCAGTGGTACTCGGAGAAATGCCACGATGATAACCCTGCATCTTGTCGATAAACTCCTTGCGAGATAGTGTACGATTGGCCACCATCTTGGGATAAACCTTACGCTTGCCGTCATTATTGAAATCAGGCAACTCCTGCAACTTGTACTTTGCCATATTGTTTCCTCTCCTTATAGTTATTGATGTTATTACGATTGATAAATTGTTTCTAATCCTAGCAGAAAGCTTCGTTCATAACCTTTGAACCTATGTTCAGAGGCTTTGAATATAAGTTCAAAGGCTATGAACTTAAGTTCAAAAGCTTTGAACATAACTTTCTCCACGGCAAAGATACAATTTTATCTAGAGATAAACAAGAATTGTTCAGGATTTAAACTAAATTAAACAAGTCGCCCTGAAAAGACAAAAGCATATCATTTGAAAGCTTTTGCCCTTTCAGGGCGACATGATTGATAATATATTTACCCCAGGGTGCTGCCCTGGGCTAGGAGCTTCTGCCCTTTCAGGGCGTATTATTTCACTATAATCTCATCAACAAACAGCCAGCCGCCGAAGCTGCTTGGCTTCGCCTGCACACGGATGTAGCGGGCTGTCCTGCTGCCCTTCCAGGTAAGCGTCTTGAAATTCAGAATCGGCTGCTTGCTCGACTCATACTTCTTGTCGAATACCTGGGTGAAGTTCTTGCCATCCTCACTAACAGATACTGTATATTGAGAAGGATAGAAAATCTCAGGACCACTGCTCTGCATGAAATCGGTGCCTACACTGCTGATCTTGGTAGAATTACCCAGATCGATGGTAACATCGAAGCAATTCTTGCCAATAAAGCCTTGCCAACGACCATCGCCATGAGCCCAACCACCCATGTTGCCATCCACCAGCGTCTTTTCGCCAGCTGCCGGATAGTAGCGGTTGTAAGCATGGTTATAGGTAACCTTGGCACCCACAGCCTTGTGCATCACCGGCTTCATCTTCTCCTTGCGCTCGCCAATCTCCTTCTTCAACTCGAATGGGTTCACGCCTTCTGCCTTCAGATGTTCCACCTGAGCCAGGGCACGGGTCTTGAACTCAGGATAGTTCTTGGTCTTGGTTCCGTTCCATCCTATCTCAGCCAGAGCCAAGGCACGAGGATAAAGCATATACTCGGCATATTCAGGAGTAGGAATATGCTCGGTCCAGAGATTCGCCTGCACACCGGTAATCATATTGCGCTCCGCCTCTGGAAGATCGCTTCCCGGCACGTAGCTATACACCTTCTCGGTAGGAATGAAACCGCCATTTGCCACAGGCTGGGTACCCGGTGCATCCTGATACATATCGAAGTAGCAGTAAGCTCCCGGCGACATCACTACATCATAGCCATGCTTGATAGCCTCGTGTGCCAGTTCGGTGCCACGCCAAACCATCACGGTGGTATTCTTGGAGAGATTTCCGGCAATCACCTCGTCCCAACCCACGAGCTGGCGGCCATGCTCGTTCAGGAACTTGCCCATGTGGGAAATGAGATGAGCCTGCAATCCATCCACATGGTCGATGCCCAGTTCCTTCATCTTCTTCTGGCAGAGGGCACAACTGCCCCATGACTTCTTCGCAGCCTCATCGCCACCTACATGGATGTAATGAGATGGGAAGATATCCATCACCTCCTTCAAGACATTCTCCAGGAAATCGTAGGTTCCGATGTTGCCCGGACAGAAATCTGCCTGCTTATAAGGCTCATGGGTACAGGATAATTCAGGATAGGCTGTGAGCACTTCTTCAGAATGACCCGGCATCTCGATTTCCGGAACGATGGTGATGCCACGCTCGGCAGCATATTTCACCAGGTCGCGGAGTTCATCCTGGGTGTAGTAACCACCCTCGGCACCCTCGCTGCCCTGCTCCAGATACTTGTTGCCATTGGCATTCCAGTCTTTCCATAACTTACCCGAACGCCAGGCGGCGAAATTGTTGAGTCTAGGATAACGCTTGATTTCGATGCGCCATCCGGCTGCATCGGTCAGATGGATATGGAGACGATTGAACTTATATTCCGACATCACATCAATCTGCTTCTTGAGGAAGGAGATTGGGAAGTAATGACGGGAAACATCGAGCATCAAACCACGCCACTTGTAGGCAGGTGCATCCACGATGTCGCAGCATGCGATGCCTTTCTTGGTGGTAAGCTGCTTCATGGTCTGCCAGGCACGAAGAAAGCCTTCGCTGCTGGCGGCACTGATTTCAATGGCATCAGGTGCCACATGAAGCCGGTATGCCTCAGGCGAAGATGCATTGGCGAGTGGAGTAAACTTCACCACTCGCTTGGCTGCATCGTTCACCTTGACATTCCATGCCTTGGTATAGATATTCTCGGCATCAGCGCCTACTTGGTTTTCTACTTTCACACCATCGCTGGTGTTGAACACGCCCTTGCCCATCGTAACCTGCTGCGGTTTCGGCAACAGACTCTGGGCCTGGAGCGACGAGGTTAGTAAGAGTGCCCCGAAGAGGGACAATAGATTGTTGGATTTTTTAGTCATACGGCAAATATATAAATTATTATTCGATATTTTCGATATAAATGAACCGACTTCCTCAAAAGGATTAATCGATCTTTTCGATAATCTTCATACCCTCTTCCACTGCCTTCATATTCAATGGAATCAGGTTATGATGGCGCTCTGGCAATGACTTGTAGAGTGCCTTGTTCAAACCGTCGGTGCTCACCACTGGGCAAACCTTCAGCAGTCCGCCCAATACAATCATGTTAAACACCTTCGAATTCTTCATCTCGGCAGCCTTGTCCATCGCATCAATGCGATAGATGGTGATGTCCTTGCGCTGTGGAGGATTCATCACGCCATAGCCATCGTAAATAAGGATACCGCCGGGCTTAACCTTTGGCTCGAACTTATCGAGCGATGGCTGGTTGAGCACGATGGCTACATCGTAATGGCTCAGGATAGGCGAAGAGATGCGGCTGTCGCTCACGATGACCGTCACGTTGGCCGTACCGCCACGCTGCTCAGGTCCGTAAGCAGGCATCCAGGTTACCTCCTTGTCTTCCATCAGTCCTGAATAGGCCAGGATCTTTCCCATCGAAAGGACACCCTGACCACCAAAACCGGATATAATGATTTCTGTCTTCATTGTTCTTACAAATTTGTTGTATCCTTCAGGTCGCCCTTAGGATACTGCTTAAACATGTTCTCTTCCATCCACTTGTTCGCCTCAACAGGTGAGAGCTTCCATCCGCTGTTGCAGGTAGAAACAATTTCTACCAGGCTGGAACCTTTACCCTGCATGCTTGCCTCGAAAGCCTTGCGGATGGCCTTCTTTGCCTTCTTGATGCTTGCCACAGTCTCCACACTCTGGCGGGTTACATAGCAGGTACCCTGCAGATGGCTGGCAAGTTCGGTGATGTTCAGTGGATAACCATGAAGATCTGCCTCTCGTCCGTAAGGACAGGTAGCGGTCTTCTGACCCAACAGGGTGGTTGGAGCCATCTGTCCACCGGTCATACCATAGATGGCATTGTTGATGAAGATGATGGCGATATGCTCGCCACGGTTCAGGGCGTGGATGGTCTCGCAGGTACCGATGCACGCCAGGTCGCCATCGCCCTGATAAGTGAAGACGAGGCGGTCAGGCCACAAGCGCTTGATGCCCGTAGCCACAGCAGGAGCACGGCCATGGGCAGCTTCCTGCCA
>OGOO01001620.1_pt1 | contig 18781 bp, 11 predicted proteins | sample 1552651 | NCBI WGS metagenome assembly OGOO01 (sample SAMEA2580118, study PRJEB22360) | human gut metagenome | biome: human gut; feature: human-associated habitat; material: faeces | place: Denmark | collected 2008/2010 | reverse complement strand
TACCCAGGGCGATGCCCTGGGCTAGGAGCTTCTGCCCTTTCAGGGCGTGTGGGGCAAAACTTGCGAAAGTTCTATCGGTTATTTAAAAACCTGGCAAACCGGTTTTCATTCGCTGTTTGGCTCAGACAGCCCACTGTTCTTCCTATCGCTAGTCTGCTGTTCTAGTTTCTCCAGTCTGCTGTTCTTGTTTCACTTGTCAGCTGTCCCCGATAAATAAAACCATTTTTTTCCTTTTTAAAAATCACTTTTTTCCTTTTCCCATCCTCATTTAAAAATAAAATTTGTACTTTTGCATGCGTATTAACGTGTTAACAGTAATTTTGGCAGATGCCAAATACAAAAATAAGAACGAAATGGATACATTATATTTATTGCAGTTCGCCTGTTTCCTATTTATGCTCGTCAATATCCTCATCCTGGGTATTACCCGTCTGCACATGAAGTGGATGAACCGGCGATATGAAGTGTCACGGTGGCTGATTATCGGAGCCATGGTAGGATTGGCCATACAATTTCTCATGCAGATGCTTCTGGGCTTCCGGGCTCAAGACGCTGCTGTGGGAGCCGTTTTCAACATTCTGGTCTATCCCCCTTGCTTCTCGCTCATCTCTATTGGCATTTACAATATCGAGGCAACGCATGCCAACCGCCGAAAGATGAACATCGTTTGCGCCAGCATTTATGCCGCCATATTGGCTGCCTTCTGCATCGGCTTTATCCAGAGCGGAAACTTCCATATCGGCAGCTGGATTTATGTGATGATAATCCTGTTCGGCATCAACGTAGCCTATTGCATCTATATGATAATAGTGGAAATCAGAAAGCGCAGAAGGATGCTGGAGGTGATGGCTGGTTACGATATCCTGCCTTACGTGAGATATGCGCGAGCCAGTGTATTCATCGTCTTTTTCCCTGCAGTAGCCCTGCCTTTTGCAGTCCTTTCCACCAAATCTCTATATGTAATCGGACCTCTGGGACTGCTTGCTGTCTTTTTCTTCACGCTCAGTTTCATGGCTTTGGGCTATAATTACATGCCTACCGAAGAACTCTTGGATAAGGAGGAAGAAGAGGAGGCTGCCATGGAAAGTGTGGAAGATAATGCCTGTTTAGAACTGCAGGATGAAGAACTTGATGATAAGAAAGAAACTTTACAATCACAGCGTTCAAAAAGACGGCAGAAGATCGTCCGTGAGAAGTTGGATGAATGGTGTGCTGCCAAGGGTTATAGGGATACGTCGCTGAATATGATTACCCTGTCACGTTCGTTGAATATCAGCAGATACGAGTTGTCGCGCTACCTCTCATCCTGTCTCAATACCACCTTTCGCCCCTGGCTTGCCGAGGTGCGTTTTGAGGCTGCCAAGAAGATGATGTTGGATAACCCCGACTTCGGTAATGACATCATTTCTGCCGAGTGCGGCTTCTCTTCCCGTACCCATCTCTACCGTATGTTCAAAGAGAAAGAAGGCTGCTCTCCGACGGCTTGGAGAGAAAAAAACTGTTAAAAAGTATGTATTAGGTGTCGCATTCCCCACGAATGCGACACCTTTTTTGTAGGAATGCGACACCTATGTGGGGGAATGCGACACCTTGTTTCAAAGAAAAACACTATATTTGCACCATGAAAAGTATAATAGAATCATTAGCCAAAGAAGAACAGGCTATCCTGATAGTAGCTCTGTTTCTCCTCATTTATGTTGGCATCATGATTAATGTCATGGTGAGGGAATATAGGACCTATCTTGATGATTACCCGATGTATCATTTCAGCTTGGGTGATTTCATCAGGAGAGGGCGTTTCTATATCTGCCTCATTCTCGGCGTAGTGTTTATCACGTTCGTGTGTCTGGTAGTCAGTCTGATGGCAATCAGTATTCAGTAATTTCTTGATAAAAAATAATAACAAATATAATATTAAATTATGAAACATTTTTCAAATCAATCCAATGGGTCGCAAGCCGGCCGTATGAACTATGGGGGGGCAAAGTTCTGTAGATTTGCCCTGTTCCCATTGATGTTGCTCATGTTGTTGCTTCTGCCTACACGTATGGTAGCGCAGATAGATTACGACGAGCCTGTAACGTTTACAGCCTTAGCAGGTAACCCTGAGGGCTACAAGGGTGAGACTTACGCTAATCTCGTTGATGGTCAAGACTCTAAGTGGTGCTGCGAGTTTAGCGGCAGCGCCTATGTCATCTTCAAAGCCAGCAAGGCAGGAGTGCCTGTGGGCTACACCATCACTACGGGTAATGACAATGAAAAATATAATGGTCGTAATCCGAAGTCATGGAAGCTCTATGGTAACAATACAGGCGGCAATGACGCTTGGGAGCTTATCGATAAGGTAGAAAATGACAAGGTGCTCCAGGATAAGAACAATACTTCGTACGACTTCACCTGCGAAGGTTCTACCTCTTATCAATACTTTAAATGGGAACTCTCGGCTATTCATGGTGGAAGCCTATTGCAGGTAGGCGAGTTTGAACTCAAATTCAAAACCTGTACTCACAAGAATGCCGATGATTCGTCTGCTCTTGGCTCAGTAATCGAAACCGTTGATCCTACATGTGTGGAGCATGGTTATACCACACACAAATGCTCTATCTGTCATTTAATTGTGAAGAAATATTTGAATGATGAATTAAAGCCTCACATTCTTACTCATCATGAAGCAAAAGCTGCTACATGTACAGAGGCTGGTAACAACAAAGAATACTGGCAATGCAACGTATGCAACAAACTCTTCAGCAATGAAGCCGCAACTACCGAGATTACTGATGCTGCCAGCCTCGTGATTCCAGCAAATGGTCATACAATCGACAGTGAAGGCAATTGTACTGTCTGTGGCGCAAATCGCTATGCTTTGTTCAATAATTTGTTCAATAATTTGGATGGTATAACCGATGTTACCATTACTGACAATGGCAGTTATCCTTGGCAGATGTTGGACTCGAATGCTGAAGGTATGCAGAATCTTGGCTTCACTATTCCTAAGGGTAGCAATGGACTGATGTCAGGTAATTATCGTGTGGATAGTAGTTCTTCAGAGACTGTAATCAGGTTCAAAGTATCTAAAAATATATTATTGGCATCTCAGGTTATCATTTCGTCAGAAGAAATAGGTGGTGATGAATGGGGTGATGAATTTTATATTTATTTAGATGACAAATTAAATCTGAAGATGATGGGAAAAAAGCAAACAGAATACAAAGTTTTATTATCTCCAGGCGAACATTCTTTGAAGTTAAGATATAGAAAAGACAATAGTCAATATGGAAATGCTGATCGCGCATTCTTATACAATCTGAAAACATCAGTCACAATGGATGACTATGTCGCAGATTATGAATCGTCTAACAACACATTGACTTTCAAGAAAATCACTTCGAACAATATAGAAAGCCTTGATTTAAACCATGCAGTTATAGTGTATAACAATCGGACGGTGCCTGATATATGCTATCTTTTAGGAATAGATGACCCAGATATCAAGAGTGTCGTTTTCGATAAGAGTTTCGATACATACGCTCCAACATCATTGAAAAAATTCTTTCAGCTTTTAACAGGGTTGGAAACAATTAAAGACTTGAAGTACTTGAACACGGTGAATGTAACGGATATGTCCCGCATGTTCTGGGCCTGCTCAGCTCTCACTTCGCTCGACCTCTCTAATTTCAATACAACGCATGTGACGAATATGGGAGAAATGTTCTATAATTGTAAAAAACTCTCTTCGCTCGACCTCTCTAATTTCATTACAACGAATGTGACGAATATGGGAGGAATGTTTTCTAGCTGCTCAGCTCTCACTTCGCTCGACCTCTCTAATTTCTATACAAAGGAGGTGTGGTATATGGACAATATGTTCAATGGCTGCTCAGCTCTTACAACCATCTACGTCAGCGATAAGTTTGTTACGGTCAAGGTACATTATGGTGGTAATATGTTCAAAGGTTGCACGAACCTCAACGGCTATGACTATAGCGAGACCAAATTCACGTATGCCAACTACAAGACTGGCTATTTCACCAAGCTGGTAGGCAAGAATGGTGATGAGAAGATAGGAGCAACGGGAGAAACTCTTGCTACGGATAATCTCGTTCTTGACGACAACAAGGACTTCGTGGCTTACGAGCCATTCGCAGTCAAGGCTGCATCTTACAACCGCACAATGAAGGAAGGCACCACTTGGGCTACGCTCTGCCTGCCATTCGAGGTATCTCTCGCCGACAAGAACTTCCGTGCCTTCAAGCTTCTTTCAGCTGATGAGGGTACTGAGACCGTCGAACTCGAAGAGATTGAGGGAAGCATCGCAGCTGGTACTCCTGTTATCATCAAGATGAAGGATGGAGCAACACAGCTCAACTTCACTGTAGCCAACAAGGAGATTGAAAAAGACGTTCAGACTGCTGAAACTGCTGACGCCAACTACAAGCTCCAGGGTATCTACACCAAAAAGGAGTTCAGCAAGGATACTGATAACAACTGCTACATCGTGAAGGGCGCCAAGCTGATGAACCCAGCCAAGCTGTTGGATAAAACAACAACAGAGCATGTTGACAGCAAGCCTTTCCGTGCTTACATGGTAGATAACTCATCTGCTCCTGCAGCTGGTGCCAGAATGTTCAGCATCAGCGTTGGCGGTAGCACCACTGCCATCGAGCAGTTGGAGACTACAGCAGATAGCAAGGCAGAATACTACGACCTCCAGGGCCGTCGCCTACAGAATTTGCAGAAGGGCATAAACATCGTAAAGCGTGGCGGCAAGACCATGAAGGTTATCATCAAGTAATAAAAATAGTAATAAAAATAGATATGAAAAAGAAAAGATATATCAAGCCAGTGGTTAGCGTCATGGAAATGGAAACCACAGCCATCCTCGCCGGCTCTGTTATCCAGAAAGCGTCAGATGAGGATTACAGCGACGATAAAGTGAAGGATTTCTGGGATACAAATAAGGGAATTTGGGCAGACTAGCCCCTGATTCTCTATCGTAGTCCCCTACAGGCAGCACATCTGCTGCCTGGGGCAAAATAAAAAGCCCCCGGAGCTATTACGCTTCGGGGGCTTTTTCCGCTTTCTTCCTTATACTTCCTTCCAATCTATCAATCCTTTTCCCTTATCATCCAGTTCTATGGCAAGGGCAATTACTTTTCGCTTATCAGCCTTGAAAGGTTCGGCATACAACTTGGCTTTTATCTGCTCCGTGGCAGCATCCACGCCACCGTTGTTGCTCAGCTTCAATTCAAGCACATAGATAAAGTTGGTAGTTTCTATCACCATATCAATCCTGCCCGTAGCAATCATCTTCTCTACTTCCACCCGGCAGCCGATGGCATTGAAGATGGTGCTCAGAATCAGGCGGTAGCGCTCTTCCATATCCATGCTGGCAAGCTTCTTGTTGCTGTAAGGTACATCCGCAATAAGCGCCTTCAGGCATTTCATGGCTTCGGGGAGATTGCCAAGCTTTAGGGAGTACAACAACATATTCTGGGTTGATATTACCAGTGCATTCGATTGTAGTGTCAAGGCTGGCAATACAATCTTGTATAGAGCCTTTCGAACTTCATAGTTTGGAATGCCTAGCAGATAAATCTCATCCATATACCCCTTTATCGTAAGATACCCTGACTGATAGAGGAAAAGTTCCGCTCCGCCACCTGTTACGTCGGAAGTCTCTAGTGTATCGCTGTCTATCGGACAATTCTCAAAATCTTTCAGTCTCATTTCTATATTATCCACAAATTTAGGGAGTAGCGAGGTTGCGCCCGATGAAGCCCAGTAGTTTTTCAGTTTGGAATCAGCGAGTGCATTGATAAGACTGAATGGATTGAAGACATCAACCATATTTTCATAACAGAAATGATAGCCATCATAATAGGCTGTCAATTGTGCAACGGCTTCGTCGAAAGTCCATCCCTTGCTTGTTGCCAACTTGTTGATTTCCGGCTTGAAATCACGCAAAACTTCTTCCTTGGTGATACCGCAGAGAGCCGCATATTCCGGCTCGAAACTGATGTTGCTCAGATTGTTGAGCACTGAGAAGAGAGATATCTGCGTAAACTTGGTGATGCCGGTGATGAAGACAAACTTTTCGTATTTGTCGTCTGCTTTGAGAATGGCAAACACCTCCCTATAGATAGCGGTACATGCTTCGTGATAAGGAGTCTTCCAGGAATGCTGCAATGGTGAGTCGTATTCATCGATGAGGATGGCAACCTGCTGTCCGGTTTGCTTATATGCCCCCACGATTATTGCATTGAAGCGGTCGGCAAGACTATCTGCAGGGTCAGGAACCAATGAATATTCTCCTTCGTATTGTCTGAATATATTATTGAGATAAGAGCGCAATGTTTCCGGCTCTGCGCCCGCACGACTCATATCCAGTCTTATGACAGGTCGCTTCACCCATTCCGTCTCCATCTGCATGATCTTCAACCCCTCGAAGAGTTCCTTCTTGCCCATGAAGTAGGCTTCGAGCGTATCTACCAGCACCGATTTACCAAAGCGGCGTGGACGGCTCAGGTAATTATACTTTTTCCCTCTGTTGGCAAGTTGCCAGATGATATCTGTCTTGTCAACATAAAGATATCCATCCTTTCTGATTTCCTCGAAAGACTGGATGCCTACCGGCAATTTTCTATCGTTAGTCTCTATCATAATTCCTAATCTTTGTTTTCCAATTGCAAATTTACGATTATTTTCCCAAACCGCCATGCTTTTTCCTCTTTTTTTAATGAGCTAGAAAGAATCTTACGGATGGTCTTATGCTCCTCTTGAAATAAATGATGTAATAAAGTTGGTTAAAAATGTAGTAAATGCTTGTTTGCTTGTCGTTTTTTTAGTATCTTTGCGATGAAAAATAAAACTCAAGTGTGGAAAATGTGGAGAATTTCACAAAAGAAGTATCAGAAATGTGTAAACTTACACATTTTCCGTACTTTAACGATGAAGGTGCTAAAAAATGTTTAATAGAATAATTATTCAAGAATTAAAACAATGGAGAGCTAAAAAAGACCGTAAGCCATTGATTATGCTGGGCGCTCGACAAGTAGGAAAGACTTCTGTACTTCAGAAGTTCGGAGAAGAATATTTTGAGCATTGCGCATATTTTAGTCTCAATGAAGAAGAGGGAGTCTGCGATATCTTTCGCAAGACCAAGAACCCGCTGCAAATCATCGAGCAATTGTCATATCTTACTTCAGAACCTATTTTGCCTCAGAAGACTTTGCTTATTCTTGATGAGATACAAGACTGTCCGGAAGCCATTAGCGCAATGAAATATTTCTGCGAAAAGACGCCGGAATATGTTGTGGCTTGTGCTGGTTCTCTTTTGGGGTTGGCTTTTGGTCATCAAGGCTTTTCGTTTCCTGTGGGTAAGGTTGACCATATAAATATGTATCCTGTCACTTTTTCTGAGTTTTTGGAGCAGCGAGATGAAAGGCTTTACCAATATTATATGTCAATAGATAGCTTGGAACCTCTTCCTGACGTTTTTTTTGATAGACTTTCTCAGGCATTTACTGCCTATCGTATATCTGGTGGAATGCCAGCTGCGGCAATGAAGATGATAGAAAAGGATCTGAGTGGCGTGGAAATAACTCTACGTAATATCTTGCAAGATTATTCCTTGGACTTTGTGAAGCATGCTACGCCTTTACTGGCTAATAGGATTTCGCATGTTTGGAAGTCTTTGCCGTCACAGTTGGCTAAGGAAAATAGAAAGTTTGTTTATCAGCTGGTTCGTCCTGGTGCAAGAGCGAGGGAATATGAGGATGCTCTTACATGGCTTAAAAATGCGGGATTGATATATAAGGTAAGCTTGTGCTCTACTCCGCAAGTTCCTTTGAAATCGTATGAAGATTTGAGCATCTTCAAGATTTATAGTCTTGATGTGGGATTATTGAGAGTGCTTGCTGATTTGAGTCCTGAGGCTTATCTGGTTGATAATCCTATATTTAAAGAATATAAGGGCGCTTTGGCAGAGAATTATATTCTTCAGAGTCTAGTGGCTAATGGCGTTAATTGTTCCCATTATTGGGCTTCGGGTAATAAAGCAGAAGTGGAATTTATTGTTCAGCGTGGTTTGGAAGTTATTCCGGTGGAAGTGAAGTCGGGTACCAGTGTCACGGGGCGTAGTTTGATAGAGTATAACAAAAGGTACTCACCTGGTTTGCGCATCAGATATTCGATGCTTAATCTCAAGAGGGATGATTCCTTTATCAACATCCCTCTTTTCCTGGCTGATAGAACGGAGAAACTGATTTTTAAATAATTTTTAATGAGAAAAAAGATATATGGGTGAAGAGGGGTGAAGAGTGGGTGAAGAGATAAAGAAAACTCTTCACCTCCCGAAACCCCGATAAACAGAGGGGATACGGGCGAGAAGGTGAAGAGTGAAGAGATAAATCGGGATTGATTATATTACAACTCATTTGTTGAATTGTCTGCATAAATCTTCTGGCTGAATCATCAGAAAACAGTTTTTTTCTTCTATAATTGTATCTTTTACCATTATAAATCTACCACTTATTTTTAGAACTATGAAAAATGTAAAGTCCTGATAATCAAATGTAATTGTAAAAACAGGTGGTCATTTTTACCACTTAATTATTTAATCAACCAACAAATATCAGACATTTTATATACTTTTGCAATCGGAAACCAATCATGGATGGGTTCCCGACTATCAGACAACAATTTTAAACATAAATGAGAATAACTAAAGTTTAAATTATGAGAAAATCAAAAAGTAATGCGATGTTGCGAGGACTAGCAGCCTCAGCACTCGTCCTAATGGTCTCAGCGACAGCTTGGGGACAGAAGGTGAAGATTACGGGTACTGTAATCGACAATACCAATGAACCCGTTATCGGAGCTTCGGTTCTGGAGAATGGTACCAAAAATGGTGTTGCTACAGACCTGGATGGTCACTTCACCATCGAAGTACAGCCAGGTGCCAGACTCAAAATTTCTTATATAGGTTATAAGAATAAGGAAGTGAAAGCTTCTAACGGTGTACAGATTATGCTCGAAGAGGAGTCTAATATGCTCAACGAAGTGGTGGCTATCGGTTATGGCTCTGTCAAGCGTAAGGATGTGACTACTGCCGTATCCAGTGTGTCAGCCAAAGACCTTGATACCCGTCCTATCGTATCTGCCGCAGCAGGTATGCAGGGAAAGGCAGCCGGTTTGCAGATTTCGCAAGCCAACGGTCAGCCAGGTGCTTCACCAACCATCCGTGTGCGTGGTACCACCTCTTTAAATGGTAGCAATGATCCGCTCTATGTAGTAGATGGTGTGCCAATGACCAATATCGACTTCCTGGCAGCAGATGATATTGATAATATCCAGGTGTTGAAGGATGCCTCTTCTGCTGCAATCTATGGATCACGTGCAGCCAATGGTGTCATCATTATCGGTACAAAGCAGGGTAAGGCTGGTGTAGCCAAGGTATCTCTGAATGCACATTATGCATTTAATACTGTACGTGACAACCAGGAATCTCTTAATGCGGCTCAGTATAAGGAGCTGATGGATGAAATCGGTCTGGTGAAACTGCCGGAAGGCTTGAAAGACCAGACCGACTGGAAAGACGAGGTGTTCCGTACGGGTAATGTACAGGACTACCAGCTCTCTATCACCAATGGTACCGATAAACTGAGATACTTTATCTCGGGTGGCTATACAGGCGAAAATGGTGTTATCAAGAAGTCAAGCTATCAGCGTTACAACTTCCGAGCATCTGTAGAAAACGATATACGTAAGTGGTTGCGACTCAATGCCAGTGTAACTTATTCTGATTATACCAACAAGGGTACAGGTATCATTTCGGGTGCCGGTTCTAACCGAGGCGGCGTAGTAACCGCTATCGTCAATACGCCAACCTATGCACCGGTATGGAACCCGGAGAATCCTAGCCAGTTCTACAACAACTTCTATGGCGTGAACATTACCTCGCCAGCAGAGAATATCGCCCGTACTCAGAATAATAAGTCGGCTTACAACCGATTGCTTGCAACCGGAAAGGCTACTGTCACCTTTATGCCTGAACTGACTTATAACACATCTCTCTCGTTCGACCGTACACAAGGAACAACCACCAACTTCCTTGACCCGATATCTACCACCATCGGCCGTCAGGAATTCGGTACAGGATATGATGGTAGAAACATCAGCAGCGTTATCGTATGGGACAATGTATTAAACTATAAGAAGGCATTCGGAAAGCACAGTCTGGATGCGATGGCTGGTAGTTCCTGGACACAGAGCAAGTGGAGCCAGAACTATATCAATGGTAGCAACTATGCCAACGATCTGTTCCCAACCTTGAATGCAGCCAACAAGATTTCCTGGACAGGAACCGGTTCGTCAGCTTCTGATTGGGCTATTCTCTCTACTTTCGCCCGTTTGCAGTACAACTGGAATGATACCTATATGGTAACCGCTAATATGCGTGCCGATGGTTCTTCCAAGTTGGCACCGCATCACCGTTGGGGCTACTTCCCATCATTCTCTGGTGCCTGGCGCGTAAGCAATGAGAAATTCATGAAGGATATCAAGTGGATTGACGACTTGAAGATTCGTGGAGGCTGGGGACAGACCGGTAACCAGAGCGGATTGGGCGATTACAGCTATCTGGCAAGATACAATATCAATCGTGTGCAGTGGTTTGGCGAAGGAAATGATGCCAATTCTACTCCTACTTTCTCACAGGGCAATCTGAGCAACCCTGAACTGACTTGGGAAACAACAACCCAGACCAATATAGGTCTCGACTTGACCGTACTGGGCAACCGCCTCACCTTCTATGCTGATTACTATTATAAGAAGACCAAGGATATGTTGATGAACATCACCTTGCCGGCAGGTAGTGCTGCTGCAAGCAACCTGACCTATAATGGCGGTTCGATGATCAACAAAGGCTGGGAGTTTGCTATCTCTTCACAGAATCTGACAGGTGCCTTGAAGTGGAATACAGATTTCAACATCTCATTCAACAAGAATAAGTTGGAGAGCCTGTCTCTGACTCAGGTATATTATGAAGCCACGACTACCGATTTCGTCAACGAACAGGTGGTTCGCAATACGCCTGGTAAGCCATTGGGCAGTTTCTGGGGATATGTAGCAGAAGGTGTGGATCCCGAGACCGGTGATATGAAGTATAAGGACGTGACCGGTGATGGTCTGGTATCAGCCAGTGACCGTACTTATATCGGTGATCCGAACCCAGACTTCACCTTCGGTTTGACCAATACCTTCTCTTATAAAGGTTTGAATCTCAGTATTCTTATCCAGGGAAGCTATGGCAACGATATCTACAACGTTTCACGTATGGAAACCGAAGGAATGTATGATGGTAAGAACCAAAGCACCAAGGTGCTTGCTCGCTGGAGAGTTCCTGGTCAGATTACCGATGTGCCAAAGGCTAAGTGGGATATCCGCAACTCAACCTACTTCGTAGAAGATGGCAGTTATCTCCGTGTAAAGGATATTTCTCTCTCTTACGATGTGCCTCGCAAACAGATTTCTCGCTTCGGTCTGACCCGTCTGCAGCCATACGTATCAGCAACCAACCTGCTTACCCTGACCGACTATTCAGGTATGGATCCGGAGGTTAACCAGTATGGCAACAGTGGTTGTGTGCAGGGCATCGACTGGGGTACATATCCACTCAATAAGAGTGTAGTATTAGGTGTAAAAGTAGAATTCTAAACATCGACAACAATGAAAACATATCATACAATCAAGACATTGGCGCTCGGTGGCATCGCAATGTTCTCTTTGGCAAGTTGCTCTCTCGACTACGAGCCATTATCAGAGCCATCAGAAATAACACAGGGCGGTCAGACAGAGACCTCAACAGCCGTATTGAAGGACAAGGCTGCTGCTGATGCACAGCTCAAATCGCTCTATGAGTTGTTCCGCAACCGTCAGGAGCATACCCATCTCGACTATCTTCTGATAGGCGATTCACATAGCGACAATGCTTATGCCGGAACTACCGGTGCAGAGGTGGTACCTTATGAAACCAACTCTATCGATGCCAGCAACTCGGTATTGAGCCGTGACTGGAACCGCTATCTGGAGGATATCGCCCAGGCAAATGTGCTGATCAATGGTGTTGAGCAATTGAAGGAGAATGGTCAGATATCAGAAGCAGAATATCATTCCTATAAGGCACAGGGCGAAATCTTCCGTGCCCTGATGATGTTCCGAATGGCTCGTCTGTGGGGGGCTTTCCCTGTCATCACGACCATCGCCAAGACCATTACATCCGAGAATATCAATGAGGTATATCCTACCTATTATCCACCTCGCAAGACGCCGAAGGAATGTTATGAGCAGATTATTGCCGACTTGACGGATGCTGAGCAGTATGCACCGGATAATGACAATTCCGACCGCACCAAGATGACCAAGACCGTAGCTCAGGCTATGCTTGCCAAGGTTTATGCCGAAAAGGAAGTGCAGGATTATGACAAGGTAATCGCTTATGCCGACAAGGTGATGAAAACAACCGGTGTAGAGCTGGAAGACAGTTATGAAACCCTCTGGGGCTATGATGAGACTGCGAAAGACTGCATGAAACGCAATACCAAAGAAGGTATTCTGGAGGTGCATTGGACAACCGGTAGCGGAAACTGGGAAACCTGGATGTACGGCCGTCAGTTAGACAACTGGGATTATTACTTTACCTGGGCAAAGTGGATTACTCCTTCACGAGACATCATCAATGACTTTGACAAGGAAGGTGATGAGGTTCGTAAGAATCAGGCTATCGTATATTATGCCTGTACCTGGAGCAACTATTATCCGGCTTCCAACTATCCGTTCATGTATAAGTTACGCTCTTCATACAATAATATTTACTGGGTTCGCTTAGCTGATATTATCCTGATGAAGGCTGAGGCAGAAGCCTATAAGGGCAATCTTGCCGAGAGTGCGAAACTCGTGAACCAGATTCGCAAGCGTGCCAAACTGAAGGAACTGACATCCGACAAGACTGGCAGCAAGGAATCTATGATAGAGGCTGTTCTCCATGAGCGCCGTCTGGAACTTGCCTTTGAGGGAGAACGCTGGTTCGACCTCTGCCGCAACAACAAGGTGGAGCAATATCTCAACGGAATAGACAACCGTGACAGCGGACGCATCAGACAGGTAAGACAGTTTGACGGCAACTCATACCTGTTGCCAATTCCACAGACCGCTCTTGACCAGAATACCAATCTAGAGCAGAATCCAGGTTACTAAGCTAACCTGGATAGCTTTCAACTCAAACCGTTATTAACAAATAATAGAAGAAACGAATATGAAATACTATAGCAATAAACTGATGATGCTGGTCTGCGCAACAGCTTTCTCTGTGACAGCTTGCAGCAGCAGTAACTCATTCTCAGATCCTGTAGACTTTGATACTCCTAGTGAGGCACCAAATCCAGTACCGGCACAAGGAACAGCCAAAACTTTCATTACCACAGCCGATGGAGTCTATTCATTGGCACAGGGTGAGGTAAAGTTGTATAATGGAGTATCTATGGCACCAACCACCATCGAACTCGATTTAAATAAGAAGTATCAGACGATTGATGGATTCGGTTATGCCATCACTTATTCATCCTGCTATAATCTGATGCAGATGACTCCAGAGGCGCGTCTGGCTCTTTTGAAGCGTATTTACTCTACAACAGAGGGTTATGGCGTAAGTTATGCCCGTATCTCTTTGGGATGCAACGATTTTTCAAGTACTGAGTATACCTATTGCGACAAGAAGGGCAGCGAGGCTGATCCTATCAGTAATTTCGCGCTCTATAGCGATGAGAACGATTATGTGATTCCGGTATTGAAGGAGATTCTTGCCATCAATCCTAATCTGAAGATTATCGCAGCTCCCTGGACTTGTCCGAAATGGATGAAGGTGACAGATATAAACACCAAGAATCCTAAGGATTCATGGACAGATGGTCATCTCAATCCTGATTATCGCGAGGTTTATGCCAAGTACTTTGTGAAGTTTATTAATGTGATGAAGGAGAAAGGTATCAATATCTATGCTGTTAGTCCTCAGAATGAGCCATTGAACAAAGCAAACTGTGCATCTCTCTATATGCCTTGGCAGGAAGAGGCTCCTTTCGTGAAGGAGTTGGCCGCACAGTTTAAGAAGAATAATCTGCAGACCAAGATTTATGTCTTCGATCACAACTACAACTATGACAAGATTGCTGATCAGGAAGATTATCCTGTGAAACTCTACAATGCTATCGGTGATAACTTTGAGGGCTCAGAGCTGGTTGTAGGTGCTGCTTATCATGATTATGGCGGCAACAACAGCGAGTTGACTGATATCCACAACCAGCGTCCTGACAAGGAACTGATATTCTCGGAAACCAGTATCGGAACCTGGAATAACGGACGTGACTTGAGTAAACGACTGATGGCGGATATGAAGAATGTGGCGCTCGCTACGGTAAACCAGTATTGCAAGGCTGTGCTTGTATGGAATCTGATGCTTGACAATAAGATGGGACCTAACCTGGATGGTGGATGCCAGACCTGCTATGGTGCTATTGATATCAATCAGAATGGCTACAACCAGTTGAGCTACAATTCTCATTATTACATCATCAACCACATGTCTAGTGTCGTTGCTCCTGGTGCGGTTCGCATTGGTAATACGTCCCGCACCGTTAATGACAGCAAGATTACACATGCTGAGTTTGTTAATCCTGATGGTAGTTATGCTGCTGTCATTATCAACGAGGGAGATGAGGCTAAGTCAATCAACCTCAGTGATGGAACTCATAATTTTACCTGCAATGTTCCTGCTAATGGTGTGATTTCTTGCAAGTGGAATAAGTGATCAGTGAACTATTGTGAATGATTAATTATAGAAAAAATCATTATGAAACATATCAGATATTATATCATGGCGTTGCTCGCCCTGCCACTGATGGCATCTTGCGGCGATGATGATTACAGTGCGCCTACTCCTGCCGGTAATCCAGTGATGAGCTATACGGCTCCTGCTGCAGCAGTATGGATGGGCGATGAAGTGGAGGTGAAAGTAAACTGCAAGGATGATGGAGGAGTGGCTCTCTCTACCTTGAAAGCAAACCTCCTGTTTAGTGGGCAGAGTGTAGATGAAACTACCATCCGTACCAAGGAGGCTGGTGAATATACAGTCAAACTGAAAGTGCCTTATGCACAGAATGTTCCTGATGGAAAGGTGGATATTCAACTTACTCTGCAGAATGTATCAACCAAATCGAATACAGAGACCTTGTCGTTTGATATCAAGCGCCCTCATTTCAACAATCTGCAGTTTGTGAGTGCTGATGGTGTTAAATATGACATGACAGAGAAAAGCGACTTTGTTTATCAGGCTGTTCTTCCTAGCAGTAAGAAGACCTTCAAGGGATATTTTGCAACGAAGGATGGAAAGTTTGTCTTCGGTTCCAGCACAGGTAAGGATATCAGTTTGGGAGAAACAGGCAACTTCAACTTCACTTCTGAGAATATGAACGATGTAGTTGTCACTTTCGATGCCAAGAACTATACGGCTGGTCCTACCGACGTATTGCCGGTTACTATCCTCGATTTTGCCGATACTGATGCAGGCAAGACTTGGATTGGTGAGATCAAGCAGGGGGCTACCTGCAACCTTACCATCAACGGCAATAATCTGCCAGATGACTGGTATTATGACAGCGACTGGTTCCAGAAAGAAGAGGATGGAAGCTATACCTTCAAGGCTATTACCGGCAGATATACCGTTCTGGCAGACTTCACCCATAAGTCATTCCGCATCTGGACAATGAATGGAAGTGAGCCTATGTCACTGAATGGCGATGGTACTGGTGCACTCTGGATCATCGGTAATGAAGGTGTCAACAAGCCAACTTGGGACGCTGTAAATCATGGCTGGTGGACAGGTGTTGACTCTGACGTCTGCCTCACTCCAATCAAGGCTAAGGTATATCAGGTTACACTCACCGTTGGTAAGCAGCTCAGAGCTACTGGCGTAGACTTCAAGTTCTTCGGTCAGGCAGACTGGGGTATTGAGTTCAAGGGTAAGGATAACAGCCATCTCATCTCAACTGAGAGCGAGGTATTCGGCATCGGTGACGGTAACGGTCACGACAACGGCAATGTTTATCTGAAAGATGGAGTAGAACTGAAGGATGGCGAGACATACGTTCTTACAGTTGACTTGACTGCCGGTGTAGACAAGGCTGTTCTCAAAGTAGAAAAGAAATAATATGTAGGTTTATAATTATTCATAAGCTTTTTAGGTTTTAGTTTAAATAATTTAAGGTATAAAGCTTTGTTTAAGGCTGCTCCAAACTTTTTGGGGCAGCCTTTTTGGGGGAGGTGCAAGGATGTAAGAACAACAAAAGTAAAAAAGAATATCAAAAAAAATGCTAGAAAATTTGGAAATATACCCAAAAAACTATACCTTTGTCTCTTGAATGTCCTATACAGCAGTAAGGGCTGGTTCTAATGATACCTATACAACAAAATATTATCAACCTATGATAGAAAGATTATTATCTCTATTGTATATCTGGTGTTTCGCTACACTTACATCATGCTTTGCTCAAAAGGAAAGCATCAATGAACTGTATGCCCAACTTGATCGGGCTATAGAGCAATCCCAGCACTATACCAAACTGAAAGAAAGTAGCATCGCTCAGTTGAAGGAATTGATTCATCAGGAGAACAATCCGAAGTTGCTCATCAATACTTATCGCAAGATTTATTCTGAATATAAGTCCTACCAGAGCGATTCTGCTGTGGCTTATATTCTGAAAGCCATTGTATTGGCTCAGAAGGAAGGACTGCCGGCTGAAGTTGCTGGATTGAAAAGTCAGTTAGCTTTACAGTATTCTACAGCCGGAGCTTTTGCTGAGGCTTTGGAGGTACTCAATCATATAGATAAAAAGACATTGGATGAATCGAACCGGAAAGATTATTTCATCGCCTATTACCATGTCTATGGTGAGTTGGGCTTTTCTAATATACATGTAGATACTGATTTAAGTCAGAAATTCTTTAGTCGTCAGAATGCATATCGGGATACTTTGTTTGCTATCCTTCCACATCATAGCGAAGATTATCTCATGCGTAAAGAGGTGATGCTTACCAGTCAGAATAAATGGGATGAAGCATTGAAGGTGAATGATGAACGGTTGAATTTATGTAAGGAGGGGAGTCATGAATACGGTATCGTAGCCTACTATCGCTATCTGATTTACCGTTCTCTGAAAAAAGAAGAAATGAAGAAATATTGGTTGCTAAAATCTGCCATTTGTGATGTGAAGTGTGCTATCAATGATCAGGCTTCGCTCTGGATGCTCGCCGATATTCTGAGTCAGGAGGGAGATGTTGAGCGTTCCTATAAATACATCAACTTCTCCTGGAATGCCAATAAGAGTTTTAGTACGCGTATTCGCAGTTGGCAGATTTCGCCAGTTCTTGGTACCATCGATCATAATTATCAGGCACAGCTCAAGAAGGCAAACCAGCGTCTTGTCTTTGCCATCATCTGTGTCAGTCTTCTGGTTCTTTCTTTAGGTGTTCTGGCTTTCTATGTCAATAAACAGAAGAAATATGTTACCATAGCGAGAAATGAACTGAAGAAAACGAATGAACAATTGGAGGAACTGAATAAGAAACTTTCTGCTACCAACGAAATGTTGAAGACTTCGAATGATAAACTGAATGAGTCAAATGGTGTGAAGGAAGAATATATAGGCCAGTTCCTGGGAGCATGTTCTCATTATATAGATAAACTGGATAAGTTGCGTCTCCATGTCAATAAAATGGTAAAGAACCGTGAATATCAGGAACTTTATTCAATGACGAGAAGCAGTGAACTGAAGGAACACGAGTTGGGAGAACTCTATGCAAATTTCGATAAGGTCTTCCTGCATCTGTTCCCTGATTTCGTGGAAGACCTCAATAGCCTTCTGAAGCCGGAGGCACAAATCCATCTTACTGATGCTGCGAAACTTCCGGCAATGGTGAGAGTATTCGCCTTGATAAGACTGGGTATTGATGACAGTACGAAGATAGCAGAATTCCTTCATTATGCAGTTAATACGATATACAATTATCGGGCAAAACTGCGTAATGGAGCTATTGGTGAAAGAAATGAATTTGAGAAGAATGTGAAAGAATTAGGAACGATAAAAGGAAAAGGTTAATATATAAAATCAAAGAGGGTGTGTCATAAATACAGACACACCCTCTTTGTTTTTTATTACAACTGATAGAACTTGGTGAAAGCCTTCACGCAATATTCGTGGTCGATAACGCAACCGGTTTCGCGGCAACTGTGCATAGCGAGGATGGCATTGCCCATATCCACACCCTTCAATGGGATGGAAGAGGCGAGAATATTGCCCAAGGTGCTGCCACCTGCTACATCGCTGTGGTTTACGAAACGCTGGCATGGTACACCGGCTGCATCGCAGATGTTGGCGAAGATGGCTGCTGATACAGCATCGCTCGCATACTTCTGGGCTGCATTGAACTTGATGACCGGACCACCGCCCAACTTAGGATGATTCGTAGGGTCGAATTTTTCGCTATAGTTAGGATGCCAGGCATGCGCATTATCGGCTGAAATCATGAAGGCACGCTCTACTGCCTGATAATAAGCCTCTTCTGTATGGCTCTGTGCCAGAGCGATGCGCTGGAGCATATATGAAAGGAATGGACTTCCGGCTCCCTGTTTGGTCTGAGACCCCGTTTCTTCATTATCGAAGATGGCGAGAAC
>OGOO01001617.1_pt1 | contig 18808 bp, 26 predicted proteins | sample 1552651 | NCBI WGS metagenome assembly OGOO01 (sample SAMEA2580118, study PRJEB22360) | human gut metagenome | biome: human gut; feature: human-associated habitat; material: faeces | place: Denmark | collected 2008/2010 | reverse complement strand
GGCAATATATTTTTATTTCTTCGAGTATGTTTTTAGGTACTCTTAGAGTTGATGTCTGTATATTTGTTTTTCCTTGCATATCAATAGTTTATGTGCAAAAATATAAAGAATATATTTAGTAATATACATATTCTACAAAAAATATATTATTGTTTTTTTGTTATATGTGCATCTACAAAACAACCACCGAAGCCAGATAAGGCGTCTGGTTGCGTATAAGTGACCGTTACAAGGGTTTGTCCCATGAATGTTTCGATCTTGTCTATTATGGCTTCCATTGGCTTCCCTAAGCCTGTGGCTTCAGCAGATACCAAAATCAAATCTCCTTCCTTCATATCTTAATTTTTTTTGATTGTGTGACAGAATCAAATTATTTTATACCGAACTCTTCTCTTAACATTTTAAGCAGTGCATTTTCAGCGTGCTTTCTTGTCATTTCTCCTGTACATACTCTGTCATCGTAATAACAGCACCTTTCATACACATTCTTAAGCCTCCCGAGTTCTGCTATTTTATCTATAGCCTTTACTGCTTTATTATTTGTAGGGTTATCCATTGCATTACTGATCCACCTGTAAACAAATGAATATTGTTCGTACTGTTCCCCTCCTTCCTCTCGTGGATGCAGAGTGTTTATATTGAATACAACTGTATCAGCTTTGGGCTTTCTTCCCTTAATTGGATATTTGCAAATCAGTTGATAGTCAAACCATACATCAGAACCGCTTTCCTTGATGCGTTCCTTCGCTGGACGCAGAATCTTTTGGTCTATCTGGGCATTAGAATAGACTTCAGGTATCTCCAGATCTTTTCTTAGCTGAAGGATCGGGTAGTAATACTGTTTTCTATCTCTTTGGCTGCAAATTATTTTATACAGCCTTTTTGTGTAGTTACCACGAAGCCCAAGCGCAAGCCCTTTGGAATATCTTGTTCCTCCGACACCAACGCCATAATAAATCAAGAACGGAATAGCCCAAGGGTTTATATTAAGCATTACCTGGTTAGTCCCCTTTATGTTGTGTATCGTTGTGATGATTGCGCCAACGGTTTCTATTGTCTTGTGTATTTTGGGATGAACCCAGCGGAAGGAAAAATTCTTTTTTGTCAAGTCCAGAGCTTCTTTTAAGACCTTTGTTTTATTGTTTCTTCCTCCAGCTTCATCGCATCTGATAGTAACATAAGGCTGATTAAATAAGTCACGTGGCAGTTCTTCTTCTCTTGTCATGTGCTTTTGTATCTTGTCACTGATAAGAGTAAGCAAGTTTTCTTGCCATTCAGAAATATTGTACTGCCCAAAAGTTACATTATTAGGCTGAATGAGCATTATTTCTTCTTCTGTAGGAGGTATGAACGGCACCAAGTCTTTTCCTTTTACCATATTCTTGATTTTTAGGGGGTACTTTGCAAATATAGACAATAAAAAGTAACATGCAAAAAGAAAAGGTATTTTTTATCGGTATGTTTAGTAATTTGGGTATCTTTTATAGGGGGTAATTTTAGTAATTTGAGTATCTTTTATCCCTTTTATTTAGTAATTTGAGTATCTTTTATCCCTTTTTACCATTTATAAAACACCTAAAATCAGCCTTTTACAATGCTAAAAACACGTTTGTACAAGATATTCTGCAAAGACATTCTAACAAGAAAGCGGATTTTAGGATGAAAGTGACCTTGCTTGTCCATGTGGAAAACCGTACAAAGAAGGAGAAAAAGAGAACCCTCCCTTTAGGGAGTTAGGTGGGTTTAGGTAGGCAAATTTTCTGGCGCGTTAAAAAGTGTGTATATTAGTAATTTTGTGTTTATTTTCTTTGCTTTTGATATATATTGTTATACATTTGCAGTAAAAAGTATAACAGTATGGAGGTGACAATAAAAAAACTAACTGCATTCAGACTTGACAGCAACCTTCTGGACATGCTGAAGAGTGCTGCCAAACGTGAACATCGGAGCTTAAACAACTTTGTGGAATGTCTTCTTATGGATGCCATGTACACAGAGCCAAACGAAGAGACCAAAGCGGCTATAGAAGAAGCTCGTGCTGGGAAAAACCTAAAGAAAGTTGATACAAGCAGCTTCGAGAACTTTATAAAATCCTGTAGTGAATGAGAGAAGTTAAGACTGGTGGTCAGTTCCGGAAAGACCTGAAACGATACAGGAATGATAAAACCAAACTTGAAAAGCTTTATGATATTGTAGGATACTTGGAACGTTGTGAGGACGTTCCAAAAGAGTTTAAACCTCATATGCTTTCAGGTGATTATGCAGGTCACATGGAATGTCACGTAGAAAATGATTTTCTTTTGATATGGATCGATGATGAAGTTGTAAAGCTGGTTAGGCTTGGCAGTCATTCGGAATTGTTTGGAAAGAAGAAGAAATAAAAAAACTATTTTAGAAAGTCAGTAGATCTTCAATAATAAAGTAAGTTCTGCTGACTTTTATTTTGGATATGCACTGCAAATGGCTGCACTCGTCGGGACGGGTGGTCCCGCCCCTTGCCGTGCGGCGCTCCCCGACCGATGAGTTTTTTGTGGTGTTCCGGAAATGGCCTGTTGTGCGGTTTTGTTGGGTAATTCTGTTGTGTACCGGGTGTGCGGTTTTCGTGGGTGTTCACGTGTGTGGGATAGGTTCTATCTCTCCCCGTCCCCTTTGCTAATTTCGCGCTGGGGAGGGTGTTCGATAGAACAGCAAGAGGAAACCGGGCAAGCCCTGTTTTTTCCTCTTGCCCTTCGGGTTTATGCTTTGAAAATCAAAGCATTAGAAAAATTAACCGTTATATGTTGGTTATAACGAATAAATATACTATCTTGTAAACCAATTAGTTAGTATATTAATTCGTTATAATAAGCCTTATAATTATATGGAAAAAGACAGTAAAACAACAGTAGCGGTAGAACGTACTACTTTTGCTAAACTTGACCGTCTGGCCAAGGCAAACAGTGTGTCAAAAATGGAGTATATTACTCATGCCATAAACTACTTTGAGAAGTACGGTATAAACCCGCTCGAGCATGAAAGTCCGGCACAGGAAATGCAGAAGCTTATCAAGCGCATGGACCAGGTGTTTGCATTCCTGAAGAAACAGGAAACGGATCTTGTGCGTCCGGCTTGTGAAGCTCTGGCCGGAGCCAGCACACAGATAACCATAAGCCTTTCATCCTTACTTTCGGAAGAAAAGTTCAGGCGGTTCCTGAAAGACAACAAGGAGCTGCTTGCCGAGATTATCAACAGTTCCGACAACAACGGCAAGGCCATAGGCAAGACAGAAAAAGCGGTGCGGGATGCAGATTCAACTATCAGGAAGAACCAGGATATTATCTTCAAGCGGATAGAAGCCAGCGAAACGGCACAGATTAAAGCCTATAAGCATATCGTTTCTTTCTTCGATGCAAAAGGAAAGACCGGGCTGCTCGATGACATAAACAAGGTCTATGAGAGGGAAAAGGAAAGGAGGGGACTATGAATATAAAAATTCAGGGTGGCGGTTCCGGAACCTATGCCAATACAGGGAGCTGCACAGGAGTAACGACCTATCTCCAGCATGAAGATCTGGAGCGCATGAAGAACGGACGGGAAGTGCAGCCGTTTTTCAATAATTCTCGTGACTACATAAGCGCACAGGAAGTAACCTTCAAAATAGACAACAACAAGGCAAAATTAAGCCGGAACGATGCGAAGTTCTATGTGATCACGGTAAGCCCTTCCAGCCGGGAGCTGGAGAAAATGGGCAAGACCGAGAAGGAACAGGCTGAAGCCATGAGAAAGTATGTGCGTGATGATGTGATGCAGCACTATGCGGAAGGGTTCGGAAAAGGCCTGAACAAAGAGGATATCGAGTATTACGGAAAGATCCATTTTGAGAGGAAGGGAGCCGACCGGTACGACATGCACGCACATATCATCGTAAGCCGGAAGGACAGGAGCAACACCAGGAAGCTAAGCCCAAAGACCAACCACACCGGGAAGAAGAACAGCGGAAACGTGAAGGGCGGTTTCGACAGAACAGATTTTTTCCGAAAGTGTGAAACCTCATTTGACAAGCGCACAGGGTATGACCGGGCCCCGGAACAGACCTTTGACTATCTCAATACCATGAAGAACGGAAGCCCGAAAGAAATATTCCAGAAAAAGGAGTGGGCGGAACGTGTGAACCATGAACGGCTTGAGAAGATGAAAGCCGAATGGATCCGGGATCTTCAGGAACCACACCAGGAACAAGGTAGAGAAGAGGGCCAACAACAGGGAAACAGTATTTCCCAAGTTCTGGAAATCAACCAGGCGCCACAGAGAAAGAAGCAACAGAAGGAAGAACTCGACCAGCCCAGGAAAAGAAGCCGGGGTTTTGGAATGGGTATGTAAATTATATAAGCCATGACTGATTTTTCTCTATCCAAGGCTTAAAGCATATAATCTCCTCAAATTCATGCAGCATGAATATTATAGGCAATAGAATAATGATTAATATAAAGTCGTTCATTTATTGTTAATATAAAATTACATTGATTTTATCAATATAAGGGTGTAGATAATAGAAGCTATGCCTATAGATAAAGCTACTAATGACCATTTTAGAAAGCTTTTATCTTTGTATTTATAGCCATATATTGTACCAAGGATAGAGCATACACTTACACCTATAGGTATTGAAAAAAAGCCTGTTGCTATAATAAGTATTAGCATAATAACAGCCATACAACTAATAATTTTTGTTCTTGAAATGTTGCTCATACGCTTGTTGCTTTAAAAGTTATAGTTCTGTATTTACTTTTATTTTCCCGAATGTTTTCTGTTCATCACGTACCCGGCAAAGTTCCCGGTGTGCTTTTTCCTTATATTCCTGAAGGACTTTGATTTCGTTACGAAATAAAAATTCAACAAGGATATCATTGTTTTTATACAAACTATACAAATGTAGATATTAAAATTAACTTATAGCTGTAATAATGAAATAAATAAGCTACATTCAGCACCATATTTTATTTCTCCTTTCTGTCTTGATAGCTAAAGTAGATATAACCAACAACGGCTACAACTGAAACGAAAATTGAAACTGCTATTGCTCCCATATCATTTCCCTTTTTTGTCTTGATCGTTGAAATAAATCACTCCTACAATGGCTATCACGGACACAAGTCCAAACATTACCAAAGCTCCCATATTTATTTCTATTTTTTTCGATATAAATCCGTTACGATATGTTATTTGGATACATTTTTGGGCTTGCTTGTTAATTCTATCCATGCTTTGGCTTCCCAATAGTCAATGCTCATTCTTACAGAATCCCTTTGCTCTGGAGATAATTCATAGTATAAAGAATCTTTTTCCCAGTCTTTGAAAATGACTTCAATGGAGTCTGATTTCTCTTTCATTATGCCTTTATAGATTTCAGGTAATTTCTTGTTCAATAAGGATGTTATCATGAATGTACCACTTTCTATCCTGGTATTAACCTGTGGGGCCGAAATAATGGAGTCGTTATATACGAATGCAATCTGTTTCCCTATTGATTTTTCTGTTTCATCGGCCCACTTGTTGATCTTATGCTTGCTTATTCGTCCGCTAATGGCGTATTTGCCGTAATAGTCCTTTTCAAGTTTTAGTCCAACCATATCTTTTACAGTTATGATTGGTTTGGCAGATAAGCTGTCTGCACTTAATACGTGATACCAGCCGTTTTCTCTATGTGTAAGAATGGGTTTAGTTGTATTTAACTGTGCTTTTATTCTTAGCGAAAAAAATAAAAACGATATAAGGCTGAATAAGATGATATTTGTTCTCATATTATTTTGATTTATAGTTCTGTATTTACTTTTATTTTCCCTATTGTTTTCTGTTCATCACGTACCCGGCAAAGTTCCCGGTGTGCCTTTTCCTTATACTCCTGAAGGGTTTTGATTTCGTTACGCAATCGGTCGTTTTCTTCCTGAAGAACCTGGAGTTCTTTTACCTGTTCTTCTGCTCTCATTTCAGCACGTACCTTTTCTTCTGCTGCCTTTGCGATAAGTTCCGGGGCCGGAAGCTGTATCTGCTTCTGTGCTGTTATAAACTCACTCATAAGCATACACAAGGCTTCTACCTGGTTCCTTTCCTTCTCGATGTCTGGAGGAACAGGAAGAAATGGTGTTGTTTCCTTGTCATAGATATCGAAGTCATTCTTTTCTATGAATTTCCAGGCTGTTTCAACCCATTCACCGACAGGCTTCCCGGCTTTTCGGCAATATATTTTTATTTCTTCGAGTATGTTTTTAGGTACTCTTAGAGTTGATGTTTGTATATTTGTTTTTTCTTGCATATCAATGATTTATGTGTAAAAATATAAAGAATATATTTAGTAATATACGTATTCTGCAAAAAATATATTATTGCTTTGCTATGTGTACATCTACAAAACAACCACCAAAGCCAGATAAGGCGTCTGGTTGCGTGTAAGTGACTGTTACAAGGGTTTGTCCCATGAATGTCTCAATCTTGTCTATAATGGCTTCCATTGGCTTGCCTAAGCCTGTAGCTTCGGCTGAAACCGTTACCAAATCACCTTCCTTCATATCCTTATTTTTTTGATTGTGTTACAAAATTAAAGTTATTCCTTATCTTTTACCTTTCCCTTCAGTGCGTTTATTATATACCCCTTGGGATTCTTTTTATCCCTTGATTTTCCCTTTAGAAGTGACAGTTCATAAACCAAATCTGGTATGGTTCTTTGGGCTTCTATGAGGATTTCCTTATTTCGGTTGACTTCTTCTTTGGTAAATCCTATTTGTGTGGTTAGATAGTTGTATATCTCTTTATCAAGAAGAGCCTTTCCTGGTATTTGAATAAGTAGTTCTTTCTTTTCGAGTTCTTGATCTCGGAATTTTGGCTGATAAACAGGGTAAAATCTGAATCCTATCACTCGACTTCTTGGATTGCGTTCGTTTTCCTTGAGTTTTGTGTAGTCAAACGTGTATGGACAAGTCTTGTCCAATATTTCTTTTGCAGGCTTTATTACTTTAGCTTCGATGTTGTCTATGCGGAATTTCCCGTTTTTATCCCTATATGCAGCTTTTACAATTTTGGGCATTCCATCCTTATCGAGAATAGCTGTATCTTTAAGTGGTATTGCAAGCCATTCAAAAAGCTTTTCAATACTAAATTCAAATGGTTTTTTCTGTCCGCTCATTAGCAGATAAAACCTAAAACTATATGTGGTTGGTAGTGCTAAAGCTTTGTTTAGTTCAAACTCCCGGTAACCTCCCACAAAGTTTTTCATGGCCCACCACATAAGCTTTGGTACGGTAAATGTTACTCTGCCAGTCCCTTTTTCATAAAAAGGCTCTGCAATATAGGTTGCTTGTGTCCATACTTTATCGTCTTCATAAGTAAAAAAACGTCTGGATAGCCTGTTAAGCATACCTTGAACATATTCATGAGACCATCCTTCGCTACTAAGCATGAAATCTTTTACATTTAATTCCATGTTTACAGCACCCCATTCGGAACGTTTGAATTTGTGTATTTCGTCTTTCATAAGTTTTCCTTGCAGTTCGAGGCTTGCAAATTCAAGGATCCTGGCTAAAACCCTTTGTTCGTCTACTGATATATCTGGATGATGACCGAAAACAAACTTAAATGTGGTTGTCACATCTTTGTTTTGGGTTGTTATAGGTACTGTTATTCCTTTTTTTCTTGGCATATCTCTGCTTTTTTAGGGTGGATATATGGCAAAGATATGTTTTTTATTTATTATAACCTACATTTTTTTAGAATAAGTAGTGTATGACGCTAAAAAAGTAGGTTAGAAAAGGGGGTAGGCAACGCTAAAAAAGTAGGTAATACAACGCTAAAAAAGTAGGTAAACAAGTGTTTTAAGTGTTTGTGCGTGAGTGGATTATATATGGGGGGATAGGCATAATAACAGAAGATGCTATAAACAGGCAAAGGATTTTAGAGGAAATATGGCTGTTTTTTACCCCACTTTCCAAACTCTTAAAAAGTAGAACAAAGCAAAAGCAAATAAATCCCGAACGAAGTGAGGTTTAGAAAGCAAACTTTCTGGCGCGTTAAAATATGTGTATTTATGTATATATTTACTTTTTTAACCGCTAAATTCATATTAAATTTAGAGATTGTATTCTCTGTTTTCTTGTTTTCAAAAAATGATTTACTACTTTTGCGGAAAACTTGTAATATGATAGGGCGTTTAATAAAAGATTCTATATTAGCTGACTACAGAAGGAAAAAGGTGATAGTCTTGTTAGGTGCAAGACAAGTTGGTAAAACTACATTGCTTTCTGCATTATGGAATGGTGCAGAAAAAGTGCTTTCTTTGAATTGTGATGATTATGATGATGCTATGCTTTTAGAAGGAAAAACTTCGACGGAATTAAAGTATTTATTGTCACCATATGAGCTTGTGTTTATAGACGAAGTACAAAGAGTCAAGAATATAGGGTTGACATTAAAGATAATTGCAGATTTAAAGTTAAATACACAAGTGGTCGTTACAGGTTCTTCATCTCTTAGCTTGGCAGATGAAATAAATGAGCCGGCAACAGGACGGTTGATAGAGTATAACCTTTTCCCATTTTCTTTACCAGAATTAGCTAACAGTACTTCTGAAAGGGAGGAACAAAGGTTGTTAGAGAACCGTATGATTTATGGTTTATATCCGGAAGTGGTAACAGAGCCTGGAGATGCAAAGCGGACATTGGTGACTTTGACCAACAATTACCTGTATAAAGACTTGTTTGCCTATAAAGGAATAAAGAAGCCTGAAATTATTCAGAAATTAGTAAGAGCATTAGCTTTGCAATTAGGCAGTGAAGTTTCTTATAATGAACTGAGTAATCTTTTGGGGGTAGATAAGAGTACGGTTGAAAATTATATCAATCTACTGGAAAAATGTTTTGTTGTGTTTCGCTTGGATTCTTTTAGCCGGAATTTGCGGAATGAAATCAAGAAAGGCAAGAAAATATATTTCTATGACAATGGGGTAAGAAATGCCGTTCTTTCCAATTTTGCTCCATTGGAGCTGAGAAACGATGTCGGTGCTTTGTGGGAAAACCTTATGGTTAGTGAAAGAGTTAAACGTAATTCATACTCCGGAAATTTTGCACAACTTTTCTTCTGGCGTACCCATGAGCAGCATGAAATAGACCTAATAGAAGAACAGGACGGTATTCTGCATACTTTTGAGTTTAAATGGAACGGCAAGGCAAGGAGCAGCCAACCGAAAGCATTTGTCAATTCCTATCCAAACTCGACTTATGAAGTTATTACTCCAGAGAACTATTGGTCTTTTTTGAAATAGAGTAAATAACTAAAAAGTGGCGTTCAATGAAAAGAAAACGTAACCGATCTGAATCAAATCATGTCAGACGCAAAATAAACCGTTGGGTCCGCTTCCTGGTTCAAGAAAGAGACTGGGATTATGGCTTTATGCTTGAGATGGAGTATATGAAACTCCGGCAGATGGAAGAATACTTCAAGGAAAGGGATACATTCATAGGCATTGAATATGTGAAACGGGATTTGAGGATATGCCTTCGTCTGCTGGATATAGTCATGGGTAAGAATGATTTGAATATAGAACATAGTCCGCTTAAATTCGTACCGTTTAAGGATGACAATGGCCGTAAAATGTACAAGGCCGAGGGGGCTTCCGAAATAATTTCATACAGAAATCTGTATGTCAATACGAGAAATGCCAGTCGTTTCACGAATTTCGATTTTACGAATCCGAACATGAATGAGTCCTCTGAAATAAGCCATAAGGAAAGTCTTCGTCTTCATAAGGCTTGGCATCTGTATAATATCATCCGTACTTATCGGATGTTCGCGTGGTGGGATTAGTTGAATACTGTTTTTTTGTGCTATTACTGGCAGGTTCCGGCCTGTAAACGAAGTGAGCAAGCAGTTATTGGGCAATTCCCAATATAGCTTTTGTAATATATTGAAAATTAATATTTTATAGGCTTAAATGTATGCATTTAGTATACTTTTAGTATGCTAAAATAATATAAGTGGTTGTATGATAATGTTTTATTCGGTAAATCGATGTATACAAATTGCATACATAACTTTAATCTTGGTACACGCAAGGTATGTTTTTGTATATACAAAAACCCTTGCAACAGCCGAGCTGTCGTTTTATCACTCAATTTTCAGAGTAGAAAAGTCCTATAAAAGATTTAATGAGGGTGATTTTTTCCGAAAGTATGATGTGTTTTTTTCTATTTTCCGGCACAAAGGTAACTCCGCACTCCGTATTTGTAAAGGGACGTTTCACTCTGCGGGTAAAAAATCTCCTGAGCTCGCTTCGCTCGTGCGGTATTTTTTACCCTTCGCCCTTGACAAATCTCCATGCTTCGTTGGCAGTTGTTTAGGAAAAAAGAAAAAAATAATGTTGTTTGGTGTTGTGTACTCAGATTTTTTAGGTTCTGAATTAACCTCTTTTTATCCGGTCGAATTCTTCGGCTACATACTGTTTCTCAGATAAGAACAACTTCTTTTTTATTTATGACTGTTTTTTTTAGTTGAATGTCCTTTTCTAATGAGTTAAATATTTCGTCAGAAATGCAATCAAAGTAAATCGCATGGACGTATTCTTTTGTAATACAGCAGTCATAAGGATTTTTAAATTGCTTGGCTTTAGTCTTTTTTAAAAAGGCTTCTGCTTCTTCCATAGATTGGAAGCAAACCGTATTTTTTCTATCTGAAAGAGAATGGACATTATAGACTAATTCACAAACGGAAAATCCGGAACCATCTGGACCATGCCAATAGCTTATTCCTAATCTGGGGGTATTTAATATACTAAAGGCTGTTATATCATATTCACTTTCTTCTCCTGCGATTATAGGATATTGTTCGCATATTTTGCGATATTCACTTTCTGCAATAGCTTTCAGTCGTTCTTTTTGTTTACTTGCATCCATATTCAACAGTTTATAGTTCCGTATTTACTTTTAATTTTAGATAACTTTACCGCTTGCGTTAGGGATACCTTGTCCCCTGTCTTTTTGATACAGGGGTATTAGGCTCCCCAAAGGCTTTTATAAAGTTACAAGCAGGGGAAAGGACTACACACAATACAATTCACAGGGTTTGCCCGTTGATTGGTGATTGATATTGATTAATATTTTCAGTTGAACCTTATTTTGGCTGTTTATACATGATAGATCAACATTTTCTATTACATGGCAGCCATTAGCTTCACATGTTTTATCAAATTCTATATGTTTCTTCCCTTTTTCTGCGATACCATGAGAATCAATGATAATAAAAAGTGGTTTCTTTTCCAAAATAGAATAAAGGACTTCCTCACTCAGAAAGGTTTCTGTGGTGAAATACATATCCGTTCCGTATTCGTTTCTCTCCAAATTGGCTGTATGTAACAGTAAAGCCATATTTTCAAGGGTGGTAAGACTTTTAATATCTTCCTGTTTGGGCATTCCATTCTGACAATCAAGAACCATTGCTGTTATATTGTATTCTGACTTTTCCGGAACTGTTGTATAACAATCCAGATGAGTTCCCACATGTCCTCTTGCCCCTATTCTGTCAGCTTGTGTATTAGCCCATTTAATAGCAGGTGAATTCTCTTCTAATGTTATGTGTAACTGATTCATAATTCTGTATTTACTTTTATTTTCCCGAATGTTTTCTGTTCATCACGTACCCGGCTAAGTTCCCGATGTGCTTTTTCCTTATACTCCTGAAGAACTTTGATTTCGTTACGAAATAAAAATTCAACAAGGATATCATTGTTTTTATACAAACTATACAAATGTAGATATTAAAATTGACTTATAGCTGTAATTATGAAATAAATAAGCTACATTCAGCACCATATTTTACTTCACGAGAATGACATCATCGAGGTTGGTGGTGTACTGCTTGCTGATGTGTTCGCATTTGAGGTGCCATGACTTATCTGTAGTGCCCTGGACAGCTACCTTTATGGTGTTGTGGCCATTCTTTCGGTTGATAGCATCTATGGCGGCGGCCAGGCGTGATTGCTTGTCACGGTCAATGGTGTCAAAAAGGTTGGTTTGGATGGCAGAATCAGGAACTATGTTCCAGACAATGACACCGGCTTTTTTGTACTGATAACCGCCCTCTTTGCGGAAATCCATGCGGAGTGCCCGAACTGCAGTGCTTACAAGTTCCTGAAGGTCGTTGGTCGGTACCTGCAGGTGGATGGTGCGGTTGATGCAGTACTGCGGAAGATCCATACGGAAACGGCTGGTATAGGCGAATACTGTTATCTCTGTGCAGCAGCTGTGCTGCATACGGAGCTTACGGACACATTCGGAAGAAAAGTTGGCGACAGCTTCCTCTAAGCTGGAGAGTTCGGACAGACCGGAGTCAGGGAAACTTCGGCTGGTACAGATACTCTTCTTCTGTGGCAGTTCCTCGACATCGATGCAGGATTCACCACGAAGCTCCTTCCAAGTACGTACACCGGTAATTGTAAGTTATTTTCGCACAAAACTCTCGCTTTTCTGAGTGAAATCCCAGGCGGTATTTAAACCGTAATAGTGCAGCTTATCCAAGCTTCGATGGCCGATACCCCAGACATCGCCAATTTCGAAGCCCTGCAGCGCCTTGATGCGCTTTTCCTCAGAATCAATCATGCATACACCCTGATATCCCTTGTACTTCTTTCCGTAACGGCTTGCCACCTTCGCCAGAGTCTTTGTCGGAGCAATACCCATCGTAACCGGGATGCCGGTACCCTTTCCGATGGTCTTCACAATCCTGTGACCGTAGGAAACCAACTTCTCCCCTTCTCCGAAGCCGGAGAGATCCAGGAACGCTTCATCAATTGAGTACTGGGTCAGTTCGGGCGTGAACTCGGACAGCAGCATCATTACCCGGCGACTCATGTCACCGTACAGGTTGTAGTTTGAGCTGAAGACAGCCACATTGTTTGCCTCAAGGACTTCACGAATCTGGTAGAGAGGTGTACCCATCTTGATACCCATTGCTTTAACTTCGTTGCTTCGGGCCACGACACAGCCGTCATTGTTACTCAGAACAACGACAGGTTTGTCACGGAGCAGCGGATTGAACACGCGCTCGCATGAACAGTAGAAGTTATTGCAATCGACAAGGGCTATCATCTTCCTTTTCTAAGCTGTCTCTTTATGTTATAAGTAAGAACACCCCATATCAGGTAGTTGTTCTCTTCAGTAATCTTTATGGGTGAATATTCCTCGTTGGCCGGTACGAGCCAGATACATTTCTCCTTATCGTCAAAGCGCACAGTCTTCAGCGTGAACTCTCCATCGATGAAAGCCACAACGATGTCACCGTCCTGAGGCTCCAAGGCCTTGTCTATAACCAACAGGTCGCCATCATCAATACCACAGTCCTTCATTGAATCTCCGGAAGCACGGGCATAGAATGTTGTGGCCGGATGACGTATGAGTTCCCGGTTCAGGTCTATGCTGTCAGTCATGTAGTCCTGGGCCGGTGAAGGAAATCCAGCTCTCACACCTTGATCTGCAAACGGCAATGACAGTTCACTGCTCAGGTCAGCAGAATACATGGTAAGTTTTATGTTCATCCCAGTAGACCTTTCTCCAGCATTTCCTTACGAAGAAGTTCTTTCTCAACCTCAGTCATATCAGCCAGTTTCAATCTGTGCGGATTCTGTATCTGATAAGCCTTGACATCATCAATCACATTCTGGAAGTCATACAGAAATTCGCGAGAAGCGCCATGCCTTCTGTAGATTTCAATGGCTGCTTCCAATACTTCTACTGTGCAGCTGTCATCGCCCTGAAATACGATAGCCGGTATATCATTTACGATGCATTTTCTTAATAAAGCAAGTTGATCTTTCATATTTTGATTATGTTACAAATTCAAAAATAACATAAAATAATTTAGTTGTATAATTTTATCCTAATCATACACCATCTACAGATAGTTGTGATACAGATAAATGGATAGTTGTATAAAACCGTCCATATTAAATATTTTTCAATTTACTTATTGAAGCAACAAACTCTTTGGCAGGTTTGAAAGCAGGTATATCATGTTCCGGCACAATTAATGTAGTGTTTCTGCAAATATTGCGAGCGGTTTTCTCTGCTCTATGCTTCAGGATAAAGCTGCCGAAGCCTCTTAGAAAGACAGGTTCCTGATTTGCCAATGAAGATTTTACTTCAGACATGAATGCCTCTACTACTGTTAATGCTGTTGCGTAATCTATACCAGTAGAATAAGATATTTGTTTAACTAATTCAGATTTTGTCATATAGCTATTTATAAAGGTTGATAATAAATACATTAAAATAGGCACAAAGATAATAATTAGGAAGCATCAGATTTCAATAATGACAATTTTAAAGAGCCATCACACAACAAATCATAATATAAATAAAGCAACGGTTTTAAATAAGACCGGATAGCCGGAACCTGCAAATATATTTTCTTATTTACCATAACACACGAAAGCTTTTCATAACCGTTTGGTATATGCTTATTAAGCTGAGAGATAAAATTAATAATCTTTTGAGGAGTAGGCCAGTTCAAGAACTGAATGGTCACATTCATATCATCATAACTAACAGATAATTTATAAGAAAGATCTTGTGAGGTAACGAGAGAAGAAATAAGAAGCAGAGCCTCTAAATAATTGCTACCAGCCATTACTATTATATCTCTATCACAAGATATTTTTGACAAAACATAATCAATCAGCAAAGTTGAAGATGAAGAAAGCAAATATCCTGTTGAGTCTGGATCACCGGATTTATCCAGACCAAAGAACAAGACAGGATCCCAGCAGATATATACAGAGCCAGACTTATCTGTGCGTATTGAAGCCAGGCACTGATTATCGTCAAACAAAAGTCTTGTATTTCCCTTAACTGGATCAAATTGAAAAAGATTGCGATAGGCATTCAGTCCAGATTTATCCTGATGTATAGATTTGAGCAAATAGCCATGCAGTCCAGATACATGTTTTAGTTTCACATATGTTTCTTTTGCCGAAACATCAAACAAATAATCTATTATTTGTTGTCTGCTGCAACGAACAGGCAGGGAAAACTCTTCGCAATCTTCCAATTCTTCTAAATTAACCTTCAGTAATTCAGCCAGCATAATAACCGAAATATCCGTAAAACCGTATAATTCCATACAGCAAATTACGTTATTTTCATTACAATAAATGAGATAACCCCTATTGTTGATTCTATAAAGGCGAAAAAAATCACCATACTCTACTGGAGTATATTCTTTGAAAAGCGACTGGAAATTCATATTTGATATTTTTAAAGTGACAAATCATTATTTTTATGTTTCTTTTTCCGTTTCAAAGGCGGAAGATCATCTTCTCTATTTTTCCTGCTACCGCCAGTAATATCAATATCCGGTATAAAAGGAAGAGCAGAATGTGACATATACTCATTATCGCGTTCTAAAGACTCTCGCCACTCCCCTACCCTGTATATCGTGTTATCATGCAATAAAGGCTCTCTATCAAAATGGCTCTGTATATTAGCATAGGTAAATTTGCGAGATATATCGGAAGCCTTAAATTCAAATGGAATATACCTATCTTTGGCAACAAGAATCAGTTTGCCAGTGCTGCAAGTGTCAGCCCGGAACAGATAGGTAGAATAATAAAGTTGGAACGGGATTTTGGATATACATTAAAAAGAAATTTAAGATTGCCAGCTGGAGCGTTCGGAGAAAACTGTGGTGCTACTTAGTTAATTGCAGATATGGAAGTAAAGTATGGAGTTTATAAAGTTGTCGGTTCAAAATCTGAACTGGTTATAGCTTATGGAGAACCGCACGTACCAATGAGGACGAGACGAAAATATGCCGGCAAGAAAGCCAAAATTAAGGCTATAGAACAGCTTACCGGCAATGTAATGGATACTCATCTATCGACAAGTGAAATTAATGCTTATATTGGCCAATATATTTTTGGAACTTCTCAATGGGCAGAGTATCATCGATTATTTGAATATTTTGCCAGTGAACTGGAACAAGTTCCGGAACCAGTAGAACTGAAGTTTCTTGTGATAGTTGAGTTTGATGAAGCAATGTGTAGGCCTGATGATGATCGGCTTATTTACATGGTGAAACAAGCTTTGGAAAATAACTCTATAGACATATATAGGGGGCTTCAAAATCCAATCATAACTTTCTCCATCCAGGCAATTGATAACAAATAGGGAGAAGCATGAGACGTCAAATCGAATGACAAACAAATCAATATATTATAATTTGACGTCTTTCTTTTCCTACTTTGTTACTTTCAACTAATCTATTGGTATGTTAAAATCTTGTCGCAGTTTGAATTTTACTAAAGTTGATGTTGCTATCTTATGAAAATCAGGATCTTCTTCAATTCCGGATAACATTGTGTATATTTCATGTATAGTTTTATCTTCTCTTTTAATAATTTTTTCTTCAATAAATGGATAATCGAATGGATATAGCTTCTTCAATTGTTGCATTATAAACTTCATATATTCAGGTCTCAGCCTTGCAAGACGTAATACATCAATTTCATTGATAATATCAAAAGCCACAGTGCTTATTTTACTTCCACGTCCGATTACAGCTCGCCCTATATTTATTTTTATATAAAATGGCAAGGAGCCTTCCTGGTATAATTTGCTAATAACTTTTTCAATAGGAATTAAAATCCGGCTTTTCAACATTGCATTTGTATAATTAATGCCAAGTATTGCTTTAAGTTCCTCGGGTGATGTTTTATATGTTTTTCCTTTGGATATTATTTCATATAATACATCGCTTTTCATATTAAATTTTGATAATGCATTTAAGAATACATTTGCGATATATGTATTCTCTATAGTTGATTTATCAGCATGATATAAATAAATAGATAATGCATCTGTATTGTGTTTTATTTCTATTCCAGCATTGTGCTCATCACATGATATAACAAGTGGACGCATTTTAAAACCGCTTTTAGTAACTTCTCGAACAACAGTTTGATGATAGAGTGCGAGAATTGAAAAAAAAGCACTTTGGTTTGGGAAGTATTTATAAATGCTCTCCCATGAAATATAGGATGTTATACAATAACTCTTTTTTTGATTTGAAAAAGAGCTATATATTTGCTCATCGAATAGAGCTAATAGTGAGCGGAAGCTATATGATGATAATTTATTTGACATTATAACAAACTTTTAAATTAGCTGGAAAATATTTAAGAAGAACACGTTGAAAATCATCAATAAAATATGTTTCAATAGTATTATATACATTATATGAAGTTTTGAATGTCAATATACATTCTGTGTCAGTTTCTCTATAGTCATAAAAATTTAATTGTGAAAATAGATCTTTAATCTGTGTACTGGCAGAACTTTCTTTGATATGAGTTATACATTCTGCCCAATAACGGATACCCGCAGCCGTATCTTTTTCTTCTTTTTGAAATAATGGTGCATCTTTTATCTTGGATTGATCTATTTTAGAAGAGTTTGGATTTATTCCATATCGTCTGAATATAAAGCATAAATAATTAGTCTTTTTATTTATATGTGAAGTTTCTGTATTTTCATATTTATATAAACGCAGCCATAAATGTATAATTTTATCACTATCCATCAGTCGTATTTGGTTCAATATATTTATTCTATATTTCTCTAAGTGTTTTCGTAAGAAATTGTCTATTTTCATAAATGATTCTTGTGCTTCAATATCCTGCCGTTTTGTACGACTATCATTATGAACAGTGAATTCCCATCCCGCAATTTTTTTACATTTTCCTACCAACTCTCTTCGTTCTTGATATGTAAAGAAACGAGGTGATAAACCTGCATCGAAAAGCTTCTTTATTTCAGTTTGTGTGGGAATAAGTATTTTATCAAGAATATTTGTTACATTATATTTAATATCAAATTTTTTGTTTATTTCGGTAGGAGTTAAAAAGAATTTGTAATTATCACGAGGATCATCATGTTTTAGCATTTCCCAATACATTTCATATGTGTAAGATGATTTGAAAAATGTTGTCAAATTATAATCTAAGGAAGTGTAAGATGTTCCATTAGTTATAATATATATTTGTAAAATCTCTGGATCTACATTCAGATGTAACCCTGTATCGTCTAATCGAGCACGAGAAAACAAGCTCATATAATCAAAGTTACCGTCAGCGTCCGGTTCACCTTTTATTTTCATAAAATCTCTAATCATCTTATCAATATCCTTTTTCCAATTTGGAGTCGGATACCATTCTCGTAAAACCTCTGGTGGAATATCAAGTTTTAATATCCGCTGATTACGTATGTATTCTTGCAAATCAGTATTCAGAAATTGAATATATCTCTCTATCAATAATTGGCTACGGCTTCGAACTATTGAAGTTGTAAAGCCTGGAGCTTGTTTATTACGTTTAAGCAGGGCTTCTTCTTCGCTACTTATCGGTATATTCTCTTGTTTGACTTGGACCATAATTTTTATATTTGCCACAAATATAAGAAGATATTTTAATAACACGTACTGTTATAAAGAAAATAAATAATTGAAAGTGTAATAGGAGTCTTATTCAGCTATTGATAATCAACAAAAAAGAAATGTTAATTCATATGCTTAAAAAGGCTAATCATATTAACACTTATTTACAGCTTTCATCTAATTCACGTAGACCCAGAATTTTCTACAACTAAATGAGCGTACCTTTCCAGAGGTGAAAGCGTACCTTTCCAGAGGTGAAAGCGTACCTTTCCAGAGGTGAAAACGTAACCTTTCCAGAGGTGAAAGCGTTTTCCAGAGGTGAAAACGTAACCTTTCCAGAGGTGAAAGCGTTTTCCAGAGGTGA
>OGOO01001596.1_pt1 | contig 19048 bp, 26 predicted proteins | sample 1552651 | NCBI WGS metagenome assembly OGOO01 (sample SAMEA2580118, study PRJEB22360) | human gut metagenome | biome: human gut; feature: human-associated habitat; material: faeces | place: Denmark | collected 2008/2010 | reverse complement strand
TAGTGTCAAAACATTTTACCAATTTTTTCCATTTTTCCCCTTTGTTAAATTTTTCACATATGGTATAGTTAGTCATCTCTAACTGGATATTGTTAAATAATTAACACTTTAGTCCACTAAAGCGATTGTTAATAATTTCACACTTTATCACACTAAAGCACTAAAGCGATTGTTATTAATTTAACAGTCAACATTTATCCATATAATTTTGCAACAAAATTGCATGGTATTATTTATAACGTATGTTATAATATAATTGTAAAGAGGAAAGGGAAATAAAGAAAAATCCCATTCCAAAACAAAAACATAAAAGAGAGGTATTTTAGTATGACTACTTGGAAAATTGAAAAAACCGTTGACGGCGAAAACGAGATTATCACCATTACGCGCCCCATCAATGACAAGCCCAAGAGCACCGCTTGTGTGAGTCGCACGGTAAAGGCCGGTACCGTTGCTCGTGTAAAGTATGCACGTTTCAACGATGATTTTTCCGTTGAATCTGGTGAAATGGTAAAGCAGTTTGACGGTGTTCTTGACGCAGAAAAGGTTGAAAAAGCCTTGCACAACGCCGAACCGTGCACCAAATGGCAGGTTTTGGACGTTCAGCCCAAAGATGAAAACACTTTGGGAATTCCGCGCGATGTGTTTAACGCCGTTGCCGTTCCTATTGAACGCCCGCTTTCGCAACAGTAAATTTAATCGTTCCGCCGGGTTTACTGCAAAGCCCGGCACCATATGGCATAAAGCCAAAATAAAATGAAAGGAGAGAATGAAAATGAAAATACAACTTATTACAATCAGGCCGAAAAAATCCGGCATTGACAACGGTTTTACAATCAAGCGCGAATTATTCGACAATTGTGGACTTGTGGACACAGCCTTTTGCAATATTGACACATTCCGCGCTTGCGATAGCGGCTTTATCGCTTCCGGCTTTTCCAGCATTTACAAGTCAACCATTTTGCATGATATGAATAATGCCAATGAGTCCATTGACGATTTTGTAAAGGCGGTGTTTTCAAAATGATTTATCGCACACGTTCCGATATTGTAAAGGACGTTGAATATCAGTCTAGCTGGAATGTTGTTGGCGGCTCTAAAAATCGCTTGTATTATTGCAAGGCATGGATTTTGCACCCGGATTTTTCCGATTTTCTGATTCTACAGAGCTATTCAACTATCGTTGCCGCTTATCAATTCTCTACTGGTATTTTGTGGGTATTTGGCCATTATAGCACCACAACCGCGCAACACGTTGCAAAGTTTTGCAAATGGCTCCAGAATGAATACAATACCGGCTGTAATTATCCACGCACGGTAAAGTTATATAACGATTCTAAAACCGGCAAACGCGCCGCCCGCAAAAATCTTGATGATGACTTTGCAAGCGTTATTTCCACCGCATTAAATCAGCATTGACCAAAAATTAAAATATGCGCCGCTGTTAAAAGCAGCGCATTTTTTATGCGATTTTTTTAATTAGAACTCTTTACTATTAAGCATAAATAACTAGCAATAGTTAAGCCTAATTGCTAACCTGTGAAATTCTTAACACACTTTAGCGATTTAGAGTTCTAAAGCGATTGATAAATTCTTAACACACTTTACCACTTTAAAGCACTAAAGCGTCCATCCGTTAAGAAAAAAGAATTAGCAGGGCATTAACCTTAATACAAACCCTGCCGCGATGCCCACCGGGGATGTTGCAAGAAGCCTAAAATAAACCGGGGTTCAATTTCTTAAACTTGATAATCCCCCTCTCCCTCTCCCTCTTCATTATTTAAGAAAGTAGGTGAAATAAAATGCTATTAAAAGATATAATCATGAAATGCAAGAATATTGGTTACTGGACATATTTGATACTTAAGGTTAAAGATAAAACTGTATATGCAGGATACTTTGCAGATATGCCATATAGATATGCTTATTATAAATTCAAATCTCTTGAAGTAATTGACATTGGCGTTGAAATAGTATTGGAGTGATTAAAAATGAAAATTCATGACATTTTAGTGAACTGTGGTTCAGTAAAGTCCGACACCTCAATTATAATACTCGATGACAATGAAGAAGTTAAATGGTCTAGTACATTTATGAATCTCCCAAAAGAATATGAATACCTTAAATTCAAATACTTTACCATAAGCGTTATGGTACATAAATATACCGCAAGCGCATATTTCAAATTCTATGTATAAGGAGCTGATACAATGCTTAATTTATTGTGGGTTTTATGAGCTATCATTGACATCCTAAGAGGAGTTAATAATGATGATTTGTGCGATTAGTTTAAGATAGGAGTTTATACAATGCGTTATGATGTTCCAATTCATCCAATCCCCATTGGCTCAATCATTAAATACAATGTAAGAGAATATGGTTATTTTTATGGAGATGGACAAGAGAAAAGTGCAATTACAATTGCTAAAATTGGTAAGGTTATTGACATTATAGAACATGATGACAGAGTAGTTTATTATTCTGTAGCACCAAGTTCTAACTGTACATTTAACCAATACTTTGTAGGCGATTGCTTAGATTCTGTTTGGCCTGAAAATGTGGAAGGTGTTTATTATGACAATTAAAGACCTAGATACAGAAACCCTTAATCTACTTAATAAACTATGTGATAACTGGTACATTAAAGCCTGTCCCTCATGGCTAACACACTTCATGGACGAGGATTGCCAAGATTGTCAGCTTAGAGAATTGTGTTATCTGCTTGACCGTTATGATAATGATGTCAGAAAAGAGCTTACAAATAGAGGTGAGTTTTAATTATGATTCTTAATCTTGATAAATATGATGACCTATATTTATCCAAATTAAAAAATTTTATTAGTCATTGTATAACTGGAACTCCTTGTCCGTATATTAGATATTGTGATTCTGCATGTGGTTTGAATCAATTCTGTGAATCATTGCAGGTTGCATATATTGATGTATGTCAGGAGGAATCTAAGCGTAATGTCACAAAAGAACAAAACATTTAAGCGTCAAGCCGAAGCAACTAGGTTACTGGAAAAGATAGGCGCAACAAGACGTAAATCAAGAAAAGCAGGTATCACTGTAACAGGTGAGCTTAAAGAAAGTCTTAGAGGTAGACAATCGCCTGAAATTGCAAATGCTCTGAAATTTACTGCTAATACTGCTCTTGATGAAGCTGAAAAACTGTATAATGACCTTATTGATGCAGCTAATAATGTTGACGATAAAACGTCACAAAAGCTTATGCAAGAGTATCTATCTAAATATTCAGAGCATATTAAATCATTAAATAAATCTGTCACCGATAGTTACAGGTCATTGAGAGTGGCCAATCGTCTTGAGGATGTGTTTAATTATAGCGATGCCGCATATAAGATTCTTAGAAATCCAGATACCTACTTTGACAAAAAGAAATGGGGAGCAATTTCTGGTATACTTAACAATCTTATGGGCACATATAGCAGGAATATTCCCCCAGACGATTTGAAAAAATTATGCGCATTGGGTCAAAAGCTAGGACTTGATACTTTGGCAGATATGGATAGAGCTTATGCAGAATATGATAATCTGCTAAGAAATTCTGACCAAATTGGTAAAGTGCTTGTTGATGCAAGTGATAAACTTAGGTCTATTACGCAGGGTAATGAAAACTTTATAAAGCGGCATAAAAAAGCTTATGAAGAATTCACAGAACTTGCATCTAAGTATAATTTGTGGTGATATTATGGTTAATGTACTAGTCAATGTAGTAGTCTTTGTCATTATATTTTTTGCAGCTTTAACTCTTGGCATTGTTTTTGTTTCACTATATCTCATTGCATTAGCTAAGTTATTTGACTGGTTAGATAAGAAACTAGGCAAATAAGAAAAATATATTATGGGAGGTGGTGCTATATGTGAGAAAGCGTAATGAACATAAGTATTCAAGTATCATATATTGCTATGATATTGAAACATCATCCTTAATGTATGGTGAGGATGAACTTCAAGAGCATCTGCAAAGCACTTATCTTCACGGCCTAGCTTCATTTTCTTATCGTCCTATACCTCATGCGCCATTTAGTGACTTTGAGAATGAAATGGATTATAATTTCTTCAGAACTTATGATTCAATTTCTTCCGAATTTGAGAGAATCAATGAGGACGCTAAGAATAATGATGAATACGTCAAAATCTTTGTGCATAACTTGAGCTATGAATTTGAAGCAATGATGCGTAACATAAATTTCTGTATTAAGAACTTTAATCCTAAACGTTTCATTGCAGTTGCTCCGCACCAGCCATTAGTAGCAGCTTTTGACCATCTTGAATTTTATGACAGCTTCAAGATTCTTTCCTGTAAAAGTCTTGAGCTTATAGGTACAGAGCTTGGGGTTCCTAAACTTAAAGAAGTCAAAGGTGGTTATGACCAAAAATATTATTGGTGGTCAGATTTACCCGATTCTGAATACATTTATAACGAACGTGACTGCAAGCTAGTTTTGTATGCACTATGTCGCTATATGGCAAACTTCACTAAAGTTGATAATGTATCAGATATTGGAGTATCTAACACATCAATGATTAAGCGTGAAACAAGGCTTAACAGAAATATTGCTACAGATAAAGAAGTCCATACCGCACAATTCACAGCGGCAGTAGAACTCAAGAATAATGAACCATTTATGGAGTTCTTTCAAAACTGTCTTGCAGGTGGTTACACTCATGCTAATCCTTACGCAGTGGGTAAAATATTTAAGGATGTATGGTGCTTTGATGCAAGTTCTATGCACCCATCAGCAATGTATGGCAGGAAATTCCCTTATAAATGGAGAAAGGAGCTTAATCCTAATGAATGTTATCAAAATTTCCAGTCTGCAAACTATGAGTTCTTATCTGGCTGCGAAAGCGGCGCTAACTCAGGGTTCTTCAATTATCCCGACCAGCGGATTGAGTTATATGGATGTAAAGATGTTAAATTCTATTCAGTCCTCCAAGCAGCATACCGCGAATCAATCTTGTTTGAAAGGCCAATAAAATATAACTTCATGGCTAATGTTACCTTTTATAATATTAATGCTAAGGATTTTGGTAACTGTATTTACAGCTATATCAGTACATCCAAATGCAGCAATATTAAAAATGGTAACTTTGACAATGGTAAAGTAGTCAAAGCAGATGAACTTACATTTCATGGCTGCGATATTGACTTTATGTTAATTCAAATGCTTTATGATTATAGTAGTTCAGAATGTGATGAACTTTATTATGCAACAGCCCACAAGTTTATTAACAAGCCTTTACGCAATACAGTTAAATATTATGCACGCCAAAAGACAGGATTCAAAAAACTTGAGCATAAAGTTGCCAACCATACAGAAACGTTAAATGATTTTACATTTGAGGGATTGAAGCTTTATGATGATTCTGTAGCACAAGAAATTATGAATACCCATAACAAAGATTTAGTTCACTTCGCCTTAATGGCAAGTAAAGGTGGATTGAATGGTCAGTATGGATGTTCAGCAATGAAGCCGTTACGGCAGGAAGTTGGTGTACAGGGGGAAGGCGATAAATTTGAATGGATTCCAACTGGGGTTAAGTTTCTTAAATCCAGAAATTCCCTAAATATTTTCACAGATGGTTTATATACGGTTGCTTATAGTAGACTGCACCTTATTTGCTTTATGCTCTATCTAGTATTAAGCCAAGGCATTGAACCTCTCTATCACGATACAGACAGTGGTTATTTTGTTGGCTACAATGAGAATGTTCAAAAAGCCATTGATAGATTCAATGAGAATATTCTTAACAATAGCGAGAATAAAGATTGTTACAATTTTGGAATTATGGACTTTGATGGTCATTATGAGGATTTTGTAACATGGGGAAGTAAATGCTATTGTGCAACATACTTAGATGCAGATAAGCACTTAAAAGTTAAGGCTACTGTAGCAGGTGCAAGTAAGAAACAACTTTCTGAATTGTTTACACAAATAGTAAACGATGAAGATTTTGAGTACCTAGTACAAGAATATTTTCGACCTAATATCAGTTATGATGAATCTATAAACAAGAAACTTATTCGTAAAACCCCAGGAACGCATATTATAGGAGATTTTACGGATGACAACGGAGAAACAGACCACTTAGATGAATATTCTGTAACTGTACTAGAACCTTGTGGCTATACATTGCGCTCAACAAATAGTCCTGTTAATAGAATGTATTATTCATTCTGTTATTCATTACGTGGAGAATCGTATATAGATTATTTGCCTGAAGTTGTTAGCATAAACCACGATGAAAATGGTAATGAACTTTATGGAACTTATCATAAAGTACAATCCGACAAAGAATATGCTATGTTAATTGATGGCAATCCTGCAAGTATATTCCAGTGGGAATGGAGTGATAGGAGATGATTTAATTGAAAGAAAAAGATTCTTATATAATCAGTAGAAGAGCTACATGTCCTTATTATACATCTCATACAACAAATTACATTCGTTGTGAGGGTATGAGAGTGTCACGCCAAGATTACTACCTTAAAACCGATTGTTGCGGCCAGTATAAAAACTGTCCTCAATATAAATTTCTTACTTATCATTATTTAACAAAGGAGAACTAACTATGTACACTAACAAGAAAGCATCCGCTAAGGCCACCAATTCTGCTAAGTCCGCTTCCTCCGTCATCACTGATATTCGTATCTTCCCTATCAATAACAAGAAGTCTAATTGCTGTGCTATGGTTTCTGTTACGCTTGCAGATGTGTTCTGCATTACTGGTATTAAGATTATGGACGGCAGCAAGGGTCTGTTTGTTGCAATGCCCAGCGCTAAGAATAAGAAAGATGAATGGCATGATATTTGCTACCCCATCACTAAGGAATTTCATAAAGTTATGAGTGATTCTATTCTTAACGCTTTTGATGCCTTGCAGGAAGATGAAGATGACGATGATGAAAGTGATGATGACTGACAAGCTCCCTAATGAATTGCCGCCAGACATTGACGATGATTTGCCATTCTAAATAGAAAAGCACCCCTAAGTGGATAACCACCTAGGGGTGTTTTATTATTTAGCTAATATTAGGACGAAGAACCTTAATAGCAGTCATGCCATTATTATTGCTCCATCTAGGGAAGTCCATTGGGGTTCCATCCAAGTTACGGATTCTGTCCAAAATTACAGGAGAATTCCCCAATGTGAAGCCAGACAACTGAACAGTATATTCATAGGATGCAGGACGTTTACAATATAGGATAATAGAATTACCATCATTGACATAATACAGTCTATCCATGTCATTGACAACATCCCAAGTAACAGTCTTGCCTGAACCTGTGGTCGCTCCATAAATGGCTTTATTAAGCTGACGATTATCAACAGCGCTAATTTCAAACAATCCGCTAGATTCAACGTTGTTGGAAAGATAAATGCTATAGTCAATATCATTTCGGTCACAGATACGAATACAGCCTTGTGAGCTAATATCTGCACTTGGGACAGGGATAAGCGCAAATGCTTTATACTGTTCAGGGTCTCCAGCAGTTGACTGACTTTCAATAGTGTATTGCATTTGGTTTGTAATTGCTAAATCAATACAGCGATGTTCACCAGTTCTGCAAATGTACTGATTGTTTCCGCTAAAAATATATTCACGTTTAGTATAGATATATGCGTTGTCAATCTTGCACACCATAGCAGTAACAGGATATGTGCCAATTGTCTGAATAGTAGTCGAAACCTTCGAAGTACGGTTAATTACACCACCATTAACTGTCAATTGCGGACTAGGGCTGGTTCCAATCAGTGCAATTGTGGCATTACCCTCACCAGTTGTTGCAGTAGATTCTTCACAGGTATAAATCAAATTGTCGATATATGCAGCACTCTTACCGGGCCCGTCAAACACAATACCACGGCGGCAGGTATCAATATATAGGTTAGTTACGTGAATGTCATCATTAGCGATTTTAACACCATTAGTATTATTCCACCAGTTGTTTGCATCCGTACCGCCAGTACCATTAGCAGGAATACCATTAAAGGTAATCCAGTTTACGCCAAATGTATTTTTGCGAATGTCAAACCCTGTCTGACAAACCATAGACAATACATTATTAAGGCAGCAGTCAGGAGCTTTATCACCAACAAAGAATCCAACATTGCCATCCCATCGTTCCTTTGGCGTGTTATCACTATATCCCCATACTGAAACATGGTCAACATAACAGTAGCGGTTCAGAGTGCTATTGTTGGGCTGTAAGTAAACACCATAACTCTTAACGCCATAGATAGATACATCATACAAGCTGTTATCAGTATAAACGTTAGTGGTAAAAACAACACCACCAATCATACCATTACAAATAATATCCAAATGAGCAATAACAATATTACCAGTTACATCATCACCCGATACAGTAATAACGCCCTGACTACCAAATGTAGTAGGATTAGCAGTATACTTCAAAATAGTGTCACTAGTACCACGCCGAGGGTCACGAGAAGAACCAGCGCCATACAAGCTATGCTTAAGCTGCAAAGGAGCACTTACCTTATAAGTACCAGCAGGAATAAACAGAGGTTCATTCTTAGTGTGAGTGTTAATGGTAGCAGTAATATCATCAGTACCATCTTTTTTCAATGTCTGATATTTTTCAATGCTAACAGGGGATGGCTCAACAAAACTAGGAATTTTACCAGTGCGACTTACAAGGAACTTAGTGTCATTGTTATCAAGTCCAGTGCGCATAGTAATATAGCTATAATTATCATCAATATTAGTAGGGTCTAGCGTTTTGAACTGAGGAGTTCCTGAAATAGATACAGGCATATTACGGGCAGTCGTACCAATTCCAATGTAGCTGCCATTTGCGCTAAATACATCGAAGTTGTTTTGCTTAATATTAAATGAATTGCCAGCAGCTAATTTCAAATTACCAATAACTGTCTGATTCATATTGCCAGTGACAGCCTGGTCAAGATTTCCAGCAGTGCTTTTGTCAATCTTCTTAGCAATATCAGTACGAGCTTGGGTATCTTGTACATCATAAACGGAATTATCAATCTTAAATTTGTCGACAGTAGGATTTGCCAATTTAAGTCACCCTTTCTATATCAAGCAGTCGTATGCGTATTAGTGGTAACAACTTTAATAGTGGTATCGGCAGAACTATAAGTAACAGTAACACGAGGGAGTTGTTCAAGTGCAGTAGCTTTATTAAGTGCATTAGTTGCATTAGTAGATGCAGTATTAGCAGTACTTTTTGCAGCACTTGCATCTTTTGCAGCAGCATCAGCAGTAGACTTAGCAGTATTGGCAGTAGTGGTAGCACTATTAGCTTTATTAACTGCATTAGTTGCATTAGTGGATGCAGTGTCAGCAGTAGACTTAGCAGCATCAGCAGTAGATTTAGCAGTGCTAGCTGTAGACTTAGCACTAGCTGCATCAGTACGTGCCACAGAATCTTTAATTTCGCAGATAGTACCATCAACATTGATTTGCGTTACAAAATTAGTAGGCATATATTATTTACCCCCATTATCCAACATCATGAGTTCCAGCAGTAATACTAATCGTTTCAGTATCTTGCGTATAGGTAACTTCAACACGAGAGAGCTTTTCCAGTTCAGTAACTTTGTTAAGAGCGTTAGTAGCATTAGTACTAGCAGTATTTGCAGTAGTACGAGCACTAGCATCTTTAACTTCAATAATTTGACCACCAAGATTAAACTTGGAAACAAATTGCTCAGCCATATTTATACCTCTTATTTACCAACAATTTTGATAGTTTCAACAGGAGCATCATAGATATGAAGGTCTCCACCAGTAACAATTGTACCATTATTAGGATTAAAGAAACCAAACGAGATAGAAGTATCATCTTCATTATATTTTGCAACTTTTAACGATAGAATATAGTGCAAACGTTCAGCAATGCTGGTCTTAGCACAGTTGGTGCCCCTAATGTACCGTGTACCTGCATCCATAGGCTTAAGAATTACACATAAATCATTATTAAGCCAAACAAGGTCGTTAATATTGCGATTACCACTTGCAGTAGTTTTTAGTCCTTCATCAATTGGAGTGATAGCAAGCTTAACACTTCCCCAGAGTTCAGAGAAGTTACCAATCTTAGTCCAGTAATCTTCATTGTCAATATCAATTCCAATAGGTACAGGCTGAGTGCTTAAATATCCATCACCATTGACAGTAACAACAACTGTGTTACGAGGATACTGCTTGGTAATATCCCACTGAATAGGGTCTGCATAACTAATAGAGCTAGTTTCAATATACTGCTGCATTACATCAATAACCTTAGATACCATTTCATAGTAACTAATGCTATCATCATAGGCAACAGGAATTACAGAACGGAAAAGTTTATCCAAAGGATTGTACTTCAAACCTAATCACCTCTTTACCATAAACGCATAAACAGAACTTCCATATCTTTATATAAACAATTATAGATATTCGTGTTTTCTTTCATATAATCGTTCATAATAGATACAAGAGAACGACCACGATAACCTTTTTCTACATGGTTAAGAATCCGGTGCTCATTGCCATCACGATTTTCTTTTGTATTGTTTTTATCATCCTGAGTGGTATTGCTATTACTGTTAGAGCTGGCATTAGAGCTAAAATTATTGACAGAATTTGCCTTACTATGGTCAGCATCAGACATATACTTACCAGCAAGAAAATTATCAAGACTACCCTGTGGAGTATCAGTGTGAGTATTGGTATTCTCTCCATTGCTGTTAGAATTGGAAGTATAATTGGAATTGTTTGTGCCGCCAATATTGACCTTACTATTCTTGGTTCTATCCTCTGTATTCACATCATGATGTTCAGTATTTTCATCACTGGTAATTGAAAAGTCATCAGTTAAGAACATTTCATACTGTTTATCAAGTGCTTCAAAGAGGGGATTATAATAAGGCATATGGCTGTTCATCCAGTCATCCAGACGCAGCTGCCAAAGGCCGAAGGTTTCAGAACCAATTTCATTTGTATAGAAATGCTTAAGAATATTGGTTTCAAGCTCTTTGCGCTTGTTTTCATTCCAGATAGGATAACTAAAATTAAAGATTTTAGGACGAGCACGCTCAATAATTTCTGTATAAGAAATATTGGTGTAAGGTTCAACAATACCTGCTTTTGATTCACAGATAAAGCGTACTTGAGTTGTATATTTACTCATTGTCCTTATCACCATCCTCAATATTAGTATCGCTTAAATTCTCTTCATCTTCGCGTCCTTCCATAATCTTGGTTAATTCAAGCTGGGAACGCATAGATACAGAGATATTAGTACCAAAGAGCCTATTATAATCCTTACAGAATTTCTGGCGAGAATACAATGGAGAAAGGCGGTCTGCTTCTACTTGACCTAAGGTCATTTGAACTTCCGTAGTAAACTGCCGCTCTGCTTTCATATTGTAGTTACTCTCAATACCTAAATATGTAAGAGCTTCAGCAAGAGTTTCTTTTTTCTGTTGCTCTAACTGCAAGCCAATGTACTGAACACCTAAATCAAGAACACCAATCATGTTCTTAATATCATCAGTAGAGGGATTGCCTTTAAGATACAGCCAAGGGTCATATTTATCTTGCTGATACACCAAGTTTTGTACAGAAAGTTTTGTATTCTCATTTGCATAAGCAATTCTAGGAGTTTTCTGTGCAGCAAGGTTTAAGTCAATCGTTCTGTCTATATTGGTAAGACGTTGTGCAAACTGTTTAATGATAATAGCATCAGGGGAGCGGCGCATATTACACCAAAGGTAAGCACAGTTTTGTTTATTAAGGCCAGTTTTCTGATAATTAGAATTGTAGCCATAAGCACGAAGATATTTAGGGTCGCCAATAATGTCAAAGTTATCACTGGGCATAGCCGGGAGAATCAAGTTGCCCATAACAGGGTCATGATAACCAGCCATTAAGGGTTCCCAGAACAAGAACTGTTCAATGAATCGTTCATCCAAAAAAGGAGAATCTTCAAGCCCTTCCCATTTGAATCTTGCAAGTGCTACATCATACAGACGATTAAACCAGTTAGAATATGTTGCAACCGTTAAGTCATATGAATCAACCCAAGGTGGCTGTGGTTTTTGTGAACGTTTACTCATTTACTCACCTACTTCTGGAATACGTTTATAGATAGAATTGTCTGCTTCATAATTTCCAACAAGACTTGGATTATGCCAGAATGTAACACCACGATTAAAGATGTCGTTAATCATTGTAGAAACATCCGCAGGAACATCACCTAAGCAACAACAGTTTTGCGTTTTAACATAATTCCAATTTCTTCGAGAGTCAATGTTAGGAACCTGAACTTGGTGAATGGGATAGCCAAACATAGTCCAGTAGTCATCAATAACTTTTGCAAATTCTTTAGTAACATGATGATAACTAGCCATAGCATATGGAGCACTTGCATCCTTTGTTGGTAAAATACCAGCATCAGTAAAACGGAAATAAGGACTTACAGAGCCGTGGCTTTGTGGCGGCAATCTGTCCATGTCATCACGTTTTGCAAGCGTGCCAGCAATGTTAAGCATTTGATTTGCTAAGCCTTCAATAGCTCCATAAGTATTATCAGGAAAAAGAGAGGGATGTTTACCACTCATAGCCTGAACATCCTTTGCTGGGGCAGTAAGCAGGTTAATACCAGCAAACATTGTACCAGCTACCAAACCTGCATTTTCAACGGCCATAGAACTAGAGTTCTGTGCTACATATACCTTATAAATATCAGTATTATAAGCACAAGTAGGCCAGTTGCTAATTGCAAAAACATCTTCCTGATTATAACCAGTAGAGCCTTTATAATCCTCTGCTGCAAATATTGCTGTAGTCTGCCCAGCATTTGACATTACATTGTATCCAATATGCAGACTTTTCTTTCTATCTCCAAGTTCAAAACGAAAAACATGGTTATCGCCTTGTGTAGAATAATAACGGAGATAAAAATAAGGATATGTGAAAAGTTTATTATTCTTAGGAACATAACCAGCTACATTATTAGGAACTACAAAAGTCTTATCATACTTACCAGTATCAAAGGTAAGAGGAACCATATAAATTCCCAAAATACCGTCAGGAGCTTGCCCTGCTTCTACAGCCTTAGCAATAAAATCATTAGCAGATTCAGCTGTAGTAAAAAAGTTTTCTTTACAGCCTGAATAAATTCCAAATCGTAAAGAACCAGATGCAGGGGGAGAGTCTTTTTCGGGCTTATCAAAGGTTGTAACAATGCAGATACGCTTATCAAAGTCGATGTACTGTTGAATATCGTCAATATATGGGCCTGTATCTAGTTCATCATTGATGATATTATCGCCAATTTCGTCTGTGTTTGTATGAGAACGCTCAATAAAACAAGGCTGTAATGTTACTTGATTAAACCAAGTCTGCATAACGTCAACAGTAAAATAAATTCTGCTGGTTTCGTTTGCTACATATTCTATCTTGTCAATAAAGGCATAATACCATTTATCTGAAAAGTCTGCGTTCTGAAATACGATATAATTACACGGTTCAATCGTTTCAGCATTAACACCAACAGAGAGATAATGCTCTAAACGCTGATAAGTGTAATTGGTAAGATGAAGAACGGATTTAGAAGTAAAATAAGCAAAACGGGAAGAATCAGACTGAAACCTAAGCACATGATTATAGGTTTTATCTGTAGGGATACCCTTACAGATATAAAGTTGCATATTTGGCAATGTTCTTGCTCCTTTCAAAATCTGTAGGGTGGTTTACACATCATCCAAACTGGAAGTTTACGTTTAGTTGTGGGAGTAGGACTTGGGCCGGGTGGTGTTGGTGGTGTAGGTGGAGTTGGTGGATTTGTAGCATCCCATTCAACATCCCATGTACCTACTTCATTAGGAATACCAAGAATAGCAGAGGGGTCAGTTCTGTAAGCTGTGCCATAACCGCCTATCCAGTATTCCCAATGCGTATGAATACCAGTAACATTACCTGTTAGTCCTTGCTCGCCAATATATTGACCACGAGTAATTGTTTCACCAACACTATGAATCTGACTAGTAAAATGAGCTGCAAGCCAATAGCTATTATCGCTCATTTTAACTACAATGTAGTTGCCCCAAGAATCGTTACCAGTCGTGCCACCTTGCCAAGTATGGGCTGTTTCAACTGTACCTGCCATTGGTGCATAAGATTGATGATTTGTGTGTACCGTGTCAATACCACCATGAACTGAACCATCAGAATAATGTGGATAACCTGCTGAAACTCTGATTGTGCTTTGGTCAGTGATACATTGTTTATAGGTAGCCATAATCAAAGCAATGCGTGATAACGTATGCGCATCCCACGTTTTAGGAGAATAAGCCTATTAGCTTAAGAAAATGTCAATTATCAAGCCTTAGTAGTAAACTGCACAGCGTTTGCAAACGGAGATGCAGAATAGATACGCCAGATATGATGGAAATAGTTCCAATCCAAAGTGGAGCCAAGGTCAGTTTCACGCATGGTGTTCAGTTTAGTGTAAATCTGGAAGAAGTCACGGTCAACCATAAGCGCCTGAATAGCGGTCATATCTTCATCGTTAGGGGTAACGTGAATATAAGTCTTATCGCCACCAGTTGCAATAGTTACAGAACCATTGCCAGAGGGGTCATTACCAGTAAGCAGATGTTCTAAGCGTTCAACTTCATACTCATTAAGAGCAAAACTATCAACTTCAAGACGATGCCCCATAAAATCTGCTTTATCCATGTTAAATGCGCTTGCCAGAACATCAACGTCAATAGAAGCAGAAATATCAACAGGAACAATGGTGTACAGACGTTCAGCCGGAGTATTCATAGGAATACCAGCAGCGTTATATTCCTTAGAAATGAACTTCATCTTGCCGTAAATCTGACGGAACTTCTTAACCAGGGTCTTGCCAGAAGCTTCGTCAGTAACGGCAGAAACAGTTACTTTCTTAAGCTTATTGTTCTTTACCAGCTGATACAGCAGATACTTCTTCATGATGAAAGCATCCAGCTCAGCAGGCTTATAAATCTGGTCGATGACGTTCTGTACAAAGGCTGACAGATTAGCTTCACTCATGAAAGCAGTTTCCAGAGCTTCACGGTTTACAGTTACCTTGTACTTAATACGAGAGTTCACAGCATGGTAAGCAGTGTAAACCTCAGCAGGGTCACTACCAAATTCGGCTTTCATAACTTCGTCATTAGTAGCACGGTCAGCAGAGAAGTAAGGGGTTGCTTTCTGCATCATTACATAAATTTCCTGAACAGTAGCACCAGTGCCCAGAACACCCTTATCAAAAACCTGCCAAGGGTCCTCAAAAGAGATATAGCGCATAACGGTCAGGCCAATACGGTCAACCAGAGCATTACAAAAATAGTTCAGACGCGGTTCATAAGAATTGATAAACGACCATGCAGATTTAATGGATTCAGTAGTGTTCTCAATCTTAGGAGCACCACCAAAAGTAGCATCACTACCAAATACAGCGTTAATAATACCAACAGCAGCAGAAGCCATAGTTTAATTACCTACCTTTCTTAATAGTTGCACTCAATATCCAGAGTGCCATCAATAATAAGTTTGCCTTTAGCGGGAGCGGTCAAAGTTACAACGCCAGTAGAATTTACACTAGCACTAGAAATGGTGCCATCTTCAAGAACTGCACGCAGACAGGGGATAGAATTGGTAACTACAAATTTACCGTAACTAGTTTTCATAACACGATCCATTACTCCACGGGGAATAGTAAATGCAGTAGTATCAGCAGTAGTATCAGCAGTAATATCAGCAGTAGTATCAGAAGTAATATCAGTAGTTTCGCCTTTATCTAGGGCGGCGTGGATAACCAGAATGTTAGAAAGGGTGCTCATATTCTGGTTGCGGAAGGAATAGGCCATAGTCTTTCACCTCTTAAACATCTTTTAGCATAAAATAGAAAAAATATATCTATTTTCAAACTTTTGGATAGGTGTTATATTAGATAAATAAAATTTATTATTGTATTTAATAATGTTTATCTGAAAATTACCACCTGAACCTCCTAAAATATTATAACATGTAGTAGCATTACTTGAATAAAATAATAGCCTGTCAAAAATTTTTGTGGGAATTTCACATAATCTTGTGCCAGCATCTGCTTCTTCTTCATACTTAAAATGAACAAACAATACATTGCCAATAATAGTAAAATTTTCATCATTGTAGCTGAAAGGTCTACTCATAATCTCACCTTACTTTCTACCGAACATTTTCTTGACAAAAGCCTGTGCAGCTTCATCAATTGTGATTGTATTACCATTAGATTTCTGATATTCGTCATTAGACTTATTGTCATCATTCAGAAATGCTTTAACATAATCTTTGCGAAGATTGTCATAAGCTTCATGCCAGTTAGATGCACCATCTGGACAACCACTGGTAAACTGTTCTGCTTCATTACGACATTCATCAAATTCGTCAAGCACACCAGCAATCAGAGTTCCTTGTTCATCAGGTTTGGCATCGACAAAGCCACCAAGCATTGCAGAAATTTCATCACGCGTTTTCATTATTTATTACTCCGTTCGTAAGTAAGCTTAAGATTCTCACAGAGAGCGATAATTGCTTGCATATCAACGCCAGTTGCATGAATCTTAATAAAATCGCCTTTAGTAGATTCTCTGGGAACCGAAGTGTAACTACCAAGATGTTTCATTACTGTCTGTGTTGCACAAATGAAATTGTTATCCAACCAGTTCAAAGGATTAACACGACAATCATGATAAATTACTTCAAAGTGAAGGTGTGCGCCATAGCAATTACCAGTTGCACCAGAATACCCAATAAGCTGACCCTCGTAAACGTGTTGACCATTTTTGACGAGACACTCTTTAAGGTGTGCATAGCGTGTTTCCAGCTTAGAACCATTATAATTGTTATGCCTAATTCTAACCATATTGCCATAAGACTGCATCCCAGATTTGGTTCTACCATCCCAGCTCTGTACCTGATTTACTACACCATCCTCAGCTGCATAAACAGGTGTGCAGGGAGCAGCGCGCAGGTCGATAGCATGGTGTCCAGAACCATCATTGTAAGTCCAACCAGCTGTAATAATATGCTTCTCTAAAGGCCAACAGAAAAGGACATCACCGTTTGCTTTCCTCATTTTCTTCATCTCCTTTAAGTTTTTCCAGATATGGCTTAAACAAAGCAGAAAGTTCAGGATTTACAGCACACATATTCTCTATAATACTTATAAACTCCATAATGCAAATATAAGTAACAACGGAACCTACAAGGGGAATTTGGACACCAAGTTCAATATATTGCATTGCGTATTCTATACCATAAGAGCCTACCACTGCAAGAATCTCCATGCACTTGTGATAGCCACCCTCACGCATGATACTGGAATTATAAGAACCATCGTGCTTTGCTTTAATCAGCCCTGTTAGAATGTCAAATGCGATAAAACCCAGAACAATAACAAAGGGCATAAACTCAACTCCTAACATTATACACCTACAATCTTCAAAATGTCCATCAGGTATCGCCTAATTATCTCATCTTCACAGTATAGACCCCCCAACCGATATTGTTTAATTATATATAATAACCAGTTAGGGCGTGGAGTGCGTGCAATCAAAATGGTGTTATAATCATGGTCATCATTTGTCAACGCATAAATAACGCCACTACCCGGACTGTATTTTCTAGATAGATAACATTTACCAGAAGAGAAGTCTACCCATAAGCCTAAATAATCATCATGAATCTTAAAACCAAATTGATATTTAGCTTCAGGAGTTTTCTTAGCAATGCCAACCACACTATCGAGATAAAATTCATTATGAACAGCATATTTACCAAACTTGCTGCCTTTCATCAAACGGCCAAAGTCAGTTTTCTCTTTTGCTTCAATGTATTCTTCATTGTTAGCAATTTGGATTAAGACTAAGCCATCTCTAGTTGTGGCAATTTGCTTTTTGTTAATTGGCTTTTTAATATCGAATTCTGTGAAATAGGGGTTTGCCCATGTAACAGCGTTTCCAAAGAAAAACACTACAACTCTGCGCATACGAGCAATAGTTTCATATAGTTCACAGAAAAATGTAACTTCATCTTTAAGATAACCATGATGGGTTTCGTCCATAGAGATAAATTCATCAAAGCAGATTTTATTAACAAGTGGGAGTTCTTCAGATTTTGCACTTGAGATGTAACGAGTTTGACCGGCAAGTTTACCGTCTATATAGTAAGCACCTTCAGGCGTTCCCTTTAACTCATGGTCAGGAAATTCATGAGCAACAGCAGCCCAGAAATTTTCTTTGGCCTTCTTATTCATTTCGGTTTTATAGCGGCGGATATAAATAAATTGATTCCCGTTTTTGATAAAATCTTCAGCAGCCCATTTCTTAAAGCCATAAGTTTTACCACAACCACGAGAACCAACTACAAAATTAAAGAGCGCATTATAAGATAATGTGTTCTTTAAATCCCACCACATTGACATTGTAATACACTCCTTTCATATTTAATATTAAGCCGAGGGTTCGCATTCGTTTTATGCTTACTTTCGTAAGTCTTATTGCCCTTTTGGATGGTGGGAGTAGGAGAAATGACAAACCTATATAACCATCAAGCTAACAAGCGTGTTAGCGCGGCTGTTTCTCCGACTATTGTGTTTAAGAATATCCCTAACCAGTAAGGTGGATGAGCCTACCGGTTGTAAGAGTTCTGCTACACAATGTCGGATATGGTGGTAGAAATGGGCACAACCCCATTAACGTCCAATGACCAGTTTTCCGTTACTCTTAAAGAGTTCTACCATATTAAGGGTGGCGAAGGGAAATGAGCTAGCAGTCACGCAAACCTATCCGTAACGCTTCACGCGCCTGACCACGGCTTAGGAGCATCATTCGTGCCCTTCGCTCCCTATGATTATATTATACTTTACAATATGTATAAAGTCAATAATACAGATTGTACTTTTTGTAAAATTAGGAATGATTATTACATAGTGTATAATGCTAATTATGGGTTGGTGAGAGGTACGAT
>OGOO01001557.1_pt1 | contig 19495 bp, 16 predicted proteins | sample 1552651 | NCBI WGS metagenome assembly OGOO01 (sample SAMEA2580118, study PRJEB22360) | human gut metagenome | biome: human gut; feature: human-associated habitat; material: faeces | place: Denmark | collected 2008/2010 | reverse complement strand
TAGAGCTGTGCCGGCCCCGGTTCGGCCGTCCCCCCCGCCGCTGCCATCGCCGCCCTCCAGGAGGCGGGCAACAAGGCCAGCCGGGACATGATCTCCGCCAGCTACCGCACCCACGTCAAAATCAATTCGATGTGCATTGAGCTTATCCGGCAGTTCTACGACGAGACCCGCTCGTTCCGCATCACGGGCCAGACGCCTGGCAGCTACCAGTTCATCGACATGAACAACGCGGGCATCAAGGAGCAGGAAGTGGGCCAGACCTCCGACGGCCTCCCCCTCTACCGCAAGCCCATCTTCGACCTGAAAATCAAGGCCCAGAAGAAAAACCCCTTCTCCCGCATGGAGCAGAACGAGCGGGCCAAGGAGCTGTACGGCCTGGGCTTCTTCAACCCGGAGCGGGCGCAGGAGGCGCTGGGTGCTCTGGAAATGATGGAGTTTGAAGGCATCGACAAGGTGAAGGAGCAGGTGCAGAACGGCCAGACCCTTCTCAATATCTGCCAGCAGATGTCCCAGCAGCTCGACCAGATGGCCCTCATCATCCAGACCCTCACGGGCAAGGACATGGGCATCGGAGCGGCGCAGCCTACCGGCGGCGGCCAGCGAGGCCAGGCGGCAGGCCCCGCACCCTCCAGCGAGAAGGACAGCCTTGCAAGCGGCATCATGGAGGCCCAGCATCCCATGACCGGCTACGGGGAGCGGCTGGCAAAGCGCAGCACCCCCAGCATGGGCAACGAATGACGGGAGGCGACGCGTTATGACCCAGGTTTATGCCGAACGGGACGGCCAGCGCTGCATCCTCTCTGCCCAGGGCCACGCCACCGGCAGCGTAGAGGCGTGCGCGGCGGTGTCCGGCATCCTTTACGCCCTGGCCGGATATGTGACCAACGCCATGCGGGAACGCTATGTGGAGGTCTACACCTGGCGGATGGAGAGCGGCGATGTGCAGCTCGACTTCGACGGGGACGACGGCACGGCGGCGGCCTTTGAGATGGCCGCCATCGGCCTTGCCCAGGTGGCCCAGGCCCACCCGGAGCAGGTCCAGGTGGAGTGCCGGGAAGAAAAATAAAAATTTGTTCCGAGTTCGGGGCGAAAAGCGGAAAAGCATTTGATACGCTTATACTGTCCTCCTGCTTCACACCATGCGGGGCGGCGGTCACGGTGGGGACCGGGCCGCTGCCCTGGTGAAGTCAGGGACCGATGCACGGGGGCGATACACCCGCGACGAAAAAGGAGGCAATCCTATGAACTTCAAGCATTTGCTGGACATCCGGCTGAACCTGTTCGACGGCGGCGGTGCCGCAGGCGGAGCAGGCACAGGGGCGGCGGCCTCTGGCGACGGAGCACCCGGCACACAGGGCGAGACCCAGGCATCCCCCGCATCCACCCGGCGGGGAAAATCGGGCGAATACCAGAATGTCATCTTCGGGAAGCAGGCCAAACCGGCGGAGGCTGGCGAGGGCGGAGACCCGGAGGGACAGCAGCGGTCCTCCGACGCCGGGAGCGACAACAAACCGGACGCGAGCACCACGTCCAATACTCTGGAGGCCAAACGCAGGGCTTTCCAGGACCTTGTGAACGGTGAGTACAAGGACATCTACACCGAGGAGACCCAGCGCATCATCGACCGGCGCTTCCGGGAGACCAGAAACCTGGAGCAGCAGGTGGGCCAGTATCAGCCTGTCATTGATATGCTGATGCAGCGCTACCAGATCGGCGACGGCGACATGGGCAAGCTGTCCCAGGCCATCGAAAACGATGACGCATACTGGTCCGAGGCCGCCGAGGAGGCGGGGATGTCCGTTGAGCAGTACAAGCAGTTCCAGAAGCTCCAGCGGGAGAACGAGGCGCTTTTGCGCCAGCAGCGCCAGCGGCAGAACGACCAGCGGGCGCAGCAGCAGCTCCAGCAGTGGTACGGCGAGGCCGAACAGGTCAAGGGGCTGTACCCCAGCTTCGACCTCAACGCGGAGGTCAAGAACCCCCAGTTCCTCTCCATGCTCCGGGCGGGCGTTCCCGTCCAGCACGCTTATGAAGTGGTCCACATGGACCAGATCAAGGCGGGCGTGGCCGCTATGCAGGCCAAGGCTACGGAGAAGCAGGTGGTGGACGGCATCCGCGCCAAGGGCGCAAGGCCCCAGGAAAACGGCACGACCTCCCAGGGTGCATTTATCGTGAAGGATGATGTTTCCAAGCTGTCCAAGAGGGACCGCGCGGAGATCATCCGCAGAGCTGCACGGGGAGAGCACATCGAGTTTTAAGCCTCTCCCCAGAAGGGAGATTTTAACATGAACACCATCCGCAAATTCATTCTGCTGCCCGTCGTGCTGAACCTGTTTGATGCAGTCATCAACAAGACGACCAGCGCAACCACCGGGAACGACCTTTCCGGCGAGATGAAAACCTTCTACTCCGACTATCTCATTGATATGGCGGAGCCGCTGCTGGTCCATGACCAGTTCGGACAGAAGCACCCCATCCCCAAGAATGGCGGTAAGACCATCGAGTTCCGCAAGTATGACCCCCTGCCCAAGGCCGCCACGGCCCTGACCGAAGGTGTGACCCCCGAAGGTCAGAAGCTCAACATGGGTGTCATCACCGCGACTGTGGCGCAGTACGGCGGCTTCATCGAGCTGTCCGATATGCTGCTGCTTTCCGCCATCGACAACAACCTGGTGCAGGCCACCAAGCTGCTGGGCAGCCAGGCGGGCCGCACCCTGGACACCATCACCCGCGAGGTGCTGAACGGCGGCACCAACGTGCAGTACGCCGAGGGCCAGGTGGACAGCCGCGCCAACCTGTGCGGCGGCAGCACCACCGACAGCCAGAACCACTACCTGACCGTGGACGCCGTGCGCCGCGCTGTCCGTTACCTCAAGGTGATGAACGCGCCCAAGATCAACGGCTACTACGCGGGCATCATCCACCCGGATTGCTCCTACGACCTTATGAGTGACCCCAAGTGGGTGAACGTCAAGACCTACTCCGACCCCGACGGCATCTACGAGGGCGAGATCGGACGCATCGAGGGCGTCCGCTTCGTGGAGACCAGCGAGGCCAAGGTCTTTACCCACGCGGGCAAGGACTACGAGACCGGCACCACCTCCAGCGGCACCGTCACCCCCAAGGCATCCGCCCGTGACGTGTACTCCACCCTCATTCTGGGTGCGGACGCCTACGGCGTGACCGAGATCACCGGCGGCGGTCTCCAGCACATCGTGAAGCAGCTCGGCTCTGCCGGTACTGCCGACCCCCTGGACCAGCGCGCCACCGCAGGCTGGAAAGCCACCAAGGTGGCCGAGCGCCTGGTGGAGGCGTACATGGTCCGTATCGAGACCTGCTCCACCTTCAACAGCTAATCACCGGGGCCGCCTGCTTTACGGCGGGCGGCCCCACATTCTGACCAACAGGAGGTATTTACACTATGGCTGCCAATGAGCAGCAGGCCACCACGCAGGCTACCCCCGCCGCCGAGGCGGAGGACATCATCGCCAAGGCCAAGGCGGAAGCTGCTGCCATTGTGGCAGAGGCCCAGGCCAAAGCCAAGGAGACCCTGGAGGCGGCAAAAGAGACCGCCCCCGCCGCGCCCAAGCCGAACGACCTTGTGCCCATCCGTCTGTTCAAGGACAACGACAAGTACAAGGATGACGTTTTTGTGGCCGTCAATGGCCGCAGCTTCCAGATCAAGCGCGGCGAGACCGTGCAGGTGCCCGCCTATGTGGCGGAGGTCCTGGAGCAGAGCATGGCCCAGGACAACGCCACCGCAAACCTCATTGAGCGCGAGAGCAGCGCCTACGCTGCCGAGGCCAAGGCCCGCAACATCTAACTGAACAGGCACACCGCGAGACCCTAAAAGCGGCTGCGACACGGCGCGGCGAGGTATGGAGGGACCGACCCTTCCGCCCCGCCGCGCCTTTTATCATACAGAAAGGAGGTAGACCCCCTATGGACAGGACCATCAATGTGACCGTGACCGGCGAATTTGTCCGCAAGGACAGCAAGAACGCGGGCGTGCAGGGCGAGGCCAATGTGACCGGCCTGCACATCGTTATGAGCGATGACTGGGAGGCGTTCTCCAAGCGCATCATCTGGCGCAACGCCCTGGGCGAAAGCCCCGTGGCGGTGCTGCTGTACAACAGCGTGGAGGACCTGGTGGCAAAGAAGGACCCGCTGACCTTCAACACGGCCATTCCGGCGGAGCCGCTGGCCCTGGAGGGCTGGTGCAGCTTTACCATTGAGGGCTTCCGGGAGAGCAACCCCACCGCCGTTGCCATCACGGTGACGGACCATCTGCTGGTGAAGCCGAACGACGCCTACACCACGCCGAAAGAGCCGACGCCCACCCAGGCGCAGCAACTCCAGACCCAGATCGACGGCATTGTACCCCAGGTGAGCACCCTGGTGGGAAACGCCATCGAGGCGCTGGAGCAGGCCGAGGAGGCCGTGAAGGTGTGGGAAACCTATGACAGCGCAAAGACCTATCTGCCCCTCCAGAAGGTGAGCAGGCTGGGCAGCTCCTACATCTGCAAGGCAGCGTGCAAGGGCGTGGCCCCGGAGCTGGACGTGGCCGGAGGCGTGGAGGGTGCCCACTGGCTGCTTATCGCCTCCAAGGGCGACCAGGGAGAACAGGGCGCAGAGGGACCCCAGGGCAAGACCGGCAAGCAGGGCATCCAGGGCGAGCGCGGACTGACCGGCGAGCGCGGCGTCCAGGGCATCCAAGGCATCCAGGGACCCCAGGGCGTTCAAGGCGCTGCTGGCCCGGTTGGACCCACGGGACCGGAAGGACCCCAGGGCGTGCAGGGGCCGCAAGGACCGCGCGGCATCGACGGCGTGGCCGTGCAGACGGCTGGCATGGTCAATTTCAGCGTGACCGACGAGGGGCATCTGCTGTGTACCTACACCGGCAACGAGGCCCCGGACTATTACATCAACGATGCAGGGCATCTATGCCTAAACATCTGACGGAAGGAGGAACCATCTATGCCTACCATTGATCTGGGCAAGGTTGTGGGTCCGCAGGGACCCCAGGGCGTGCAGGGTGCAAGAGGCCCGCAGGGCGCGACCGGCGCTCAAGGCCCGAAGGGAGAGCAGGGCATCCAGGGACCCCAGGGTGAGACCGGGGCCAAGGGCGCGACCGGCGCGACCGGCGCACAGGGACCCGCCGGTGCCGACGGCTCTACCCCTAACATCCAGGTGGGGACGACCACCACGCTGGCCGCCGGAAGTGCGGCCACGGTGAAGCGGCGGGCCGGAAGCCCAGACGCTGCCCCCATCTTCGACTTCGGCATCCCCAAGGGCGCGGACGCCGTAAACCCCGGCGACATGACCAAGGCGGTCTATGACCCCAAGGGCAAGGCCCAGGACATTTTTGCCTATGCAGACCAGAAAATGCCCAAGACGGGCGGAGCGTTCACCGGCGGCGTGTCCGGCGTGTCGCCCACCAGCGGCAGCACCAAGGGCTTCCGCAACATCTACTTCGGCAACGGCGCTCCCGCCTCCAGCCTGGGGGCCAACGGCGACGTTTACATCAACATCGGATAAGAGGAGGACACGAACATGATTAAAGCAGGCAATCACACCGTCAGCGACAAGGGCTTCACGGTGGTGACGGAGAACATCGGCGGGGTCCCCCGCCAGGCCGTGGTGGCGGAGCTGCCCGGCGGCATCAGCGACGAGGCCCTGGCCGCGTTCTGTGCCGGTCCCATTGAGGTGCTGGCCGAGGACGGCAGCACCACGGCGACCTACACCGGCCCCTTCCGCGTGGTCTCCCACGGGCTGAAACTGACCCGCACCAGCGAGGACAGCGACGTTGCCGCCCTGACGGCCCAGGTGGCGGAGCTGGAGGCCAAGCTGTCCCACGAGAAGAGCGAGAAGGAAAGCGCCCAGAGCGCCCTTGCACGCCTCAACGAACAGCTTACCACCCTCAAGATGACCCTGGAGGCCAACAGCGCGGACAAGGCCGTAGTTGACAAAGTTCCCGTGGAGGCCATGGATGCGGCGGGCAGCGTGTAAGGACTGGGCGGAGGCTTCCTGCCTGATCTCCAACCTCCTGGCAGAGCTGGAGCAGCCCTGCCGGATGTGCCGGGAGGACAGCCTGGTGCTGACCGGGCGCTCCCCCACCGGCGAGACCGTGACCATCCGGCTGGGACCGGACCTGGTGCTGGAGGCAGAGGGCTGCGACGAGCTGCTGGATGCAGCACGAAAGCGAGGGTGCCCCGATGGCTGACAGACAGACCGATGACTTCAAGCTGGGCAACAAGGCGGCTGATATGTGGCTTTACACGGCAGACGCCTGCGCCAATGAGAAGGTCATCCCCAAGAAATACCGCTACACCACCGGAACGGCCCTGATGAACGGTGCAGAGGCCATCTGCTCGTGCATTGAGGGCGCAAACCTCATTGACCTGCGGGAGAGACCGGCGGAGCGGCTGGCGATGCAGCGGGAGGCCCTTTGCGCGTGCAAGAAGCTGGAGCGGAAGATACTGCGGATGGCAGAAAGCAAGCAATACCCCGGCGTGAGCGGCCAAAAGGCCGCGACCTGGAGCAAGGCGGTGATGACGGTGCGCTATATGTGCGCCGCCTGGTACGAGAAGGACCGGAGCCGCGCTGCCCAGGCGAGAGAGGATGTTCGGCGGCGATAGCTGCCTTTCATTGGGGTATAGCCTGTTCGCGCCGTCAACTGGGGCCTGCGCTCCCCGAACTCGAATGACAACAACGCGTACAACATCAACACCGACGGCACCGTGAACAACAACAACGTGTACAACGCCAACTTCGCGCCGCGTCCCGCTCTGATGGAATTACCGTGTACAAGTAGCCCTTGCGGCGAAAGCAGAGGCCCATCATCAAAGGAGGCTATATCCCGTCGTCCGTGGGCATGAACACGGGGGATAAACACATGGCACCGACGCTGCCAGGCTCGCTACCGGGGAAAGCCCCGGACACCTCCGGCGGAGGGAGATACTGGCTGCTATCAGCGATGCCGGACCTGCGCTCCACCATCCGAAAACCAAGCAAGGATGTGTGATATGACCTATCAGGAACTATGCTCCTTTGACACCCTATGGACGGCCTACCACCGGGCCAGACGGTGCAAGAGGGGCAAAAAGAGTACGGCACCCTTTGAGTACAGCGCAATCGAGGAGCTGCTGATACTCTCAAAATCACTTTTGCAAGGGACGCACCAGCCGGACCCGCTGGACGCGTTCTATATCTACGAACCCAAGAAGCGGCTTATCCAGGCCCCGACGTTCCGGGACAAGGTGGTGCAGCACGCGCTCACGGATTACATCGTCTACGACGAGTTGGCCCGGAGCTTCACGCTGAACACCTACGCGGCCCAGTACGGCAAGGGGACCCACTACGGGCTGGAGATGCTGAAACGGCACATGAGGACCTATTTCCTGCGGCGGAAGGGCGCGGACGAGGTGGCACGCAAGGCCGCCGGTCTGCCCCACCGGCCCATGGAGGAATGGGACTACGCCGAGGGCTGGGTCATCAAGGGCGACATCCGCCACTTCTTCCAGAGCATCGACCACCGGCGGCTCAAGGCCGCGCTGGAACCCAGATTTCCCGACCCGGACATCCGGGCGCTGATGTGGCGATACATCGACGCCGTGGACGAGGGCCTGGCCCTGGGACACCAGACGAGCCACATCTACGCGGTGTTCTACGTCAGCTCCTTCATGCACTATGTGGGTGAGAAGCTGCACCTGCCGCTGGCTGGGATGTATATGGACGACTGGTATGTGATCTGCCCGGATAAGGCGACAGCGGTTGAGGCTCTGCGCCTTGCAAGGCTTGAATTTGCCAAGCTGGGCCTGGAGCTGAACGACAAGACCAACATCTTCCCCTTGCAAAACGGCATCGACTTCTGCGGCTTCCACACCTATCTGACCCGGACGGGCCAGGTGGTCAGCAAGCTGCGCTACTCCTCCATCAAGCGGATGAAACGACGCATCCGGCTGTGGGAGAAGCAGTACGCAGCGGGCGAGGTGTCGCGGGAGAAAATCATGGAGAGCTTTACCGCCTGGGAGGCACACGCCAAGCACGGCGACACAAAGCAGCTCCGCAGAGAAATGCGGTCCAGGTTGTTGATGGCTCTGGACCGCGCAGACGAGGCCAGGCGGGCGGCGGGCATCCCCGCTGCCCGGCCCGGACCTGACGAAAGGAGAACAAAACGATATGGGACAGTTACTTTCCAATCTGGCAAACGGCAGCCTGGTGAAGCTGGCGGAAAACAGCAAGCCCACCAAGTTCATCAAGCTGGACAATGACCACTACGGCACCGGCACGGGCGTGACCCTTATCCGCAAGGATGCTTTCAGTGAGATCGCATGGAACGCATCCGACAGCAACGGCTACAAAAACCGTTACTTCGGCTGCACCCTGGACAACTTCTGTGACGGCATCTGGCCGCTGAAACTGGACGAGAAAATCCGGGAGTGCCTGGTCCCCGTCCCCATTGTGGTGGCGGAGGGCAACCAGGTGGCGACGCTGCACACGATCTACCGCAAGGGCTTTGCCATCTCCTGCACGGAGGCGGGCGTGAGCGGATGGCAGACGGAGGGCAAGGCGTTCAGCTATTTCTCCGACAACGCAAAGCGCATCGCCTATCTGGACGAGACGGCGACCGCCGTCTACTGGGGCCTGCGCTCCCCGTACTCGAATGGCAACCGCGCGTACCTCATCATCACCGACGGCACCGTGGGCGACCTCAGCTGCGTGTGCGACGCCCGCTTCGCGCCGCGTCCCGCTTTTAATCTTAAATCTTCTATCGTTGTATCTGACAGCACAGACAGCGATGGATGCTACACGGTTGAGAGCGTGCCGGGCAACGACGGCGGGCTGTATGTGAAGAACAACGGCCTGTGGGTCCGCGCGGTGTAAGAGAAGCACCCAGAAAGCCGGGCGGCGGCGTGCCGCTGCCCGGTAAATTCTATGAGAGGAGGCGGCGGTATGCCGAGCATCAATGAAGTTATCGAACGGGTGAACCGGGCGAGGCCGGACGCCATCGACGACGAGACCAAGGCGGCGTGGCTGCTGGAGCTGGACGGACAGCTCTACCGGGAGACCATCCTGCGGCACCAGCTCACGAGCGGGCGCGGGGCCAAGGGACCCGTCGCCGTCTGTCCCACCTGCGGCGGGACGGAGATCACCTATGACCGGGTGATGGACAGCAACCTGTGTCCGGCGTGCGGCTGGACCGACCTGCCGGACTTTCCCAAGGCGTTCCCGGAGGACGGGGACAAGCCCTTGCTGGTGGAGGCCCCCTACGACGGGCTGTACGACCTGTACCTTATGAGCAAGGTGGACTTCTACAACCGGGAGGCCGACAACTACAACAACTCCGCCCTGGCGTACAACGCAGCGCTGGACGAATGGCGGAAACAGTATCACCGCAGGCACCTGCCCATCGGCGGCGGGGGCTTGACGGGTCTATTTTAGGAGGAGGGGCGAGATGAACCTGCCATACATGACGGCGGCGACCGGCAAGAACCGCAAGCAGATCATCGCCTTTGCCGGGCTGAACTACGGCCAGGGGGCCGGGGACGGCGAGCTGGCAGAGAGCTGGGGCCTCTCCTCCGCCCGCTTCCCGTGCCTCAGTCAGCGGGATGGGCGCAAGACCGCCGGGACCTACACCAGCCCCACGGGGCTGTACGCACGGGGGAAGCTGTGCGTGGTGGACGGGACCGACTTTCTCTATGACGGCAAGGTGGTGGGCCATGTGACTGCGGGCGAAAAGCAGTTTGCCACCATCAACACCAAAATCGTCATTTTCCCCGATAAGGTCTACTACGACACGGAGGCGGAGAAGTTTGGGATGCTGGCTGCGGAATACCCCGGCTTCCCCGGCGACGTGACCTTCACGGCCAACACCCTGACCGTGCCGGAGCAGAGCTATATCGACCAGGCGGCGGAAAACGCAGAGACCAAGGGCAGCGTGGCCGCCGACACATCCATCACCGCCTACACCGGGGCCAGCGTGAACAAGACCACGGGAGCGCTGACTATGAGCGGCGGGACCGCAGGGACCCCAGACAAGCTCAAGGCGGGCGATTACATTCAATACGACTGCGATAGCTCCAAGGAGTACATGGTGGTACAGAGCAGCGCAAAGCAGAGCGACGGGACCTACCAGATCACCTATCTGCTGCACACGGCGGCGCTGCACAAATACCCAGGCTTCGACGAGCTTTTCAAGGCCGGAGACGCAATCGAAATCTCCGGCTGTACGACCTGCGCCGCGAACAACGGCAGCCACATCATCCGCTCCCTGGAGGCGCGGAAGCTGACCTTCACCAAGGACATCTTCACCAAGACCGGCGTGGAGGCCGGGACGGTGATGCTGGAGCGGAAGGTGCCGGACCTGACGTGCATCTGCGAGTGCGATAACCGCATCTGGGGCGCGGAGGGCAAGACCATCTATGCAAGCGCCCTGGGCGACCCGACCAACTTCTACGTCTACGACGGGGTGTCCACGGACAGCTACGCCGTGGCCGTGGGCACGGAGGGCGAGTTCACCGGGTGCATCGCCTACTCCAGCACGGTGCTGTTCTGGAAAGAGAATTGCCTGCACAAGGTCCTGGGCAGCTATCCGGCGCAGTATGAAATCTACACCTACACGGTGCCCGGCATCCAGAAGGGCAGCGAGAAGTCCCTGGCCGTCATCAACGAGACGCTGTTCTACAAGGGCCGCAACGGCGTGTACGCCTACTCCGGCGGGACCCCGGAGCTGCTGACGGAGAACTTCGGGACCCGGCGCTTCTTCGACGCGGTGGGCGGCACGGACGGCGAGCGCTACTACATCTCCATGCGGACGGAGAAGGGCGACTGGGAGCTGTACGTCTTTGATACGCTGCGGGCCATCTGGCTGCGGGAGGACGCGACCCACGCGCTGGACTGGGCCTATCTGGACGGGACGCTCTACTTCCTGGACGGGGCCACGGGCAAGCTGATGACCACCGGGCAGGACTACTCCGAGGAGGGCCTGGTGAACTGGAGCGCAACGCTGTGCCAGATGGACGAGACGAGCCACGGGCGCAAGTGCTATTCCAAGCTGTACCTGCGGGCGGACCTGGATGCCGGGGCCTGGCTCAAGGTGGAGATCAGCACGGACGGCAAGCCCTTCCGACAGGTGTTCTCCACCCACAACGAGCGGGCCAAGACCCTGCAAGTCCCCATCCTGCCGGTGCGGTGCGACAACTTCCGCATCCGGCTGTCCGGCAAGGGCGGATGCCTGGTCAAGAGCATCATCCGAGAGTTCGCCCTGGGCAGCGAATATTAAGGGGGTGACAGGGCATGGCAACCACCCTCCCCGGCTCCCCTCCTTCGTTTGACCGCAACGACGTGAACGGGACCGTAAAATCTCTGTGCAACTACACCAGAAACCTGCAAGAAAATCTGGACTTCATGCTGGGGCAGCTTCAAAAGAGCATGACCGCTATACAGACCAGTGTGGAGGGGCTGAACAGCAAGGTCTCCAGTCTGCAAACCACCCTCTCCGGGGTGCAGCAGAGCGTGAGCACACTGGGCAGCGAGTACAACAAGCTGGCAGCCCGCGTGACGGCGCTGGAGCAGAAAACCAACTGAAAGAGGAGGTAATCCGACATGGCAAAACCCGATATGTCCAGGAACAAAGACCTGGCGGGCAAGACCGTCTCCAAGGGCGGCTACAACATCAGCTATAACGAGAACGGCTATGCCACCAGCGCCATCAAGACCGGGAGCAAGACCGGCAAGGCCGCCGCGCCAAGCGCCGACACGGTGGGCGGCGGCGGCAGCGACCGGGGCAGCTACGGCGGCAGCGTATATGACCAGGAGCATTTTTCCAATGACGAGCTGCGGAGCGCGGCGGAGGTCCGGGCGGCAGCGGCGGCAGGCAAAACGACCTGGGCAGACGCCCACGACTATGTGGAGCGCATCCGCAGCAACTACGGCTATTCCGGCGACAGCGACGGCAGCCGCTACATCCCTCTGGAGATGGGCGGCGGCGGACGAGGAAACGGAGGCGGCGGCTTCTCCTACGAGGCGGCCCCCACCTACACCAGCCGCTACCAGAGCCAAATCGACGACCTAACCCGCCAAATCCTTAACCGGGAGGCGTTCAGCTACGACCCGGAGAAGGACCCAACCTATCAGCAGTACAAGGAGAGCTACACGCGCAACGGCGAGCGGGCGATGCAGGACACCCTGGGGCAGGTCAGCGCCCGCACAGGCGGCCTTGCAAGCAGCTATGCAGGCAGCGCAGCGCAGCAGACCTATGACAACTACATGGGGGCGCTGGCCGATAAAATCCCGGAGCTGAAACAGCTTGCCTACTCCATGTACCAGGACGAGGGCAACACCCAGAGGGCAAATCTGGAAATGCTGGTGGCCCTGGAGCAGGGCGACTACGCCAAGTACGCCGACCTCCTGGCCCAGTACAACACGGACCGGAGCTTCGACTACGGCGTGCATCGGGACAATATCGGCGACGAGCGCTACAACAACGAGTGGAACTATTCCGTGGGCCGGGACCAGATCGCGGACAAGCGGTACGAGGACGAGACCGCCTACAACCGGGAGACCTACAAGGACGAGACGGAGTACAACCGGGCGCTGGCAAAGGCCCAGACCCTCGCGGCGGGCGGCGACTTCTCCGGCTACAAGGCCCTGGGGTACACGGACCAGGAGATTGCGGGTCTCAAGGGCGCATACAACAAGGCGCAGGCATCCGCTCGCTCCGGCGGGAGCAAGAGAGGCGGCTCAAGCGCCAGCGAGGACGTGTACGCAGGAATGTACAAGGCGGGCATCCGCAGCGAGGGCGACGCATACGCCTGGCTGCTGTCCGCCGGGTACAATACCACCCAGGCCGGAAAGCTGGCCGGGTATTACGCCGACTGGATGAAGAACCAGGGCGGCAGCGGAGACAGCGGCAGCGACGCCCAAATCGGCAACCGGCACGGGGATAGCTGGATTTATATTCCCGGCCATGGCCGCTTCACCTACGACGAGGTGGAGAACTACGTCAACAGCGGAAAGGTCATCGAGACCTACGACAGCGCGACCAACACCTACACCTACAAGTGGAACGGCAATAAGAAGTAAGGAGGCGGCCCTATGGCAAGCGCAAGCGATTTTTTGAAGAAGCGGACGGCGGCGCGGCAGCAGGCCGAGAGCATCCAGAGCAGCGATAAGACCCCTCTGGGCAAGAATGACGACGGCACCGTAACGCGGGCGAGCAACTTTCTGCGGAACAAAGCCGCAGAACGCCGGGCCGTCATCGACCAGCAGTACGGCAAGGACGCCTACGGCGGCAGCGGCAGATACGAGGCGGACAAGGCCCAGGGCTTCAATTCCTGGCTGGAGAGCGTGAACGGCCTCTCCAGCCAGTTGGGCAGCGACTACCAGAGCCGGGACGGCAAATTCCAGAGTGCCGCAGACTTTGGGAAGTACCGGGATGACAACGACGCCCGCATCAGCGTGATGCAGAACAGGGCCAACGCCTACCGCACCTACTTCCAGGACAACCGGGAGATATACGGAGAGGATGCCGTGAACGGCGTCCTTTCCACCCTGGACCAGGGCAGCAAGTACCTGGAGGAGCTGCGGGGCGGGCTGAGCAGCGAGTATGACTTCTGGTCCCAGTTCAAGGACGAGAACGACTACAACACCTACCAGCGGGGCAAGGAATATGCCGCGCTGGCGGAGAAACCCGATTTTGCAGAGAAAAGCCAGTACAAGAGCACGGCCAACGGCCAGGAGAAATTCAACGCATGGAGCGGGACCTACTCCAACAGCGGCTTTGACGACATCGCCTACGACTACATCAACCGCAACGAGGAGGCCCGCAGCCGCCAGATGCTCTCCGACATCCAGAGCAACGCGTCCCTGCTGGGCCTGGACAACAGCGAGCGGCGGGAGATGACGGATGACGAGATCGCCACCTTCAACTACCTGTACGCCCAGGACACCGCCAACGGCGACGCGGAGCACAAGAACGCCTACGCCTACATCGACTACCTGACCGGAGACCTCAACTACCGCCAGCGGGCCAAGGCTGAGGAGGAATGGGCCGCCTACGCCAAGGAGCACCCGGTGGGGTCCTCCGCGTTCAGCGTGCTGGAAAGCCCTCTCAAGGGCCTTTCCTACCTGGGCCAGGCGGCGGATTACCTCTCCGACGGGGAAATCGACCAGAACGCAGGCTACAACAAGTTCAGCTACATCAACAGTGCCATCCGCAACGAGGTGAACACCATCGTGGAGGACAACTGGGGCGGTGTGGGCAGCTTCGCCTACCAGACCGGCATGAGCATGGGCGACTTCCTGCTGAATACCGCCATCACCGGCGGCAACCAGGCGCTCTCCCTTGCCATCATGGGCACCGGCGCGGCGGCGGATGCCACCATCTCCGCAAAGGACCGGGGCCTGTCCGATAACCAGGCGTTCGCCCTGGGCACCATCGCAGGCGCGGCGGAGATCGTCACCGAGAAGGTCAGCCTGGATGCCCTGCTGGACAAAACCGCGCTCACCAAGAGCGCCATGGGCTACTTCCTCAAAAACACCCTGGCCGAGGGCAGCGAGGAAGTGGGCAGCGACATCATCAACCTGGTGGCCGACGTGCTCATTTCCAAGGACAAGAGCGAGTGGCAGACCTCCATCGACGCCTACGAGGCCGAGGGCATGACCGAGAAGGAGGCGTTCTGGCGGGCCGTCCGGGACCAGGCGGAGAACATGGGCCTGGACTTCCTGGGCGGCGCTGTCTCCGGCGGCGTGATGTCCGGCGCGGGCATCGCCATCAACGCGGGGCTGAATGAATACGGCGCACGGCGCACCGGCGCGGAGTTCCAGGCGATGGGCGACGACGTGGTGCAGGCCACCATCCAGGAAGGGCTTGCAAGCGACCCCAGCACCCAGAGCTACAAGCTGGCCGTGCAGCTCCAGCAGAAGCTCGACGCCGGGCAGACCCTCACCAACGCAGAAATCGGGCGGCTGTACCAGGCCAATGTGCAGGCCATCGACGCGGAGGACGGCAGCGACGACCTGCTGCTGCGGGCCGCCGAGGAAGTGACCCAGAAGGGCCGCGTGACCAACAACACCGCCATCGACATTTTGAGCAACCCCACCGCCATCAACACGCTGACGCAGGAGGCGGGGCTGAACATCAGCGAGGACATGAGCAAGTCCCAGCAGCGCAAGGCCGTCAAGAACGCCGTGGCGACCCTTGCAAGGACGCAGAGCGACGTTTCCACGAACGCGAGGGAAACTGCCCCCGCCGCAACGGAAGCCCGGCAGGCGGCCACGCAGGAGACCGTGCGCCCCGCTATGCAGGTGGAGCAGCAGCGCCCTGCGGCGCAGCAGGCGTATGACATCCGCCGCGTGCGGGATGCTGCGGCCAGCCTGGGCGAGAACGGGGCTAAGGCCCTCTCCGCCAGCTACGACGGCAGCGTGCGGGCCGACGACTACTACGCAGGCTTCACCTCCTACTACGAGGCGGGCATCAACGGCGCAGACATGGCAAAGGTGGACAGCGACTACGGCAGCCGCCTGACCGAGGCCCAGCGCTTCGCGGCCTACTCCGCCGGGCAGAACGACGCCGCCCTCTCCCTCCAGCGGGAACAGCAGGCGGTCAAGTATGCCAAGGTGGCCGGAGAGGACAGCGGTCTCGTGTATGACGACTTTGTGAAGCAGGCCGTGGAGAGCGGCAGGCCGTTGCAGGACAAGCAGGGCCGTGCCATTCTGGACGCTAACGGTGAGAGCCGCGTCTATCTGACCGCCGAGACGGCGGCCAAGGTCAACAGAGTTGCCAAGGCCCTGGGCGTGCGGGTGCAGTTCGTGGACAGTGTGCGCGGCGGAACGGCCAATGCCCAGATCAGCGGCAGCACGGTGCTGGTGGAACGGAACAATGAAAACCCTGTACTGGCTATTGTGGGCCACGAGATGACCCACCGGATGCAGGAGCTTGCCCCCACGGAGTACCGGACGTTCCGGGACATCGTGGCACAGGAGGAGCAGGACAGCATCCAGAAGCGCATCGACAGCTACGCCGCGCAGGGCGTGGAGCTGACCTATGAGCAGGCCATGGACGAGGTGGCGGCGGACTATGCGGGCCGCCTCATTGACGACGGCAAGGTGCTGGATGACTTCATCGAGCGGCACCGGGATGACCGGACGCTGCTGCAAAAGGTCCGGGACGCTATCCGCTCCCTCATTGATAAGCTGACTGGGGCCGAGAAGAAAAAGGCCCAGACCGCCGAGGGGAAGCTGACGGCAGCCTTGGAGGCGGCAGCCCGGCAGGCAAAGACCTTGCAAGGAGATGGCGGCAATGATACAATGGCCGCAACAAGAAATTCTTTGAAGGAGGACGGCAAGGATGGACAAGAAAGCGAAACTGGCGGCAGACCTGGCACAGGCAGCCGAGAAGGATATGGGCAGAGCGCTGACCGAGAAGGAAAAGGCCAAGATGGACGAGTTCGCAGAGAGCTTTCTGCTGCTTCTGGACGACACGGAGGAGTAAACCCGTCTTTCGGGGCCAAGCCCGTGCGCTCCTGGGCGGAGGGCCACACGGTGGAACCGGCCAAGGGCAGCGTGGCCTACGCAGAGCAGCGGACGGCGGTGGACTACGGCGTGCCGAGCTTTGTTGTGGCGGATGCGGCATGGGCCAAGAACAAGGGCAGCACCCCGGCGTTCTCTGCCGATGGGCAAATCTTCTTCCGGGAGACCTTGCCGGAGAAGAATCGGGGGATGTTTGCCCCCCACGAGGTCACTCATGTGATGCGGCAGGTAGGCTACAAGCCTTACCTGGACTTTGTGGAACGGACGCCAACGATGCTGAATATGAGCGACGGGATGACCCGTGTGCTGCTGAACCATGTGGCAGAGCATCAGCATACCACGCTGGAAAATGCAGACCCGGCCCGCCTCTATGACGAGTTCAACGCGACGATGTACGGGCATATCGCGGTGGGCAAAGCAGATATGTTCGTGGACGGTCCTGCGGCCCATGTGTTCCACGACTTCGACGCATACGCCAAGGAGTTGGGCGAGCTGCACGAGCGCTTTAAGGCCGACAACCAGAAAGAGACGAAATTTTCTCTCAAGACCCCAGTGGAGGAGACGGACAAGCTGCTGGCCCTGCACAACAAGGACGAGAACAGCATCCTGGCTGCCATCAAGCTGGGCGGCCTGCCCATGCCCTCCATCGCCATTGTAAAAGCCAGGGACGGGCACACCAAGTACGGCCCCATCTCCCTTGTGTTCAGCAAGGACACCATCGACCCGCAGCTATTCCGTGCCAACAAGGTGTACGGCGGCGATGCCTGGACGCCGACAGCTCCGCGAGTAGATTACCCCGTGAACAGCAAAAAGGCATCCCAGGTGGAGCACGAGCTGCACCGGCTGGCCGGGGATGTCTCCGTGGCCGGGGGCATCTTCGGGAACAGCGCCGCCCTGCGCTCTATGGGCATCGACGACACCAGCACCAGGAGCACGGCAGAGCTGGCGGAGAAGCTGGCCTCCACGGACACGGTGCGGGCGGCCTATCTGGCAGACAAGGGCAAGAGCCTGGAGCCGGTGAAGATGGACAAGGTGTGGGACAAGTTCGGTAACGACACCTTGCAAAAGGTGTTTGACCGCCTGGGCGTGAACACGCTGGCTGAAATCGAGGCCAACCTGGAGACCGGCGAGAGCGTGAAGGACGCCCTGGGCGAGAATGCCGAGGTCATCCGCGACATTCTCCGGGACTACTACCGGGAACAGGGCGAACCCATGCTCCGCAGAATGGCCGTCAAGAGGCATTGGACCGACGCGGAGATCAACGAAAGACGGCAGACCCGCATCGACAATTCCATGGACGGCGTTTCCATCTTCACCCTGGAGGACATCGTTCACCACGCATGGGATATGTACCAGGACGGCGGCGCGACCAAGGGCGAAATTGACCGGATGGCTACCTCTGACGCGCTGCGCAGCGCCGTGGATGACCACGCCGTTGAGGAGTGGATTGCCGGGAAGCTGGACGGCCTGCTGGGCGAGGCGGGCATCTACAATGGCAAGGACCCCTACACCCCCTCCGGCAATCTCCGCAGCTTCTCGCAGCTCCACTATGCCTACACCCTGGAGAACATCGTCAAGGCGATGAAGGAGGGCCAGGAGGAGCGCGGCGGCAACACCTGGGGCGCAAGCGCCAAGACCCTGCAATCCGTGGCGACGCCGGAATACCGCAGCATCCAGGAGATCAAGGCGGACAGCGGGCGGCTGGGCATGGAGGAGGGGGCCGAGTATGAAGCAAAGCTCCAGGCCATTGATGACCAGATCGGCAGCATCATCACGAAGATCAAGCAGGGAAACAAGGCTCATTCCGACAATTCCTTCGTCGAGAGCGACATCATCGGCAGCATCCTGATGGAAACGTCCAAGGGCAAGAGGACGGTGGACGCTATCATGCGGGCCTTCTCCAAGGAGGGGTACAAAATCAGCAGCCAGACGGCCCAGGACATCCAGGCCGTCTACCAGGCGGCGGCGGAAATGCCCACCGGCTACTTTGAGGCCAAGCCCCAGCGGGCCGTCGGCTTCGACGAAGTGCTGGCCGCCGTCATCCCCGATGACAGCAGCAAAAAGCTGCGGGACGGTCTGGAGCAGGCCGGTGTGCGGATGCTGGAATACAAGACCGGAGACGACGCGGACCGCCTTGCCAAGATCAACAGCGTGGAGGGCGCACGCTTCTCCCTCAAGACCGTTCCCCCTGTGAAGCCGACAAGCGACGACTGGAAGCCGGGGGCAACCTTCGACGAGGTTAAGGCCGCCCATCCGACCCTGTTTGCCCTGGACGCCGACGAGGCGGACACCCGCAACCCGACACAGATTTCCGGCACGGTCAAGAGCTACCGCAAAATTTACGATGCCCTCCAGGCAGAGAATTTCGACGGGACCATCCTGGATGCAAGCTCCGGCCTGGGCTACGGGACCAGAGCCGGGCGCGAGGAGTACGGCTTTGACGTGGACGACATCGAGCCGTTCCCGGATGCCAAGTACCAGCCGAACTACACCGATTACTCCGCCCTGGACAAGACCTACGATGTCATCATCAGCAACGCGGTCCTTAACGTCATGCCCCAGGACCTCCGCGACGCTATGGTGGTGAAAATCGGTGAAATGCTGAACCCCGGCGGGCGGGCGTTTATCAATGTGCGCGGCACGGATGTGAAGAACGCCGGGAGCAAGGTTGCCATCAACGACGATCTGATGGAGTATTTCATCTCCAATACCGGCAGCTATCAAAAGGGCTTCACGTCCAAGGAGCTGGTCTCCTACCTCAAGGACGCCCTGGGCGACGGCTTTACCGTGGAACCGACCCGGAAATTCGGCGCTGTCAGCGCCATCGTGACCCGCGATGGGGACAGGCTGTCCCTCAAGGGGCGGGACATCCTCCAGGAGAACGCGGCCTTGCAAGAGGAGAACCGGCTACTGCGGGAGCAGATGAAGGACTATATCGCCATCCAGCGCCGAAACGGGAAGCTCC
>OGOO01001546.1_pt1 | contig 19620 bp, 18 predicted proteins | sample 1552651 | NCBI WGS metagenome assembly OGOO01 (sample SAMEA2580118, study PRJEB22360) | human gut metagenome | biome: human gut; feature: human-associated habitat; material: faeces | place: Denmark | collected 2008/2010 | reverse complement strand
CAAAAATGCCGAAAATGCACGGCCCTTTCAGCAAGATCCGCACATATGCGTGGATCTTGCTGCCGGCACACTGCAGAATCCGTGCATATGCGCGGATTCTGCGAGACGACAAGAGCCCCGGGAGAGACCTACCCCAGAAGCGCCGTCACCTTCCCGAGCAAAGGCTCGAAGGAGACGCCGCGGTCCTCGAAGTTGGGCTGCTTGGCGGAGATGAGCATGGCGTCGGCCGTGAAGTCGGCGGCGAAGGCCGTGGCGTCGGCAAGGTTCGAGCCGGCCATCACCGCAGCGAGCAGGGTGCTCGCGAACACGTCGCCCGTGCCGTGCAGCATGTAGGGCAGCTTGGCGTTGGTGGTTTCCGTGAAGTCGATGGCGTCGCCCCACACGTAGTTGTGGATGAGGCCGTCGCCGTGCTCGATGCCCTTCAGCACCACGTTCTTCGCGCCGCGCTCGCGCAGCTCCAGGATCATCTCACGCACCGTGGGCTCGTCCACGTCGGCACCCTGCCACTCGCGACCCAAGATGATGGCCGCCTCGGTGAGGTTGGGCGTCAGGATGTCGGCACCGTTGGCCAGCGTACCCATGGCTTCCACCAGCTCCGGCGTGTAGGTGGGGTACACCTTGCCGTGATCGGCCATGACCGGATCCACCACACGCAGGGCTTTCGGATAGGTCTCCCACACCTGCTTGATGATGTCTACCTGCTCGGGGGCGCCGAGGAACCCGGAATACACCGCGTCCAATTCCACGCCAATACCCGCCCAGGCAGCCAGGTAATCGCCCAGAATGTCGGTGGTATCATGCATGTACCAGCCGGGGAAGGCGGTGTGGCTGGAGAACAGGCCCGTGGGCACGGGGCACACGTCGCAGCCAGCGGCGGACAGCACCGGGATGGCCACGCCCAGCGAGCACTTGCCGTAGCCGCACAAGTCGTGGATGGCGGCCACGCGGGGGATGTAGGCGTCTTCGCGTTCGTAGAGGTTCGTCATAAAGTTCCCTTCGAAATCGGCCGACCGCGCGGGCCGGCAAGGGGCGTTCGTTGAATCGTTTCCCATTCTAGCCCTCTTGCAGGCGCACGGCCCTCGGTTTTTCCGATAGGTATCCTAGCGGTTCTCAATCGCGCCGATGTTTTTCAGGGCGATCTCGATGCGCCCATCCGGGGTGCTGAAGAACTCGATGAAGTCGGAGTTCTCGCCGTACTCGGCCGGGAAGGTGAGCTCGATGCCCGTGTCGGTGCGAATCTTGTGGCTCTTGGTGACCCGCTTGGCCACGGCTTTTTCCACCACGACGCGCTCGGGCAGGGCGCCCTTTTCCACAGCGGCCTCGAAGCGCTCGGCGACGCGGGGCTGGTCGGCGAACACCTCGCGGCCCAGCTCGCGGGCGTCCACCTCGTCGGATTCCTCGGCATTCTCGGCCACGTAGGCCTTTGCCCGCGAAAGCGCCACGGCCGTGTTGGCGCCGAACTCCTCGGCCACCTCTTCCACCACGGTGGTTACCGCCTGCAGCACTTCGCGGCTGGAAGCTTCCATGGAGCACTGCAGCAGACCATCGGGGATGATCCAGCGTTTCTCGCCAGCAATCTCTCGTTCCTTATCCACGAACCACACGGCCATGTCGTCGGCGGAGATGAGCGCGAAGGATGCCACCTTCTGAGACGGGTTCGGCAGAATGGCGTGATGGCGCGCGATGGTGGTGGCGGTGTCGCCGAAATCGTTGCTGCCCACCTCGTGCATGTAGGCCTGGCGGCTCTCCAGCAGAATGATCGCGAAGTAGCGCGGGCCGCGGGCCTTGTAGGCGGCCTCGGCCTCCTCGTCGGTCATCTCGCGCGCCATCTGATCGGCGTCGCCTTCGAAATCGATGACGAGCAGATCGGTGGAGGGCGTCTTTTCCATGCGCGACAGCTCGCCGACGATGAACTCGCCGATCTGCTGGGACAGCCCCACGAAATCGCGCTCGCCGCGGAAATAGGCGCGCAGCTCCTCGGCGAACAGGCTGTTCTCCGCGAACGTGCCGCGCTTGCTGTCCAGGTTGCTCAAAGTCCGCTTGGCCTGGGACGTGACGTAGCGCTTGGCGGCCTTGTTTCCGAGATCCATGGGCACCTGCGCGAACACGTTCACGCAGGACACGAAATCGAACACATGCAGAATGGCGTTGTTGATGTTCACAGGACTCCTTCTCGTGGAAAAAGCCGATCTTTCGTCATTTTCAAGCCACGCTCTGACCAGGTAAAACTCTAGTTTTCCCAGCTCAAACACCCTGTTTGAAATGGCTGCAAAATGACGAAAGATCGGTCGGAACCGATCAGATTGCACAACCTATTATAGGGGAGAGATAGGAAAAGGCCATCCGCTAGAGCTCTAGCCACACATTCAAATCGACGTCGGTGGAAATGCCGGGGACGGTGCCGGCGTTGGTGTACTGCCAAATGACGAAATCGAGCGGCGCGGTGGGAGCTTCCACATCGTACTCGGCGAGCCACACCGGATAGGCCGCACGCAAATCGGGCGTGAGGCGCAAAAGATCACGCTGGTTTCCGTAGAGCATGGGCGCGTAGCCGGCCGCAGCGATGGTCTCGCAGAACGCCCGGGCATTGGCGGTCAGCTGGTCGCTGGAAAGATTGTTGGCTCGGGCGCCCTCGATTTCCACGGGCTCGTGGTCGTAGGCGATATAGGCAAAGGTGGCGCCGGAGGCCTCGGTTTCGCGCAGGTTTTCCAGGGCGAACTGGGCCTCCTCGCGAGCCTCGTCCTCGGTCAACGCCTGGGAAAAGAAGTAGGCGCTCACCTGAATGCCCGCCTCCCCGGCGCGAATGGCGTTCTGGAAGAAGAACTCGTCGGCGGAAAGCGCGCCTTCCGTGGCACCTCGGTTGCCGATGCGGGCGAAAGCGAACTGCACGCCGGCGTCGGCCACGGCGGCCCAATCGATGTCGTTGCCCTGGTGCTCCGACACATCGATGCCCCAGCGCGAACAGAGCGCATCGTTTTCGTAGTACGCCAGCTTCTCACCGTCGCGCACGAGGCCGGACCAATCGTAGGGACTCACGTAGGGCTCGATGGCGGCCACGTCGGCCGACCCCGATGCCGGCCCGCAGCCAACGAGCAGCCCCGCCGCCGCACACGCCACTGCGCACGCCGCACCGGCCACGAAGCGCCGACGGGTCAGCGTTGAAACCTGGGGCGCCCGCGTCCCATCTATGTTGCGGCCATTGGATGTCATGGGCATTATTGTACGGCAGGGAGCATCTACTTCCGCAAGTTCCCAAACAACCCCCGCAAAAGTTGCCGGCTCGTCTCGCGCCCGATCTGGCCGATGACGGAGCTGACCGTTTTCATGGCCTGCTCGCGCTGTTTCTCGGCAGCTCGAGCGGCGCGCTCGGCTTCTTTCTCGGCCGCTTTCTGGGCACGCTCAGCCTCTCTTTCGGCAGCCTTGGCAGCACGCTCTTCTTCCTTGGCCGCAGCTTTCGCGGCCCGATCGGCCTCGGCGGCCTTCTGCTTCTCGAATTCGGCGCGCTCCTTTTCCAGCTGGGCGCGCTCGGCAGCCAGCGCGTCGGCCTCGGCAGCGGCGCTCTTCTCGGCGGCAAGCTTCTCGTAGGCGCTCTCGCGGTCGATGGCCTCGCCGTACTTCTCCACCAGATGCGCCTGGGCCACGCCGATCGCCTCCAGCGTCGCCGCATCAGCAGCGGCCATGCGGCACTCCGGCGGCAGCACGCGCGCCCGTTCCACCACGCACGGCTGGCCGTCCTCGTTCAAAAGCGACACGAGCGCCTCGCCGGTGCCCAGCTCCAGCAGCGCCTCCGCGGAATCGAAGGCCGGGTTCTCGCGGAAAGCCGACGCGGCCGCGCGCACCGCCTTCTGCTCGGCCGGCGTGTAGGCGCGCAGGCCGTGCTGGATGCGGTTGGAAAGCTGCGCGAGCACCTCGTCGGGAATGTCGGCGGGCGACTGGCTGACGAAGTAGACGCCGACGCCCTTGGAGCGGATGAGCTTCACGGTCTGCACGATTTTGTCCGTCAGCTCCTTGGGCATGTCGTCGAACAACAGATGGGCCTCGTCGAAGAAGAACACGAGCTTGGGTTTGGGAAGGTCGCCGGCCTCGGGCAGAAGCTCGTAGATCTCGCCGAGCATCCACAGCAAGAACATGGCGTACACCTGGGGCGACGTCATGAGTTTCGCGGCGTTCAGGATGTTCACGGTGCCCTGGCCCGCGTCGTCGGTCACGAGCCAATCAGTGATGTCCAGCGCCGGTTCGCCAAAGAAGATGTCGCCGCCTGCATCCTCCAGGGTGAGCAACGCGCGCTGAATGGCACCCACCGACTGCGACGACACGCGGCCGTACAGGGTTTCCACCTCGCTCGCATGTTCCGACAGGTAGCCGAGCATAGCGCGCAGGTCCTTCAGGTCGATGAGCAGCATGCCGTTGTCGTCGGCCAGACGGAAGGCGATGGCCAGCACGCCGCGCTGCACGTCGGTGAGCCCCAGAAGCCGCGCCAGCAGCTCGGGCCCCATGTCGGAAATGGTGATGCGCACGGGAATACCCGCGTCGTCCAGCATGTCCCACAAACGCACATCGCAGCCTCGCGGCTCCCAGCCGTCGGCGCCTAAGGCGGCCGCGCGCTCGCGCACCTTCTCGGCGTCGTCGCCGGGCTGGGCCATGCCGGTGACGTCGCCCTTCACGTCGGCCATGAACACGGGCACGCCGGCCTGGGCGAACCCCTCGGCCAGCACCTTCATGGTGACCGTCTTGCCCGTGCCCGAAGCGCCCGCGATGAGCCCGTGTCGATTCGCCTGGTTCAGCAGCAGATAGCAAGGGTTCTCCCCCTGCGCCACCTTGATCTTGTCGCCTTCGAGCATAGGGGCCTCCTCAGTGATCGGAGCGAACGTTGCCCCCATAGTACGGGAACACCCTCGCCGCCCGGCCGCACCCCGCCAACCCGTTGGCATACCGTAGCGTTGCCGAGGGTGCTGCCTTTTCGGCATTCTGCAACCGTGAACGAACCCGTCGCAGTAAGATGAAAGGGTGCGGCAACGGAGCCGTTCATTGCGAGGAAGCGAGGCGGCATGATTTACGACGAGCGGGATATTCGGAAGGCGCAGGCGCTGGATATTGCGCAGAAGATGCTGGTGGCGGCGCGGACGGCTCCCAAAGGCAAGGGCGTCGATGTCGTGGAATGCGCCGTGGTGGACGGCGACGATTTGGAAGCGCTCGCACGTGCCATGAAGGCCATCGGCGAGGAACGCGGGTTCGCATTCTTCCTGCGCGACGCCAACTGTGTGCGCAAAAGCCTCTGCGTGGCGCTCGTGGGCACGCGCGAAAAAGCCCAGGGGCTCAACTGCGGCCACTGCGGTTTCGCCACCTGCGGCGAGCGCACGCCAGGCGTTCCCTGCGAGGTGAACTCCGTAGACGTGGGCATCGCCCTCGGTGCGGCCGTGTCGCGCGCCCAGGCCTTCGGCGTCGACACCCGCATCATGTTCTCCGCCGGCCAGGCGGCTTGGAAGCTGGGCCTGCTCGGCGAGGGCGTGGGCCAGGTGTACGCCATCCCCGTGAGCATCAGCTCCAAAAGCCCGTTCTTCGACCGCGGATAGGTCAGCTGTGGTCGCATCCGCTCCAGCATGTTCCAGAAAGCGCGCCATAATCGCGCCAATCGCGCCATAATCGCGCCAATCGCGCCATAATCGCGCCATAATCGCGCCAATCGCGCCATAATCGCGCCATGGCACGATTCCGAAAGGGTGGCTACTGTGAACGCAGATCAGCTGTTGCGCATCATCGAAGAGGGAGAGAGCGATCGCATCGAATTCAAGCGTTGCGGCAATCAACCAGAGAAGGATCTTTTTGAAACCATCTGCGCATTCGCTAACACGTTCGGCGGCACCATCCTGCTTGGCGTAGAGGATGATGGCTCCCTCACGGGTGTCAACTCGGCGCAGGTGCTTCCCGTCACGAGAAACATCCTCAACGTCGTCAGCAATCCCAACGCCTTCGATGTACCTGTCTCCTTGGAGTTCGAGCATATCGAGATCGACGATCGCCAAATTATCAAGGTCGACGTTCCCAACAGTCCTCAAATGCACAGTTACAAGGGCAAGGTATACGAGCGGCGGGGCGATGCCGATATCGTCGTACGCGGAAGCGCCCCGCTCGCCGAGCTTTGCATTCGCAAGCAGGGAATCTATACCGAACAGCGCATTTTCGAGCATGTATCCCTGAGCGACCTGCGAGAAGATCTCATTGACGAGGCGCGGCGACTCGCTCTCGTGAAGAGAAAAGATCATCCGTGGGGAGCCATGACAAACGAGCAGCTCATCGAATCGGCGGGACTTTTCGGCAAAGACTATTCAACAGGAAAGCAAGGGTACAATTTGGCGGCCGTCGTTCTTCTCGGAAAGGACGAGGTCATTCGATCGCTGTGCCCCGCCTATAAAACCGACGCGCTTGTGCGCCAGCACGACACGGATCGCCACGACGACCGGCTCGTAACAACCACCAACCTCATAGATGCCTATGCTCAAGTTGCCGATTTCTGCAGGAAGCACCTTCCCGACCGTTTCCTCATGGAAGGCGACTTTGCCGTCAGCCCCCGCGATACCATCGTACGCGAGCTGGTCGTCAACTGTCTCATCCATCGCGAATTCACCAGCCCCTTCCCGGCGAAGGTCATCATCGACAACGAGGGTATCCGAACCGAAAACGCCAGTCGCGCCTCCTTCGAAGGTCCCTTGGAACCTGACACTTTCAGCCCCCTTCCGAAGAATCCCCTCATCGCTTCCTTCTTCGTGCACATTGGTCTGGCCGAAGAGCTGGGCAGCGGCACGCGCGAGCTGTTCAGGAACTCTCGCCTTTATACAGGACGCGACCCCGAACTGGAAGAGGGCTTGATTTTCAGGGCATTCGTGCCGACCGTTCCTGCGGCTGAGCCGATGGGCGGCACATCCGACAGATACGACGCCCAAGCAAAGAATGCCGATGAAGCCTCAGCTCTTGCCTTGAAACTGGCCGAAAACAGTGGTGGCATGAGAACTGCTGACTTGGTCGGTGCGGGCGTTTCTCGCCGCACAGCCCAGCGCATCATAGGGGAGCTTGTTAGTCAGGGGCTACTTGTCCCGCAGGGCAACGGCCCGAGTCGTGTTTATCGCCGAACCCGTGAGTAGATGCGATCTGAGAAGACGAGGTGCCTGGCCCACAGCGGCCAACTTTCCCGCGCAAGCAGAAACGATCAGAAAGGCCAGCCATGGCAGAATACGCACTCGCAAGTTTTGAAGCGAAGGACGGCACGGGCCGGTGGGAGGTTTTCACCTGGGGGATCATCGCCAACGGCCAGCGCTACTACTTCACCAAGCGGTCCCATATCGTATGCGCTGGGTTGCCCGGGCGCACCGAGAAGCACGTCTACCAAACCGAAGAGGACGACGACTTCGGCCTGTGGGCGGCGCTCGCCGTCTACCAGGAGACCGGCAGCCTCACCGACGCAGGTCTCGCCGCCTGGGCCCTGGGCGGCACGAGCATTGAAACCCACATCGACACGCGGGAGATCCCCGGCAACGTGACGCTTTCCATCGGGCACTTGCGCCGTGGCCGCGACGCCAACCTTTCCTTGCGCTACCGCGAAGACGGCCGCTGGGTCCAAGTCGGCGCCATCCAGCACTTCGCCGACATCACCCTCGCCGCCATCAATGCCTACCGTCGAACGGCTACCCCCGCCGCACCTTCCTCGTCCATATAGGTCGATCCGGCTCGTCGAACTCCAGAAGCTTCGACGTCGCACTGCTGGCCCGGTCGAAGATCCTGCCGATACCCGAGGCCTCGAGCACGTGCCTGGCGACGCTCCCCCTCTTATCATAGGCCATTATCGTGAGCAGCACATCGGCCAGAAGCTTCTCGTAGTCCTCGGCGCACAGGTACGGCTCAGCGAGGTCGATCATGGCAGCGTAGTCCACGATCGGGCTACGCTTGCCGATCTTCGCGCAGTAGAGCCTGTCATCGTGAGCGCAGATATTCCTGAACTTGACGATCGGGCCGAGCGAGAGGCGGGCGTCCTTCGGGTCGAAGTACGGGTTGTCCCCGCCGAGCCGACCGGTCGCCTCGGCGATCCTCTTGCAAACGAGCCGCCGCTCGGCCGGCTTCATCAGATGGAAGAAGTGCTCGACGCTGCCAAAGGTGAGCGAGTTCGCGAGAACCCAGAGGGGCACGTGCCCGTGCCGCTCCTTGTAGTGGCGCACAGGTTCGCTCCTCGGACGGGACACGCAGGAATAAAGGGTACTCTGCAGCTTCAGGAGGTTGTCGATGTAGTTCTTCAGCCCGAACTCTTCAAACTCTGATTCCGTGCAGAAGTTGCCCTGAATGAGGTATGACGACGGCTCGGGATGGTGCTCGGCGAAAGTGTATGAGCACACCATTCGCACCACAGCCTCAACCTGCATGAGATGCTTGAACGTCACCTCTCTGAGGTCGCGATCGAAGCAGAAGAGGTTATATACGTCGTTGAAGCTCGTCCCCTCCGCGAAACGATCGTCGCCGGCCGCCCTCGTTGCGTCCGAATCGAGAAACGGGTCCTTGTATCCATTCACGATGGAGTAATACCCTTCCCGCATGAGAATACCAGGCGTGTCAGCATCAGTCGAGAGCCCACGCTTGTGCATGAGATTGATCTGCTCTTCAATACTCTTGAACGGCTTTTCCATACCTCTCCTAAAAAAACAGGAAGCGGTCACCATCGAGGCAACCGCTTCGCTGTGGGCGGGGCCCCCGTAAGAGCTTCCGCCATAACCACTGACTGAACTTTACCAATTCCGACCTAAGCGGGTCAATCGAAAAAGGGAAATTCTTTTGACATTATGGTAAAAAACTTTTTACTCGGAAGCCCAGCCAGCCAGGTGGCGGCATCCTATCGTCGACAAACTACTTTGCACCCCCAACCGTAAAGCATCGAAATGTCTAGCTCGTTAAATCGACGCATCTCGCAACTAGCCTGCAATCTTTTCTCCAATTGCACTAATAACAATCCAGAATCTTTCTGTCGATTCTTTAGTTGCGAATAACACAGCTGGATACTGCAACAAAAGCGCTAAATCTTCCGAACAATCAGCTTCGACAGCAAGTTTTCGTATATCAGATCGTTTAAGCAGCTTTATAGCATTACTTAACTCACTGTCAAAATCCGTAAATGACGATGAGCGTCTAAAAGCAACCCTCTGTCGATCGCACATAGCCCACCGAATATGCTCTTTCGCAACTTCATTTTGTTCTATATGCTCTTTTACCTCCTCTACCTCGTGCCGAAGCCTACTTAACTGAAGAAACAGTTGAACTGCGCTCTGAGGCTGCCCAAAATCCATTGACTCGCTCAAATCTTTTACTTGTTGCGCCTTTGACCGCTTTCGCTCTTCAATACTCGCTATTTCATCTCTAACTTCTTGCACTTTCTCAATCAAGCCATGAAGCTGAACTCCTTCTACTATACATTTTCCTTTCGAGGCAACTATATCGTCTCCATTTCGCGAGATGCCCTTTTTATCAAACCCACAACGATCGTACCCATGCCGATCATAGCCATCGACGTCGTATCCCAGCCGGTCAAATCCATCTTCATCAAAACCTAAGATGTTGTACCCTGAGCGATCGAAACCTTCTCCATTACGACCAAAACCTTCTTTGTCTCGTCCCTCCCTATCATATCCCGTCCTGTCGTAACCTGCTTTATCGTACCCTTGCCGATCAAACCCCACGCGGTCGAAGCCGTCGCGGTCGAAGCCGTCGCGGTCGAAGCCGTCGCGGTCGAAGCCCTCTCTATCTTGCCCGCATATGTTAAAACCGCATTGGTCATAGCCAAAGCAATCAAAACCCTCGCGATTGTAGCCCCTGCAATCGAAACCGCCTCGATCGTAACCCTCGGCATTTAGCCCGTCTCTTCCAAAGCCTTCCCGGTCGAAACCTTGCACGTCAAACCCGTCACGATCATAGCCATCTCGATCTCGCCATCCAACTATTTCTGCATTACGATCGGAAGGCCTTTTGCCAACCGCACTTCTTATATCAGGTAACCATGTCCCACGATCAGAAATTCCAAACTCGTGCGCGCCGTAAAAACGACCTTGGTCCCATTGCCAGGTTGGCGTAAATCCTTCTCTATCATATCCTTCCCGGTCAAGGCCATCTCTATCGTACCCTTCTTTATCATATCCTTTGCAGTCATAACCCTCATGGTCGTATCCATACCAATCGAATCCGTGCGAATCGAAACCGTCACGATAAAACCCGTGAGCATTAAAGCCGGAGACATCAAATCCTAGTCGATCGAAGCCTCGGCTGTCATAGCCTTCTCTATCAAAGCCATCGCAATCATAGCCCTTCCAATCAAATCCCTGGTCATCGAACAAAGTGCCGTTGTGATGGTTCCCCTTCTTGTCGAAACCACGATCATCGTAGCCTTCTCTATCATAACCCTGGCTGTCGTAGCCCCTGTAGTCATAACCTTCTCTATCGCGTCCCGAGCAATTAAATCCCTGCCGATTGAAGCCCTCCCGGTCAAATCCGCTACGATCAAATCCTTCGCGGTTATAGCCCTCTATATTGAATCCGCTACGATCATACCCCTCACCATCATAACCTTGGGCGTCAAAACCCTCTCTATCGAAGCCCTGGCGATTGTAGCCCTCTGAGTTGAACCCTTCGTATCGATAGCCTTGAATTAAATCCAGTATAATTCCCATGTCGTTACTCCAGTTTGTTTATCGAAATGCTAATCATACGCCCACAAGATGTCTTGCCATCTTCGATTAATCATACCAATTGCACTGCCAACAGCATACCATTTTTAGTGCAGCAGTAATCTCGACCGCATTTCCAAATGAGGTACCCATCAAGCAAGCAGCTAATCTCGTCATGAGCACTTCGGACAGTCCTCATGATTTGGCGATTCGTGGGCCGTCGTCGCTTCTACCAGTCATTGTGCGCTGGAGCTTGTTCTGGGTCGCATCTTCGAGAAGTTCTGGGTCGCTTCCGGAAATCGAGACAGAGAGAAATCCCCGATGGCAATTCTACAGCATCTGTGGCCACCGAGGCCTCCGCAGCCGACATCTTCGCAGGCATGATCATGGACGGCGGCCCGACGTTCGCCGAGTTCGAGCGCAGCGCCCTCTCCGAAGGCCACGCGATCATGGCGCGCGCCATGAGGAGGACTCTCGAGCACCTGGACGCCGCGCTGTGCGCCAAGACTGACGGTGGTGGCCGTCGTCCACGTCGCCGGCGAGCACTGCATCAGAGGATGCCCGAGCGGCCCGCGACCTGTTGTGTTCGACCCGGGGATCAAGCTCGGCGGCTCGACCGCGGCCGCCGAGGCGTGCGTCTAGGCCGACGGAACTTGGTGTGGCGCTCCAGGGCACTCCCCCCCCCGGTGGCACCCGCCAAGGGGGAGGCGAAGGCGGTGGCGGCCTACTTGTGTTTAGCAATAGAAATATCGACACTTGGGGAGAATTACTTTGCCATATACACCTACTCCGGCAAGTCGGGGTGGAGCCGCAAGGTCGTCCGAGAGAACACATGCGCCACGGCTGCTCGCGCGCGCCTGGGGACTTCTGGCCGTGACCGCGACAAGGCTCCGAGTTCGACCCCTCGGCGCTCTGCGCGTGCACCTGGGCACCGACGGCGAGGGGCGCAAGAGGGGCGGCACCTGCTTCCCGCTGCGCGTGTGGAGGTCGCCGGCCACTTCGGCCCGTTCCACATCAACTGAACTCTGCCCTCCTGCTTCGACGACGCAGCCATGGGGTGGCAGCTCGTCGAGGCGGTCGGTGACAAGGGCGGTGAGGAGGCGCCGCTGCTCGAGGTCTGCATAGACATGGGCCTCGCCCGCAAAGACGCCCCGCGGGTGCTCGCCTACCTGCGCAACAACAGGAACATCTGCGAACCAAGCACCTATGTTGAGAGGTGGCCTATCCTTCCGATACCCTGCGGTATGATAGTGTTTTTCATTTGTCAATATAATATTGACAAATTCCTGTTCGGCAATTATTCTCAGGCACCGTCAAACACATATGCGTCCACAGGGAGGAAAGAGATCGATGGAAGACGGCAATTGGATTAAGCTAGCGCGCAATTTTGCAGGAATGACCGCTCGTGAATTGGCCTCAGATGCCGGCGTTTCCCTGAACTATATCCAACGTATCGAAAAAGGAGATCGTCGCATGTCGAACGATGTGAAAAAGCGAATCTATCAAGCTATCGGCTTCGACCAGAAGCATATCAGCTTCGACTCCTCACTGCTTCTAGAGAAAATCAACGACCTGATAGACGCGAACTCCGAGTCGCAATGGTGCACCCTCGATTCAGTGATGGTCAAAGGGCGGCGATACTATATCGACTGCCATTGCATCGTCAATCCCATGAGTACAGACAACCTTCCGGATAACATACTTCGATTAAGCTACGCGAGGACTGAGGTAGAAACCCAAATCGCACTCCACGAAGACGTCCCCTTGCTTCTTTCGGGTAAGAAATTACCTCTACAGGACGGAACAGGCTCGATAATCGCGACAGCTCAGTGATTAATAATAAATTCCAAGATATTTACTTTGCTTTATTAATATTTTCGTATAGAGCAAGCTCTGCATTCTTCAGTGTCGATACTTTTTGGAACCGCTCGGCTACGAGGTGCTGCCCGCGGGCAGCTGCCACCCCGAGCGCTGCGTGGCCGCCTTTACCGCGAGCGAGGTGGAATGCCTGGCCATTCTGGAGCACCGTCGCTGGCTGCGCGAGCGGCAGGCGCTACGGCACCGCCAAGGACGTGGAGCGCCGGCGCAGCCCCTACATGGTGCCGTGGGAGGAGCTGCCCGACCGCGCCAAGGAATGGAACCGCTCGGCCGTGCGCAGCATCCCCAGCCTGCTGGCCAGCGTGAACTTGGCCGTAGTGAAGTAGCGGTGCCTTTCCCGCGCAATGGCGCCGTGGTGAAGCAGCAACGGGTCGGTAATGGTTGGCGGCTGCTTCTGGCGCGGCGACGTCGGGGGCTTCTAAGATGGAGGTCGCGCCTGCCCCTGCGGGCGTCCATCGACGAAAGAAGGCTCATCATGACTGAATCGACTCAGGTTCTGCATCAACTGAAAGTGGCGACCAATTACAGCAAGCTGGCCATGCGCAAGTGCGGCCCGCGCAGCTTCAAAAGCGGGCAGGGCGCCATGGTAAAGGTGCTCTACAAGTTCGGCGACGGGAAACTGTCGCTGAAGAAGCTGGAGGAGCGTCTCGGCTGGGACGGCCACGAGGTCGTTCGCGTGGCCGAGAAGGCCCAGGAGAACGGCTACGTGCGCTTTGCCACCAGCAAGAAGGGCAAGCTGTCCGTGGCGCTGACCGGCAAGGGCACCATGGTCGTCGAGAAGCGCCTGGCCGCCGAGGACCGCGCGGCCGACGAGGTGCTGGAGGGCCTCACCGACAAGGAGCGCGAGTGCCTGCTGAAGCTGACCGGCAAGGTGATCGATAACTGCAAGGCCATGGGCGTCGACTACCGCACCATCGCCGTCAAGGGCTGCCGCGACCGCAAACCCGGCCACCATCACAACCGCGGCTGCTGTCGGCACTAAAACAGAGCGAAAGAGCCGCCGATCGAATGAGCTCGGCGGCTCTTTTATGGTCGCAAGGAAAGTAGGACGACGAAGGCTCTCGTTGACACCGCGGGCGTTACCTGCAAAACCGCTTTCGCCACCCTTCAAAAACTCTGCCGTGACGGGTTGTTGGATGGAGGGGGTCAAAGCTCTCGCGACCCACAACAGTGTTACATATTGCGTAATGATTGATTGCTCAGTATTGCGCAGTAGCTACTCAGCAAAGCACGCCTGCCAGTCAATGGCCTCCATGATCGCTACAACCGTCTCGCATGTCCCGGCGAGGGTCATGTCGCCCACGTACGGATACTTGCGGGCGTACGCCGCCCATCGATCCCGCATGACGGCGTCGGAGGCCACCTCGGCCATCACCGCGCGGTAGCTGCCCATCGCGGCAAGCGTGCCGCGCTTCCCGGATGTAGCCGCAAGGGCGTCCCGGAGCACGTCTGGCTCCACCTCCGCCCTCCTTGTGAGCCAGAGCATGCGCAGGTCGTAGTAGTCGCGCGGGCGTGTGTTCGCGATGCCGCGGCTCACGACCGTCTCCAACTTTTCCGCCAGCGTGGTGGGGAGCGGGTAAGCCATTAGCGAGAGTGAGCGGTTGTCGAACATGAGAGGATAGCTGTACTCGACAGCGTCGGGCGTGATCTTGTCGCCCGTGGTCACATCGACGGTGACAGGCGAGCGCATCTTCTCATAACTGGCCAACAGGTGCACGCGTATGCCCGGGTAGTCATCTGTCTCGCGTATGTCCTCCGTGCGGACGAACTCGAACGAGAAGTCGTCATCGGCCTCCACGGCCGCGATCTCGCGGAACGCCCTCTCTGCATTCTCGTGGGTAAGCGGGAAGCCGCGAACCGTCGCGTCGAGGTCCTTGGTGCTCCGCCTGTCAACGCCCATCAGCGAGCTGATGAGCACGCCTCCCTTGACGACAACGCTGTCACGCCAGGGCGAGAGGGATATCCGCTCGAGCAACCGTTCGAGCAGGTAACTCTGCATCACGAGCTGCGGGGGCACCCCTCCTTCCTTGGCGCGATTGCTGATGATGGCCTTGAGCTGCATCGCATTTTTAGTTCTCACAGCAGCACCTCCAGATAGTTGCGTATCTTTTTCTCCACACCAAGCGCCCGCGCGTAGCCCAGCAGCTTCTGGACGTCCTTCTCGCGGCTGCGGACGTACTGCTTCATCGCCGGGTTGACCACCTGCACGTCAACGGCGCGATGCCCCCGGACGATGTCGCAGAGCGTGCGCTCCAGGTCATAGGCGCTCACTTCGTTGCCGTACGGGGTTCTGACCGTCGTAAGCCCCAGGCCGAGCACCTCATCCGCGCACGTGCGCACCTCGATGCCCGCCTCACGCACCTTGGTAGCTCCGTACGAGCGCGGGAAGGTCATCGTAAGCTGAAACGGCACGCGGTCAGCGTAGCCATGGAGGTAGAGAGCAGTTCCATCCGAGAGAATGCCCTTGGGGAAGCGGAGCTGTGCGGCAAGAAATTCGTCCTCCCATGCGTCCGCCATGCGGTAGACGCCACGCTGCACACGCTCAAGCTTGCCCGCCTTCACCATGTCCGAAATTCGCGCACGGGGAATCCCGGCGTCCACAACCTGCGCCGTCGTCACCAGGCCGCCGCTCGATTCCGCCAAGTCAACGATAGCTTGCACTCCCACCACCTTCTCATTGTCCGTTTACACTGAATATTTTCCCATATTCAGTCGATACGAACAACGGAAAAATCGGAAGAACGCACCCGCCTTCCATCCATCCAGTAGGCACCACTATGAGCGTCACGTCATCTACCAAGATTCAGTGGAACTCTCTTCGCTGGCACTGTCCAACCTCTTGCTTAAATTCCAATAGGCGGCTACCGGCCGTAACGCACGAGAACGGGCAATCCTTGAGGTCGCCGCAGAGCTTGAAATCAGTGAACGGACACCACGACACTTGATCCCTCAATTTGCTGATGGCAGGTTGCTCGTCGCTGAAGGCTCAACCACTAATCGTATCTACTACACGCCAAGCAAGCCCTGAGAAGAACGTCTCCTTGCGCAGTTCGTTCAGGGTCCATCCGCCACCCAAGCTGCACGGGAGGAACCATGGCTACGGCGACAAAGAGCCTACTACCTCTCGATCTCCCATCGTTGTGCAAAGCTCCCAGCGCGCGCAACCCTTTCCTCAGGGCGCATGCGCGTTATAAAACGATCGACATCAACAGCACTTATAGCGCCAGACTTGCGGGCACCTTTATCGCGGAGCATCTCATACATCATCTGAACCGACAGCGTTGGTAAGCTTCGAACTCCTTCTCGGCTTTCTCGATAGCCTGCTTGTGGGAGATGGCTCTATGCCCTTCGAGCAGCGCTCGACGCGAGTTGACGATTTCCCGATCAAGCTCTTCAACCCATTCGGCCATGGTCATCGCTCGCTCTTCTAGAGCCTGCAATTCGGCATAATCGAGAAAACGAGCGACCAGCAGATTGAGCGTTTGCAACTCTTTTTCGGTGAGATAGTTTTTCGCAATGCATACGTCAGCTTTAGTGAGGTAGTCGCCATCGAACGTCGTCATACCCACAAGCGGCTTGTCGCGGTCGACGCGGTCGTAGATGACCTCAGCCGCCGTGCGCTCGTGAACAGCGTAATGAAGTTTGTTCTGCACGGTAGCGAAGAACGTGCGCATCATAGAGGATTTCGGATCATAGTCGATGGCCGTCGCATAAATGTCCGTTACCTGCTGATAGAGGTTGCGTTCGCTAGAACGAATATCGCGAACCCGCTGCAGCAGCTCGCGGAAATAGCGGCTGCGACCGTCCTTGAGCCGGCGATCATCGAGCGCGAAACCTTTGACAGCGTACTCCTTGAGAACGCACGTAGCCCATTGCCGAAAACGAACGCCCTGCTGGGACTTCACGCGATAACCTACAGAGATGATGACATCGAGGTTGTAGTGCTCGACCAGACGCTCAACCTCGCGCCCTCCCTCGACTTGAACTGTTGCAAAATTTGCAACAGTTGAGCATTCTTCGAGTTCTCCCTCATCGAAAACATTTTGGATGTGCCGAGAGATCGTCGACTTATCGCGTCCAAAAAGGCATCCCCAAGAACGTCTTCCCCAAGCCCATCGCACTTCTCATGCTAAACAAAAAAGCCGCCGAGCGAACTCAGCGGCTGACAATTCTTGGTCGCGGGGGGCGGATTTGAACCACCGACCTTCGGGTTATGAGCCCGACGAGCTGACCAGACTGCTCCACCCCGCAATGGGTTACCTCAAAGGGCAAGGATATATATTACTCGCCTGAGCGCGAATTGCAAGTCTTCGATCACACTTCACCTCATTCGGCACAATTCCTGCACATGTTCGCCGTCCCAATAGCCTCCAACACGATTTGTCGCATCGTACACGGACGACCACCCTACTCCGTGCTATGATGCCGCCTATGCTTTCCCAGATCAGACAAAACGGACTGCCCTCGTGGGCCTACAAGGCGGCGCTGCTTTTGGCGGCCGCCATTTGGGGCATGGGCACGGTGGTCATCAAGTCCACCGTCGACGAGTTCCCGCCCGCGTGGATCGTAGGCGTCCGCTTCACCCTGGCCGGCATCATCCTCGGCATTGCCACGGCACCGCGCATCTCCCGCGCCTTCGCCCGCAACAAGCGCGGACATCTGCGCGACGGCGCGGTGCTGGGCGTCTTTCTGTTCCTCTCCTACTGGTTCAACTCCACGGGACTCACGGACACCACCGCCTCCAACAGCTCGTTTCTCACCACGCTCTACTGCGTGATCATCCCCTTCCTCGGATGGATCATCATTCGGAAGCGCCCGACCCGCTACAACATTGCGGCGGCTATCCTGTGCGTCACCGGCGTGGGCTGCGTGGCCTATGCCGGCATCGGCGAGTTCTCGCTGCGCTTCGGCGACTTCATCACGCTGGCCTCGGCTCTCTGGCTCAGCTTCCACGTGCTGTACACGGCGAAGTACGCGCCGGGACGCTCTATGATGCTGCTCACGGTCATTCAGTTCATCGTGGCGGGCCTGCTGGGCCTCATCACCGGGCTTATCACCGAGCCCATGCCTGACTTCAGCCAGCTGGGCGCCGACACTTGGATGAGCCTCATCTACATCACCGTGTTCGCCTCTTGCGTGGCCCTAGGATTGCAAAACGCCGCCGTGGCCCGCGTTGATCCGGCCCAGGCAGCGCTGTTTCTGGCCACCGAATCGGTGTTCGGCGTGACGTTCTCCATCCTGCTTTTGGGCGAGGCGCCGGCGATTTCCGCCTACCTGGGATTCGCCCTCATCTTCGTCGGCATCGTCGTCAGCGAGTATTTGCCCCTGCGCGCTGAAAAGATCGCAGCCCAAAAAGCAAGGGCGACAGCCGAAGCCGCCGCCCTCGATTGCAAACAAGTCGAAACCCAGGCAACCGACCTCGAAGAGGCCGATGCGTTCATGCGCTAGCTATTCCCGGCCATCCCAGCAGTAGGTGCAGATTTTCTCTGGGTCGATGCCGATGGCCTCAATCATGCCTTGAAGGCTCTGATAGCTCAAAGAGTCGAAGCCCATGTCCTCGCAGATGGTCTTCAGCAGGCACTGGCCGCGCTCGGTGCGGGCGTCGGCGTACTCGGACAGGTGCGCCACGCCCTCCTCGCCTTCCAGCTGGTCGACCACCCGGCGTGCGATGAGGTCCATGTCCGACTTGCTGGACGAGAAGCTCAGGTACTTGCAGCTGTACATGATGGGCGGGCACGCGCTGCGCATGTGCACCTCAGCGGCACCGGAGTCGTACAGGAAGTTCACCGTCTCGCGCAGCTGGGTGCCGCGCACGATGGAGTCGTCCACGAACAAGAGCTTCTTGTCGCGAATGAGCTCGGGCACCGGTACCTGCTTCATGTTGGCGATCTTGTTGCGCAGGTCCTGGTTCGCCGGCATGAACGAGCGCGGCCAGGTGGGCGTGTACTTGATGAACGGGCGCCCGAAGGGCATCTTGCTCTCAGTCGAATAGCCGATGGCATGGGGAATGCCGGAATCGGGCACGCCGGCCACAAAGTCCACCTCGGGGCACGCGCCGCGCGCCGCCTCGTCGCGGGCCATGATGGCGCCATTGCGGTAGCGCATCACTTCCACGTTCACACCCTCGTAATTGGAGTTCGGGTACCCGTAGTACACCCACATGAACGCGCACATCTTCATCTCGTCGCGTGCCGGCGAGAGCACCTCAACGGCATCGGGCGCAAGCCGCACGATCTCCGCCGGGCCCAGCTCGTACTCATCGTGATAACCCAGCTTGTGATAGGCGAAGCTCTCGAAGGCGACGCAGTGGCCGTCATCGTCGGCGCCCACGAGCACCGGCAAGCGGCCCATAAAGTCGCGGGCCGCAATGATGTCGCCATCCTCGGTCATAATAAGCAGCGTGAGCGATCCGTCAATCTTCGATTGGGCATATTGGATGCCGGCGACCAGGTCATCCTTCTGGTTGATGAGCGCCGCCACCAGCTCGGTCGAGTTCACCGCGCCGGAGCTGAGCGCCATGAACTGCGCGTCGTGGTCTTCGAAGTACTCTTCCACCAAGGCCTCGGCGTTATTGATGGCTCCGATGGTCGTGATAGCGAACGTGCCCAGATGCGAGCGCACGAGCAGCGGCTGCGGGTCGGCGTCCGAGATGCATCCGATGGCGCTCGTGCCGTGGAAGCGCACGATGTCGTCCTCGAATTTCGTGCGGAACGGCGTGTTCTCGATAGAGTGAATCTGACGCTGGTAGCCATCCTCGTGGTCAAGCACAATCATGCCCGCCCGACGCGTGCCGAGATGCGAGTGGTAATCGACGCCGAAGAAAACGTCCATCACCACATCACGCTTGGAAACCGCTCCGAAAAAGCCGCCCATGAAATCCTCCGTCTTAGTGTTTCAACGACAGGTCAAAGTATAAATGGTGCGCCTGAACGATTGTTGCCTTGCGGTTAATTGGCTCAAAATTCACGATTTTAGGGACAAGACCTGCTCGATGAGCCAGGTTGCGTCCGCGCCTACTCGATGACATAGCGATGCTGCCGAACGGCGG
>OGOO01001545.1_pt1 | contig 19635 bp, 15 predicted proteins | sample 1552651 | NCBI WGS metagenome assembly OGOO01 (sample SAMEA2580118, study PRJEB22360) | human gut metagenome | biome: human gut; feature: human-associated habitat; material: faeces | place: Denmark | collected 2008/2010 | reverse complement strand
GCGACGGCATCAAGGTGATCGAGTTCAACGCCCGTTTCGGCGATCCGGAGACGGAAGTAGTGCTGCCGCGCCTGAAAAGCGACATCGTGGAGATCTTCTCGGCCGTGGCCGACGGCTGGGAGCTGGAGCACCCGCTCGAATGGCACGACTTTTCGACGGTGGGCGTGGTGCTGGCCTCGAAGGGCTATCCCGGCAACTATGCGAAGGGCGCCGTGATCGAGGGGCTGGACGAGGTCGACGGTGCGGTCTACCACATGGGTACGGCCTCGAAGGAGGGGCGGATCGTGACGGCCGGCGGTCGGGTGGCGATCGTCGTCTGTGCGGCGCCGACGCTCGGCGAGGCGCTGGAAAAGTGCAATCGGGAAGTAGGTAAGGTGCGGTGCGACAATCTGTTCCATCGTACGGACATCGGACGGAAAGCAATCAAGTGATTCTATGGCGACGATAATCAGCGGAAAAGAGTTGTCGGCCTCGATGAAGGCCGAAATGGCGGCGGCGGTGAAGGAGTTCCCCGCCAAATACGGGCGGGCGCCCCATCTGGTCGTGGTGCTCGTGGGCGACGATCCGGCCAGCGTGAGCTATGTGACGGGCAAGGCCAAGGCTTCGGCCGAGGTGGGCATTCGCAACACGACGATCCGCCGCCCGGCGGAGACGGGCGAGGCGGAGTTGCTGGCGCTGATCGGCGAACTGAACGTCGACGACGGCGTGGACGGGATTCTGGTGCAGCTGCCCCTGCCGAAGCATATCGACGAGGATCGGGTGATCGCGGCGATCCGCCGCGAGAAGGACGTGGACGGTTTCCATCCGCTCAACGTAGCCAATCTGTGGCTCAAACAGCCCTGCACGCTGCCCTGCACGCCGAAAGGAATTATCCGGATGTTGCAGCGGGCAGGTGTGGAGATCGCCGGCAAACGTGCCGTGGTGATCGGCCGCAGCAATATCGTAGGGCTGCCGGTGGCCAAATTGCTGCTCGACGCCAACGCTACGGTGACGATCGCCCACAGCCGCACGCGAAATCTGCCGGAGGTGACGCGCGAAGCGGACATCCTGGTCGTGGCGATCGGCCGGCCGCGTTTCGTGACGGCCGACATGGTGCGTCCGGGCGCCGTGGTGATCGACGTGGGGGTCAACCGCGATCCCGGGACGGGCAAGCTGTGCGGCGACGTGGACTACGCCGCCGTCGAACCTCTGGCCTCGGTCATCACTCCCGTGCCGGGCGGCGTGGGGCCGATGACGATCGCTTGTCTGATGGAGAATACGGTCGAATGTTTCCTGCGTAAAATGGAGCGGTGACGCGGCGGACGATCGGAATTACGGGGCTTTCTGCGATTTGCGGAAGGCCCCGTTTCGCATCGGGCCTCCGGTCGTCGGGGGATGTTGCGACCTGCCGCAGGGCGGTTCCGGAAGAGGTCGGGCGTTCGGCCGGATTCCGCGGTGCGCATCGTCGTCAGTGTTCCATGTCGTTCAGGTAGATTTCGAGTGCCCGTACCGAAATCTGGATTTCGCGGATGGAGACGCCGAGCGAGCCGATCAGCGCCAACAGGCCCGCACCGAAGACGTATGCGGCCACGAGCTGCAGCCCGATGTAGAGCAGGAACATCGTCACGACGCACAGGAACAGGCTGGCGATCCCCAGAATCTGCATGGCGCGGGTCAGGTAGAGCCGCCGCCGCAGGTTGTCGATCTGGGCGGCCGTCAGGTCGGAACGGTGTTGGAGGTATTGCGCTTTGAGCGTGCGGATCAGCTGGGCGTAGGAGAGAAACCGGTTGGTGTAGGCCAGCAGGATCAGCGAAATGGCGGGAAAGAGCAGCGCGGGGACGGTGAGTGTGAGTTCTTCCATAGCGAACGGATTATCGTGTCGTCGAGACAAAGATACGATTAAGCCGAGCGCAATGCAAATTTATTTGCTTTTTGCCGAGGCGGAGTATCTTTGGTTTGCGCCTTGGATGCTCTGTCTCGGCATAATCAAGCTTGCGCTTGCTTCTGCGCTCGGATTTTCGTATCTTTACGTCGCGGGACACGGACGGTTCCGGAGTCTCCGAATATTTTGTAGGAAAATAAGGGTTACGATGAAAACTGCGAAACGAATGAAACGTCTGCTCGGTTGGCTGCTCGTGTGCCTGCCCGTTGCGGCCGGTGCGCAAAGCGTGCAGGATTCGCTGGCGATCGCCGCGATCCGCTGGGATACCTGCTGCGTGCGGCCGCATCTGGTGGCCGTGCAGGCGCAACTCGAACTGTTCGGCGCGCCGCAGGCGATCTCGATGGTCAGGTATGACGCGGGAAGATACCGCACCCGCATCGTACAGCCGGATTCGCTGACGCTTACGTCGGTTTTGGCCGAGGCGGAGGGGGCCGTGGCGGCCGTGAACGCGGGCTATTTCAATGTGAAGACGCTCGTTCCCTCGACGTTCGTGCGTGTCGGAGGCCGGACGGTCGCCGCGACCGAAGCTCGGGAAGAGTTCCGCGTCAACGGCGTGGTGGCGATAAAGGGGCGCCGCGTGCGGATCGAACCCTATGTTCCGGCGGACGACGCGCGGCTCGCGCGGCGTTACCGTGACGCGCTGGCTGCCGGGCCGCTGCTTCTCTGCCGCGGCGAGGCGTTGTCGTATGCCGATCGCGAGGGCGGTTTCTGGGGCCGGCACCCCCGTTCGGTCGTGGGCGTCACGCGACAGGGCGAGGCGGTGATGATCGTCGTGGACGGCCGTTTCCCGGGGCAGGCGGCGGGTATGACGATCGGCGAACTGATCTATCTCGTGCGGCAATTGGGGCTGTATTCGGCGCTGAACCTCGACGGCGGCGGTTCGTCGACGCTCTGGTGCGAGGAGGCGGGCGTCGTGAACCGCCCGTCCGACAACCGGAGGTTCGACCACGAGGGCGAACGGCGCGTCACGAACTGCATCGCGGTGGTGGCGGAGTGATGCCGCCCTTTCCGATCGGGAAGCCGAGGCGTTCCGTCGCTTCGGCTTTTCGTCGGATTTCGGAAATGCCCCCCCCCTTCCCGCATCTGCGGAAAGGCGGAAACAGCGTGTTTTCACGTGGGGCTGAATGTGCTGTTATCAGCATGTCGATCTGCTTGATGCCGGCTGTGTCCCGGCTTCGTCTCCTCGGTTTTTTAAATTTTGTGAAAAATTACTGTTAATTTTTTCACATTATCGTTTTTTTTACTAATTTTGCATCGGGAAAAAAGGGACTTGCCGCGAGTGCGGAGCCTTCGTCGGGAGAGTCCCGGGAAATCCCGGATAGAGTTGGATAAAGAGGTTTTAATAACGAATACAATTATGGACAAAATGGATTTGAAAAAGTACGGCATCACCGGCGTTACGGAGATCGTGTACAATCCGTCGTATGACGAGCTGTTCCGCGAGGAGACCAAGAAGGGCCTGCGCGGTTTCGACAAGGGCGTTGTAACCGACATGGGCGCCGTGAACGTGATGACCGGCGTCTATACCGGCCGTTCGCCCAAGGACAAGTTCTTCGTGATGGACGAGACGACGAAGGATACCATCTGGTGGACTTCGCCCGAATACAAGAACGACAACAAGCCCGTGACGAAGGCTGCATGGAAGGAGTTGAAGAAGCTCGCCGGCCAGGAGCTTTCGGGCAAGAAGCTCTACGTGGTCGATACCTTCTGCGGCGCCAACGAGAACACGCGCTTGAAGATCCGCTTCATCATGGAGGTGGCCTGGCAGGCACACTTCGTGAAGAACATGTTCATCCGTCCGACCGACGCCGAGCTGGAGCAGTACGGCGAACCCGACTTCGTGGTGCTCAACGCTTCGAAGGCGAAGGTGAAGAACTACAAGAAGCTGGGTCTGAACTCGGAGACGGCCGTGGTCTTCAACCTCACGGAGAAGATGCAGGTAATCCTCAACACGTGGTACGGCGGTGAGATGAAGAAGGGCATGTTCTCCTATATGAACTACCTGCTGCCGTTGAAGGGCATCGCTTCGATGCACTGCTCGGCCAACACCAACGAGAAGGGCGAGACGGCGATCTTCTTCGGTCTGTCGGGTACGGGCAAGACGACCCTCTCGACCGATCCCAAACGTCAGCTCATCGGCGACGACGAGCACGGCTGGGACGACGACGGCGTGTTTAACTTCGAGGGCGGCTGCTATGCCAAGGTCATCAATCTCTCGAAAGAGAACGAGCCCGACATCTGGAACGCTATCCGCCGCAACGCGCTGTTGGAGAACGTGACGGTCGGCCCGAAGGGCAAGATCGATTTCGCCGACAAGTCGGTGACCGAGAATACCCGCGTGTCGTATCCGATCTTCCATATCGAGAATATCGTGAAGCCCGTATCGAAGGCTCCGGCCGCCAAGAAGGTGATCTTCCTCTCGGCCGACGCATTCGGCGTGCTGCCTCCCGTCTCGATCCTCACGCCCGAGCAGACGAAGTACTACTTCCTCTCCGGCTTCACGGCCAAGCTGGCCGGTACCGAGCGCGGTATCACCGAGCCTACGCCGACCTTCTCGGCCTGCTTCGGCGCAGCCTTCCTGTCGCTGCACCCCACCAAGTACGGCGAGGAACTCGTTAAGCGCATGAAGAAGTCGGGCGCCAAGGCATATCTCGTGAACACGGGCTGGAACGGTACGGGCAAGCGTATCTCGATCAAGGATACCAGAGGCATCATCGACGCCATTCTCGACGGCTCGATCGACAAGGCCAAGACGAAGAAGCTCCCGATCTTCGATTTCGAAATCCCGACCGCACTGCCGGGCGTAGATCCCGCGATCCTCGATCCGCGCGATACCTACAAGTCGGCTTCGGAGTGGGACGTCAAGGCGAAGGATCTGGCCGAGCGCTTCATCAAGAACTTCGTGAAGTTCACGGGCAACGACGAGGGCAAGAGCCTCGTGGCTGCCGGTCCGAAGCTCTAAGCCGGTCTTACCGTTCAGGAGGAGCGAAAGAGTACGCGAAGGGCCGGTTCGATCTTCCGCAGACCGCAAGTGTTTGTGTTGTTGGTAGGTGAGAGCGGTTCGGCGGAGGTACGGTTTCCGATAGGGATTTCCGGTTCAGGGAATCGACCTTCCGCAGGCGGTGCGATCCGCAATCGGTTCGAATCTTCGCGGAGCGGGAACTTCCGTTCCACTCGTTGATCCTCCTAACTATTGAATGCAGGTTGGAAAATCATCGGATTTTCCAACCTGCATCCTTTTTATCCGGTCGGGTCGATCGTTCCGGCGGCGGTGCGGATCTTCCGGATGCGGCAGGGCCGGTTCGTCTGGAATCTTCCGGCGATGCGGTCGGCCGCGACGGCCTTTTACGCGGTTTTGCCTGCCGGCGGCTGCCCGCGCGGCCGGGCGGAGAGGGCGATTCCGGAGTCTCGTGCGTTGGTTTTGTACGCCGCAATCGGGGATCGCTACTTTTTAAGGGGTGAAAAAGGGGATTTTTTAGGAAATTCCGGGGAATTTCCGTATCATTGTAGATCGAAAATCCGGAAATGTGGATTCTTCCGGGGATTCACGTTCGGGAAATCTTTCTCGTCGGAGGAGGATGCGCGGCGGTCGCCGGGATGGATTTCGGGGCGGAGTTCCCGTAACGTGAGTTCGACGTGAATCCATGACGGCGAATCCGCAGGCAAGGTCAACAATTTGTTACGTCGAACTCTCGTTACGTTTTATGGTGAAGCCCAACAACCTGCGCAAGGTGTCCATCGCCCGGTTGAAGCAGGAGATGCAGGATACGGTTTTTCTGTCGGACGATCTGGCCATTACGACCATCGATTATCTGCGCAATCCCACGTCGGAGATTCCCGTGTCGCTCGACGGGTTCGCGGCGATGATCATGATGAGCGGGTCGGCGGTGCTCTCCATCGATACCGAGACCTATGAAGTCCGGCCCAACATGCTGGTATTCTTCCGTCCCGGCAGCATCATCCGGACGATCCGCTGTTCGTCCGATGCGACGGCCTATCTGGTCGCCTGTTCGAAGGCGTTCGTCAGCGACATCCAGGTCGATATTTCGGCGTCGCTGCCCATTCACATGCGCTTCGGCCGCAAACCCTGTTTGCAGGTGACCGAACGCGACGTGGCCGAAATCCGGCAGTTTTTCCAGCTTATCAAGACCGTGATCCAGAGCGATAAGGAGCGGTATCGCAAGGAGATCATCCACACGCTTTTCACGGCGGTTTTCTATCTGATTACCGAGTTGAACCAGCGCGAGCAGTCGAGCGAGCAGAAGCAGGGCCGCTGCGAAGTGCTTTTCGACCAGTTCATGCAGCTGCTGGGCGAGTACAACAAGCGGGAGCGGAACGTGAGTTTTTATGCCAGGCAGTTGAACATCACCCCGAAATATCTCTCGTCGGTGGTGAAGGAGGTGAGCGGCAAGACGGCGGCCAAGTGGATCGACGAATCGGTCATCCTCGAAGCGAAGTCGTTGCTGAAATATTCGGGCATGAGTATTCAGGAGATCGCCTACCACCTCAATTTCAGTACGCAGTCCTTCTTCGGAAAGTATTTCAAACAGCATACGGGTACCTCGCCGTCGCGTTACAAGCGCAAGGGGTAACGACGAAGCGCGGGGTTCCGGAATCGGGACCCCGCGCTCGCATTTTATACGGAGCGGATCAGTCGCGCAGGTAGGCGCCCGTCGCACGCAGTTCGGCGCGCAGCGCCTCCACGTCGAGATCGGCGGGCTGCACGCCCGCCTTCAAGGCCAGCCGTGCGGCGCGTCCGGCCGCTTCGCCCAACGCCATGCAGGTCGACATGACGCGCGTCGAAGCCATCGCCTCGTGGTTCATCGACGAGCAGCGGCCCGCCACCAGCAGTCCCGCCACCCGTTCGGGCAGCAGGCAGCGGTAGGGAATGTCGTAACTGTCGTCGCAGAAGTGCATCGTGCAGTCGCCGCCCTTGGCGTGGTGGATGTCCACCGGATAACCCGCCACGGCGATCGCATCGCCGAAGCGGCGACACGCGATGATGTCCTCGGCCGTGAGGACGTATCTGCCCACGATCACGCGGCTCTCGCGGATACCCATGAAGGGAGCGACCTTCTCGATACGGGCGTCGGCGAAGCCCGGCACGAATTCGCGCAGGTAGCGCGCGATCTCGTAAATCTGTTTGCGTCCTTCGATCTCCCCGTAGGTATAGCTCTCGGGACGGGTCGAATCGACGCCGCTCACGCGCGTCATGTTGACCCAGATCTCGTCGTCGGCAAGTCCCGTGATGAGGATCGTGCGCGCCACCGGAATACGGTATCCGGCCGCCTGCGCCTGCCGGATCTGCGTGCGCAGCCCCACGGTGATGAATTTGCCCGTGCGGAACTGTTCGGGCGGCATGACGTCCATGTCGTAGACGTCGGGATGTCCGACGATCGCGTCGCGCAGCCGCTGCACGTCGACACCCTTCATGCAGAACATCAGCGTCGGCGGCTGCATGCCGCCTTCGGCGTCGCCCTTGCGGCACTCCACGCCCGCGCGGAAGGCCACGTCGCCGTCGCCCGTGCAGTCGATGACCGTTTTGGCCAGGATCGCTTCGCGGCCCGCCTTGCTCTCGATGATGACGCCCTTCACGTCGTCGCCCTCCTTGACTACGTCGGTGCAGAAGACGTAGAGCAATACCTCGACGCCCTTCTCCTCCATGATTTCGAGCGCCGTGCGCTTGACCTCCTCCTCGTCGATGATCGTCAGGCTCATGTGGTTCTTGCAGGGGCGGTGTTCGCTCGCCGCGCCGCGTGCACGCAGCCGGTCGATGAACCGCTGCGCCGACCCCTCGATGATCTGGTTGCCCTTGCGGCCCAGGAAACCGAGAATCGGCAGACCGATCGTAAGGTTGCCGCCCAGAAAACCGCGGCTCTCGACGAGCATTACGCGCAGGCCGTCGCCCGCAGCCGCCTCGGCGGCCATGATGCCGGCGGGGCCGCCGCCCACGACCAGAACGTCCGCCTCGGCGCGGACGGGGATGTCGCGTGCCGGACAATGTATTGAATGTTTTTCGCTCATAATTAGGATGGGTTGTTTATCGGTTCATGATTTATCCGTTTTGACCCGCGGCCGAAACGTTTCGTTTTCGGTTGTAAATATATGTTTTTTATGTCGAAAAAGCAAATAAAAAGAAAACGTCCGGAGAGAAAACCGGACGTTTTTCGTATAAAGGGTCTCGTGTACGAGACTAAGCCTTGCCTGCCGAACCCAGCACGTTCTCGCATTTGTGCATGTAGAGCTTCTTCAACTCGTCGCGGGCCGGACCCAGGTATTTGCGGGGGTCGAACTCGGCGGGGTTGTCGATGAAGACCTTGCGTACGGCGGCGGTCATCGCCAGACGGCCGTCGGAGTCGATGTTGATCTTGCATACGGCGCTCTTGGCTGCCTTGCGGAGCTGCTCCTCGGGAATGCCGACGGCATCTTTGAGCTTGCCGCCATGCGTGTTGATGATCTTCACGTACTCCTGCGGAACCGACGAAGCACCATGCAGCACGATGGGGAATCCGGGGAGTTTCTTCTCGATCTCGGCCAGAATGTCGAAGCGCAGTTCGGGCGGAACGAGGATGCCCTCGGCGTTGCGGGTGCACTGTTCGGGCTTGAACTTGTTGGCGCCGTGCGACGTGCCGATCGAGATGGCCAGCGAGTCGACGCCGGTCTTCGTCACGAAATCGATCACCTCTTCGGGCTTGGTGTAGTGCGCGACCTCCGAAGCTACCTCGTCTTCGACGCCGGCCAGTACGCCCAGCTCGCCTTCGACCGTCACGTCGTGCTGGTGAGCATACTCGACGACCTTTTTCGTGAGGGCTACGTTCTCATCGTAGGGGAGCGACGAACCGTCGATCATCACCGACGAGAAGCCCATGTCGATGCAGCTCTTGCACAGTTCGAACGAATTGCCGTGGTCGAGGTGCAGCGTAATCGGAATACCCTTGCCGCCGTTGAGCTCCTTGGCATACTCCACGGCGCCCTGTGCCATGTAGCGCAGCAACGTCTGGTTGGCGTATTTGCGGGCGCCGGCCGACACTTGCAGGATAACGGGCGAATTGGCCTCGACGCACGCCGAAATGATCGCCTGCAACTGCTCCATGTTGTTGAAGTTGAATGCAGGAATGGCATAACCGCCCTTGATGGCCTTGGCGAACATCTCGCGCGTATTCACCAGTCCGAGTTCTTTGTAAGATACCATAACCGTTAAATTTTAGTTATTTGATACGAAATGAATCTCTATGGGAGTTCATGCAAAGATACAACAAAATTCAGAAACCGCCGCGCGGGAATTCGGAATATTTTTTAATAAATTGAAAAGCGTGCGGCGCGGGCGGATATTTCGCAAGAATTTCGTATCTTCGACGGCGTCTTAGATACTTCGCTCGGCATAATCAAACATAAATGTTTGCTTCTGCGCTCGACTTTTCGTATCTTTGGCCTCTGTAAATCGCAGACCGGCGGAGGGCGCTTTGCGCCGTCGTGCCGTGCATCGCGGCCGGGAAGCGGAGAGCGGATTTCCTTCGGGAAGAATGCCGGTGCGGTGCGATTGTAATGTTAAGGAACGTTTTCGTTAAGCCGAGTGCAGAGCCGAACTTGTTCAGGCTATGCCGAAGCGAGAAAACGAGGAAAGGAATTCAACATTTAACGATCTAAAAAATAACGCGAATTATGCCAGAATTCATCTATCAGGAGCCGTTCCCCGTGGGCGAGGACACCACGGAGTACCGTCTGTTGACCAAGGATTACGTGAAAGTCGTGGAGTGCGACGGCCGCAAGATTTTGAAAGTCGACCCCAAGGGGTTGGAGGAGTTGTCGAAGGCCGCCTATTCCGACGTGTCGTTCTACCTGCGTGCTTCGCACTTGCAGAAACTGCGCAACATCCTCGAAGATTCCGAAGCCTCCGACAACGACCGCTTCGTGGCCTACACCATGCTGCTGAACCAGTGCGTCGCAGCCGAAGGCGAACTGCCCACCTGTCAGGACACGGGTACGGCGATCTGTATCGGCCACAAGGGCGAGGACGTCTATACGGGCGCCGACGACGCCGAGCATATCGCGCGCGGCGTCTACGAGACCTACAAGGAGCGCAACCTGCGCTATTCGCAGGTGGTTCCCTTCACGATGACCGACGAGAAGAATTCGGGCACGAACCTTCCGGCGCAGATCGACATCTACGGAGGCCACCCCGGCATGGAGTACGAGTTCCTCTTCATCACCAAGGGCGGCGGTTCGGCCAACAAGACCTTCCTCTACCAGCAGACCAAGGCGCTGCTCAACGAGAAGACGCTCACCGAGTTCATCCGTACCCACATCAAGGATCTGGGCACTTCGGCCTGCCCGCCCTACCATCTGGCGATCTGCATCGGCGGAACGTCGGCCGAAATGTGCCTCTCGACCGTGAAGAAGGCCTCGGCGGGTTATCTCGACGCGCTGCCCACGTCGGGCAACGAGGGCGGCCGCTGCTTCCGCGATCTGGAATGGGAGGAGAAGGTGCTCAAAATCTGCCAGGAGAGCGGCGTGGGCGCTCAGTTCGGCGGCAAGTACCTCGTGCATGACGTGCGGGTGATCCGTGCGCCGCGTCATGCCGCTTCGTGCCCCGTGGCCATCGGCGTGAGCTGCTCGGCCGACCGCAACATCAAGGCGAAGATCACCCCCGAAGGCATCTTCCTGGAGCAGTTGGAGAAGAATCCCGCCCGGTTCCTTCCGAAGCAGGCGCCTGCCATGTCGCCGGCCGTCGACATCGATCTGGACGAGGGGATGGACAAGGTGCGCGAGATTCTGACGAAGTATCCGATCAAGACGCGCCTGAACCTGCGCGGAACGCTCATCGTGGCACGCGACATCGCCCACGCCCGCATCAAGCAGATGCTCGACGAAGGCAAGCCGATGCCCGACTATTTCAAGAAGCATCCGGTCTACTACGCCGGCCCCGCGAAGACTCCCGAGGGGATGGCTTCGGGTTCGTTCGGCCCCACGACGGCCGGCCGTATGGATCCCTACGTCGACCTGTTCCAGTCGCACGGCGGTTCGATGGTGATGGTGGCCAAGGGCAACCGTTCGCAGGCCGTCACCGACGCCTGCCGGAAGCACGGCGGGTTCTATCTGGGGTCGATCGGCGGGCCGGCGGCGATTCTGGCCAAGAACTCGATCAAGTCGGTCGAGGTGGTCGACTTCCCCGAGCTGGGCATGGAGGCCGTCCGCAAGATCTACGTCGAGGATTTCCCCGCCTTCGTCATCGTGGACGACAAGGGCAACGACTTCTTCGCCGACTTCAAGCACTGATGCCTGAAAAGGTCTGATACGCACCACAATCGGCTCTTCGGAGCCGACTGTGGTGTGTTTTGTGCCGCAGGCAATAAAACGGCCTGTTTTTCGTTACGTCCAAGATAGTACAACAGTCAATCGATATTACGGAATGAAACGAACCGTTTATACGTGGATGCTGACCTTGCTGACGGTATTCGGCGCAACGGTCGCGTCGGCCGACGAAAAGGTCTCCTTCGAGGTGAAGGCGCCGATGGTGGTGGCCAAAGGCGAAGCCGTGCGCGTCGAATTCTCGCTCAACGCCTCTCCCGACGAAGGTTCCTTCACGGCCCCGTCGTTCGAGGGGTTCGACGTGATCGCAGGACCGGCCTTTTCGCAGGGCAGTTCGATTCAGATCGTTAACGGGCAGATGACCCGCAGCAGCAACTACACGATCACCTACGTGCTTTTGCCGCAGCAGGAGGGCAACTTCACCATCGGTGCGGCCTCCGTGCGGGTCGGCAAGAGCCAGTACAAGACCAAGGCGCTGCCGATCGAGGTGGTGGAGGAGACGCCGGAGAGCAGCGGCGGCCAGCAGGCGGTGCAGGGCGGCCAGTCGGCCGACGACGTGCAGCAGGTCTCGAAGGACGACATCCTGCTGCGCATGATTCTGTCGCGCACGACCGCTTTCAAGGGCGAGCCGATCCGTGCGACGCTCAAACTCTACTACCGCGTCAACCTGCGGGGCGACAACGGCAGCAAGTTCCCGTCGTTCAACGGCTTCTGGGCACAGGAGATCGAGCAGGACGCACAGCCCCAGCGCGAACGCTACAACGGCAAGGTCTACGAGACGCAGGTCATCAAGGAGTATCTGCTCTACCCGCAGCAGTCGGGCGAACTGACCGTCGAACCCGCCGAGCTGAACGTCGTTGCGCAGGTGTTGGTGCAGAGCGCCAATCCCGATCCCTTCTTCGGCGGCGGCCACGAGGTCTACGACGTGCGCCGTTCGCTGCGCACGGCACCGGTCAAGGTGACGGTGCGCGACCTGCCCGCGGGCGCTCCGGCAAGTTTCAGCGGTGCCGTCGGCAAGTTCACGATGGCCTCCGACGTTCCTTCGACGGAGCTGGCGGCCAACTCGGCGGCGACCTATACGATCAAGATTTCGGGTACGGGCAACCTGTCGTTCGTACAGGCGCCCAAACTGACGCTCCCCAGTTCGTTCGAGCAGTACAACGTCAAGACGACCGAGTCGATGAAGACCACGGCGGCCGGTACGACCGGCTACCGTCAGTTCGAATACCCGTTCATCGCCCGCGCCGAAGGCGAGTACGAGATCGCACCGGTGGAGTTCACCTATTTCGACCCCGCGAAGAAGCAGTATATCACGCTTTCGACGGCGCGTCTGCCGATCAACATCGCGCCCGATGCGGGCGGCGGCGTAGCGGCGCAGGTGGTCACGGGTCTTTCGAAGGAGGATGTGAAGCTGCTGGGGCAGGACATCCGTTTCATCAAACTCGGACGCGGAAACCTGCATTTGCAGGGGCGGCCGTTCATGGGCGGGACGCTCTATTTCGTGCTGCTGGCGGCGATCGTGGGACTCTTCGCGGCGGCATACGTCGCGCTGCGCAAACGGATCCGCGACCGTCAGAATGCGGTGCTCATGCGCGGCAAGCGAGCCAACAAGGTGGCCGTACAGCGGTTCCGCGCTGCGGCGAAATTCATGCAGGAGGAGAACCGCCATGCCTTTTACGAGGAGATGCTGCGGGCGCTGTGGGGCTACATGAGCGACAAGTTCAACATTCCGGTGGCCAATCTGACGAAGGAGAACGTGCGCGAGGAGCTCAATAAACGGGGCGTTTCGCAGGAGTTGTCGCAGAGCTTCTCGGAGATCATCTCGCAGTGCGACGAGGCGCAGTACTCGCCGTTGGCCGGGGCGCGCATGAGCGACGTCTACAACGCAGGGGTGGATTTTATTTCGAAACTCGAATCGGTGATTAAAAAATAGGAGGCTATGAGAACCAGCCGGATATTTTGGAGCCTGCTGCTCCTGTTCCTGAGTCTTACCGCTGCTGCGCGGGCGCAGGGCGACCGCGATTCGCTCGCTGCCGCGACGACCGATCCGCTGACCGTGCAGACGGCCGGCGGCAACTCGCTGGCTGCCGTCGAGCAGGTGTGGGACGCCGCCAATACGGCCTATATCAATTCGGACTATCATCGGGCGATCGATGCCTACCGGCAGTTGATCCTGCGGGGCTATGCGTCCGATAAACTCTACTACAATCTGGCCAACGCCTACTTCAAGGTGGGGCGTTACGGCAAGGCGATTCTCTACTACAACCGCGCGCTGCGGCTCGCTCCGGGCGATGCGGACATCCGCTACAATCTCGACGTGGCCAATACCTTCACCAAGGACAAGATCGCCGTCGTGCCGGAGTTTTTCCTCAAAGGCTGGGTGCGCTCGGTGCGCATGTCGCTCGGGAGCACTGCGTGGAGCGTCGTCTCGCTGGCGGCGCTGGCGCTGCTCTTCGCGCTCGTGCTGCTTTACCTGCTGGCCGGAAGGCTGGCGTGGCGCAAGGCGGGTTTCTACGGTACGCTGGCGATGCTGCTCGTCTTCGTCGCCTCCACCTCGTTCGCCGTGACCGAGCGGCGCGAGCTGCTCGACAGTACGGAGGCCGTCGTGATGAGTTCGTCGGTCTCGGTCAAGAGTTCGCCCGACAAGGCGTCGACCGATCTGTTCGTGTTGCACGAGGGGACGAAGGTCCGCACGGTGAGCGAGCTGGGCGACTGGCGCGAGATCGTCATCGCCGACGGCAAGAAGGGGTGGGTCGAGGCCCGCACGATCGAAACGATTTAACGAAAACGCATCGCGGCGGCGACCGGTTCAGGGCGCCGCCGCGGATATTCATTCTCGAATGTCTCAATTACTGACCGACGTGGTGGAGGAGTTGTCCAAACTCCCCGGAATCGGCCGCCGCACGGCGTTGCGGCTGGCCATGCACCTGTTGCGCATGGAGCCGTCGATCGTGGCGGGCATGACGCGGAGCATCGACCGGTTCCGCCGCGAAATCCGTTATTGCAGGGAGTGCAACAATCTGTCGGACACCGATGTCTGCCCGATCTGCGAAGATCCGAAACGCGACCGTTCGACGATCTGCGTCGTGGAGCAGGTGGCCGACGTCCTCTCGATCGAACATACGCAGCAGTACCGGGGGCTCTATCATGTGCTGGGCGGCGTCATCTCGCCCATGCAGGGAATCGCGCCCTCCGACCTGAAAATCGACCTGCTGGTCGAGCGCATTCGCCGGGGCGGCGTGGGCGAGGTGATTCTGGCGATCTCCACCTCGGTCGAGGGCGAGACGACGCTCTTCTACCTGATGAACCGTTTGCGGGAGTTCCCCGACCTGAAAATCACCTCCATCGCACGCGGCATCGGGTTCGGCGACGAGCTGGAATACGTCGACGAACTGACGCTGACCCATGCGTTGCTCAACCGGCGTGCCGTGGAGTAGCGTACATGCCGGTCGAAAAGAGCGCCTGCCGTTCCGTTTTCAACGCATTCACCCCTGCCGCAGCACGCGGCAGGGGTGAATTTCATTTCCGGAGATTTTTCGGCTCGTCTCCGGTTGCCTGTGTCCGTTTAGAAACGGAAACTGAAATAGACGCGGAACGATTTGGTTTTGAGCTTCAAATCCTGCAAGTCGGTCAGCACGTCGTCCGCCGAGGGGATGTCGCCGCTGAAATCGCCGTCGGAGTAATCGCCTTCCAGATCGTCGAGGTTGAGACCCAGACCGTCGTACGACGCTTTGCCCCAACGCCATTCGCAGCCGACCGAGAGTACCTTCCAGGCTACGGCGAAACCCGTGTTGCAGAAGGTCGCATAGTGATGGTAGAACTCGTCGTTGAGGTACATCATCGAGTAGGAGGGTGTTACGCGGAAGTAGGCGCTCACTTTGAGGTGGTGCACCGGATTGATCGTCACCGACGGGCCGATCTGCATACCGTATTCGAGCTGGTGGGCCTTTTCGGAGTAAAGCTCGTCCGTGTCGTAGTCGTATGCCTCGACCTTGTATTGTGCGTAGTTGAGGTCCATCCACGACCAGTCGATGCCGAACTTGATCATGCCGGCCAGCGGCTTCTTGTGCAGGTAGTAGGTTTTACCCCAGACGATCGCCGCACCGAAGTCGCTTTTCAATTCGCCGCCGCCGAGTTTGTCCCACCCGTCGATGTCGGGAGAGAGTTTCTGGTTGACGTAATTCAGGTTGAAATACTTGGAACGGTCTTTCCAGATCGCGCGGTTGCTTTCCGCTGCTTCGGTCTCCTTTACGCGGGCCGACATGTCACTGAGCGCCTGATTCAGCGAGTCCAGTTTCTGCTGCGAGACTTCCTGCGCCGATGCGGCGATTCCCCCCCCCATGCAGACGGTGAAAATGAGCAGTACGAGTTTCTTCATAAAATCGATTTAGATTAGAAATTGGAATTATGTAAAGCAGTAAATGTCTTTTTTCATTTTCAACATCCGTTTTCCCTGTCCGGCTTTCGTCTTCATCGGGCGATAGCCGTTTCGCGCGGAGACGTGTTTCGGCATTCGTCGCCGTTTCGGGGGGGGGCGGAACCGCTTCCCGAACGCAAACCGTTGATATGCGGACGCATGGGAAAACCCGCTCCGGCTGCAAATATAGGAAAAAATACGAAAAGGTCGACTTTTCTGAATAAAAAGTCGACTTTCCGAGGGACAAATTTAAAGTGTATGACCGCTGTCGCGAATCAGAGCACTCCCAGGTTATCCAGGAAGATCAGCAGGATCACCACCGGACAAACCCAGCGCAGCAGCATGCCGAGCAGCGGCCAGAGGTGCAGGCGCAGCGCGCCATGGTTGGTCAGTTCCGCCGGCATGAACCGCCGGTCGAGTACCCAACCCGTGAAGATGCAGATGAAGAAACCGCCTGCGGGCAGCATGATGTTGGCCGTCACGAAGTCCAGCAGGTCGAAGAACGATTTCCCGCCGAGCTGCAACCACTGCCATGCGCCGAGCGACAACGAAGCGGCTGCACCCAGTACGATGCAGGCACCGGTGACGATCCATGCCGCCGCACGGCGGCTCAGATGCCACTCCTCCTGCACGTAGACGGTCAGCACCTCGTGCAGCGAGATCGTGGAGGTGAGGGCTGCGATGACCAGCAGCAGGAAGAAGATCGTCGACCATACCATGCTCAGCGGAAGCGTGTTGAAGATCGCGGGCAGGGTGACGAAGACCAGCGAGGGGCCGGCCGTGGGTTCGATGCCGACGCTGAAAACGGCCGGAAAGATCACCAGCCCCGCCAACACCGCCACGAGCGTATCGATGAAGGCGACTTGCAGGGCGGTGTGCGTGATGTTGGTGTCGTTCTTGAAATAGGAGGCGTAGGTCACCAGGCAGCCCAGACCGATCGACAGCGAGAAGAAGGCCTGTCCGAGCGCGGTGAGCACCGTCGAGGGCGTCACCTTCGAGAAGTCGGGAGCGAAGAGGAATTTCACGCCTTCGGTGCCGCCAGGCAGCAGGATGGAGTGGACGGCCAGCACCACGAGGATCAACAGCAGCAGCGGCATCATGATGCGAGCCGAGCGTTCGATCCCTTTCTGGACGCCCAGCGCGATGACGCCGTGCGTCAGCAGGGTGAAGACGACGGTGTAGAGCAACGGTTTCCACGGGTTCTGCGTGAAGGCGTTGAAGAGCGATTCGTAGGCTTCGGGGGTACTGATGCGTGTGAATTCGCCCGTGAGCGAGTGGATCATGTATTCCAGCGTCCAGCCCGAGACCACCAGATAGAAGCCCATGATGAGCAGCGGAGCCAGAATACTGTTGTAGCCCAGGATCGACCAGCGGCTCGAAAGGGTGCGGTAGGCGCCCACGGCGTTGCGGTGGGTATTGCGTCCGATGGCGAATTCCGAAAGCATGATCGGCACGCCGAGCAGCAGGACGCTGAGGATGTAGATCAGCAGGAACGCGCCGCCGCCGTTCTCCCCTGCGACATAGGGGAAACGCCAGATGTTGCCCAATCCGACGGCGCTGCCCGCCGTGACGAGCACGGCGCTCAGCCGGCCGCCGAATGTGGCCCGATGAGTTGTCTTCATAGCTTGACGTTTTCGTTAAGCCGCGCACAGCGCAGAACTTGTTCCGTCTATGCCGCAGCGGGAAAAGGTGCACCTATCTATCTTCGTCGGGAGAGGGCGGCGTTCGGGCCGGTCTCCCGTCTGTTTGCAGTATGCGCCCTGCTTCGGGCGGGCGTGTCCCGTGCATGTGGGCCGGCAACGCCGCGACGGCGATCGCCCGCGTCGTTTCGGGGCTATCCTTCCAGCGTCACCGAGACGCGGGCGATCTTGCCGCCCAGCGGGGGGGCGAGTTTGGCTACCGTGCAACGCACGTGCCGCACTGCGGGAAAGCGCGCGTGCAACGCTTCGATGATATTCGTCGCCACGCGCTCGATCGTGCGCTGCGTGACGGCCATGCGTTCGCGGACGATTTCGTAGACGGTCAGGTAGTTGACGGCCTCCTCCACGGCGTCGTGCGCGGCGATGCCGCCCAGTTCGGTCGTAATCGAGAGCGTCACCTCGAAACGGTTCCCGACGCGCTGTTCGAGGTCGTAACAGCCGTGGAAGGCGTGGAACTCCATGCCTTGAAGATCGATCGTGTAGAGCATAGGCGTATGCAGTATGCGCAATCGGGAAGATTCCTTTACGGAGCCTTCCCGATTGCGATGAAACTTATTCGACGGTCACGAGATAGTAGTTCTTCTTGCCGCGCTGCACGAGCAGGTATTTGCCGGCGATCAGATCGGCTTCGGTGACGGGGCGCATCGCATCGGCGACCTTCTCCTTGTTGAGTGCCACGCCGCCGCCCTGCACCATCTTGCGGCATTCGCCCTTCGAGGGGAAGATCTGCGTCGCCGCAGCGCAGAGGTCGACGAACGGCAACCCCAGTTCGGCGCGTGCCACGGTGAACTGCGGCACCCCTTCGAAGACCTGCAACAACGTCTGTTCGTCGAGCCGGCGCAACGCCTCGGAGGTCGCGCCGCCGAAGAGGATCTGCGACGCTTCGACCGCCTTCTCGTACTCCTCGCGCGAGTGGATCATCACGGTGATCTCCTCGGCCAGCCGCTTCTGCAACGTGCGCAGGTGGGGCGCTGCGTCGTGTTCGGCGACGAGTGCGTCGATCGTCGCACGGTCGAGCAGGGTGAAGATCTTGATGTAGCGTTTGGCGTCGTCGTCGCTCACGTTGAGCCAGAACTGGTAGAACTTGTAGGGCGACGTATAGCGCAGATCGAGCCATACGTTGCCGCTCTCGGTCTTGCCGAACTTGGTGCCGTCGGCCTTCGTGATGAGCGGGCAGGTGATCGCATAGGCTTCGGCGCCCAGCTTGCGGCGGATCAGCTCGGTGCCGGTGGTGATGTTACCCCACTGGTCGGATCCGCCCAACTGCACCTTGCAGCCGTATTTCTCGTAGAGGTGCATGAAATCGAAACCCTGCACCAGCTGGTAGGAGAATTCGGTGAACGACATGCCGTCGCCCTCGCCGTTGAAACGCTTCTTGACCGAATCCTTGGCCATCATGTAGTTGACCGTGATCAGCTTGCCGATGTCGCGGATGAAGTCGAGGAAGCCGATCCCCTTCATCCAGTCGTAGTTGTTGACCATCAGCGCGGCGTTGGGGGCGTCGGAGTCGAAGTCGATGAGTTTGGCCAGCTGCCGCTTGATCGCCTCCTGATTGCGGCGCAGCGTCTCCTCGTCGAGCAGGTTGCGCTCCTGCGACTTGCCCGACGGATCGCCGATCATGCCCGTTGCGCCGCCGACCAGTGCGATGGGACGGTGGCCGCACATCTGGAAATGTTTGAGAATCATCACTCCCACCAGATGTCCGATATGCAGCGAGTCGGCCGTGGGATCGATACCCAGATAGGCCGTCGTCATCTCTTTTTCAAGTTGTTCCTTTGCGCCCGGCATGATCGTGTGGATCATGCCGCGCCATTCCAGTTCCTCGATGAAGTTTTTGATTGCCATATTGTTTTTGTTCTTATTTTTTCGTGTTTTCGGTTATTCCACTTCCAGATCGAGCTCCCTGCGCAGTTCGGCCAGCAGCGGATTCTTCTCGTTCATGTGGCGGAGCCGGTCTTCGAGTTTGATGGGGCGCACGGCCCTGATCTGCTCGTTGATCGTCACCTCCAATTCGAGCGCCCCCTCCACGCCGGCGATCGCGGCGATGCGGGTGAGCATCTCCAGTTTGCTGCGCAGGATCTCCTCGCGCAGCGCCTCGGTCGGTACGGCCAGCCGCAGCGTGTGTCCTTCGATGCGCAGCTGCTCGAAGAAGGCGTAGAGACGGGGACGTTCCTGCCGGATGTAGTCGAGGATCGCCGTGCGGCCGCTTTCCAGCTTCTGTCCGCTCGCCGGGTCGATCGTGACGGCAGGCTGCGGTTGCTCGGCAGCCTCCGGCGCCGTCTCCGGTG
>OGOO01001523.1_pt1 | contig 19847 bp, 26 predicted proteins | sample 1552651 | NCBI WGS metagenome assembly OGOO01 (sample SAMEA2580118, study PRJEB22360) | human gut metagenome | biome: human gut; feature: human-associated habitat; material: faeces | place: Denmark | collected 2008/2010 | reverse complement strand
CGGCAAAGGTTTCCCACCAGTCCTCTGTCCGCTCCCGGAAGCACTCCGAGAACTGAGGCAGAGAAATGCCCTTCTTGCACCCGTCGATCAGCTGCATGGTGTCCTCGTCGTCGGGGCGGGCCTCCAATGCCTTTTCAAAGTAACGAAGAGCCCTGCCCTCCTGATCCAGATAGTAATAGGAATAGCCCATGCGAAAGTTCCAGTAGTAGTCTCCCTCAAAGTATTCCTCATGAGGTTTCAAGAGAGCGATGGCCTTTTTGAGCATAGCTCTGCCTTCCGGCGTTCTGTGATCTGCTTCGTTGTTGTACGCCCTTGCAAGCTGGCTGTCCATTTCCGGAGTGCGCTCCTCAATACCCTCCAGTGCTTCAATGATCTTGTGATGCTCGTTGTTCTCATTCCACTTCTGGCATTGCTCTAAAATATCCATATCCGGGTCCTCCTCGTCCTGTTCCGGTTTCCAGTCTTTAATCTTCTGGAACACGCCATTCTCATCCCGTTCAAAAGCACAGGGGGCGGGTGTATGCAGCAACGGAATAATATCGGGATCGTCGTTGCAGATTGTGTTCAGCTTATAAATTCCGGCATTGTTGGGGTCGTCCATGTACTCATCGCTCTCGTCACCGGCAGTGAAGCGCCAGCCGCTGTCCCAGTTACCGTCTGGAATCTCACGATAGCAGTAGCCCACCTTGCGACCCTCCACCGTGATACGGTTGGTGGCGATGCATCCATCGGCACCCTCCCAGTCAGGAAGCAGATGTTTCACATCCTCCGCTTTCACATGGTAGTTGCGGTTGCGGCCAGCTGCCTCATACAGTTCCTTCCGCAGTGCCTCCACATGATGTGCCATCTCCTGAATTTCCTCATCATCCATCATCTCATGGAGGTCATAGGACAAGGGATTTTGGGCAAAGTCCGCAAGTGCCTTGTTCATGGCGTCATGTTCCTCTGGTGTGGCGGTGATGCGGATACGACGAGAAGGTGTGTTATATTCGTCTAAATCTTGCAGGTTCACACTGCCGTTGACGCTGCACTCCAACAGGATAGCGGCCAGATCAGTAACCACATCAATAGCGAAGTGGAAGTCCATCTCCACACCGTCCGAATGGGTGAATTCCAGATACTCCACAGTCTGATGGAAGTCCCAGTTCTGCTTGTCCAGCCCGATCTTGGCAAAAATCTCGCTGAGGGGGATTTCTTCTTTCTTCAGATCTTCCAAAAATGCCACAAGGTTCAGGCTATCATCCGAGCCTCCGATATAGTTGTCCCAATATTTGTCGATATACATATATTACTCCTCCTTTTATTCCGGCCACTCATCTCCGTCACAACGGCTGATGAAGTCATAGTGCAGGCTTTCAAAATAGTCGTTGGGGTAGGATTCACCGTCCTGATGAAGCTCCAAACCATCCAAGTCCATCATTTTATTGATATACGCAAGAGTGGTATGGATACCCGCAATATGTTCGTCCTGAAGCATCTCGGCCAGCACATCTTTCTGCTCCGGGGTCAGTGTGGCAAGAAGATCGTTTTTCGCCTTGTTGTCCGCTATCTTTGGGAAACCATCACCCTTGACCCACAGGGCCGTCACGCTGTTTTTCCGTTCTACAAGACCATCAATAAAATTTTTATACAACTCCAGTTCTTTGCCCATATCTGTTTCCTCTTTTCCTGTTTTTACCTTATTTTCTCACCAGATTTCCGTTATCAATAAAAGCAGCTTCCCGGATGCGCTGGAGAGTGTCCGGTTCCAGTAAAAATTCCCGCAGGTTTGGATCTTCAAAGAATGTCATCGGTCGTACCTGTGTAGGTCCGGCAACAACCCATAATCGTTCTGTTGCTAACCTTTCCGCTGTCTGAAGTGCTTTTTCCCGGTCACCAAGATAGATGTAACGGGCGATTGCGTCTCGATAGGAGGAGTCAGCCATAGGCACGCCCTGAATCTCCTCAAACAGATCCACCGCATCTCTGGCTGTTCCGAACATACAGCAGTGGTTATATAACTTCCGTTTGGCATCGGGATCGTCTGGCGAGAACTTTTTATTCTGTTCCACCAGCTTTGCCCAGAGCTGCTCCTTTGTCTGTGGTTCTTCCGGTTCATGGTAGGGATAGTTCTTGTCATTGTCCGCGAAGGGCATCATGCCCCGCTTGAGGTAGTCCATCAGGATGTCACAGAAACGATCCCGCTGAGGGAGGCCATTCTCAGACCGGATACGCTCCTGTTCCTTCGTCAGCGCCTCTATCAGTTCCTGCTCCCGGTGCAGCTGGATAGCGGCTACCGTCATGGCGATCATGTGCTCGTCGCTTACATTGCTGTAATACCACTCTTCCAGCCAGGGAAGAACCGTCAGATCCAGATTCAGTGCTGTTTCATAGTCCAGATTGAAATAGGCAACCTCTGCCTTGATTGCTGCCACTTGATGCGGGTATTTGTCAGCGAAAGTTTCCAAAGCAGTGAGTGCTTCTTCTTTGCCATCCATGATCTCATAGCAGACCATGCGGAACTTTTTTGGCAGTTTGATTACTTCCATGTCTGTATCTCCTTTTACTTCAGTTTATCATCTTTTTTATTATCAGAACAGCACGTTTGTGTTTGCTGTACATCATTTTTTGAGGGCTGAAAGTTCGATTGAACTTCTGAAAAATATGTTCCATATCGTCCCCAAAGCTTGGTGTCCAGATTTTCTGCTCGCAAATTCTCCACCTTGCGATATACCGGTGTTCCTCGAATACAGGCTCCTATAAAATAGATGGCTCCGCAGCTGCGGCAGCGCATATATTGGCAGACGGTATAATGCTGCTCGGCTTCCAGTATAGTATCAGTATCTTCCAGAGAACAGTCGCCGGCAAACAGCTCCAGCACGCCTTTCCGTTCCAACTCCATCAAGGTTTGGAGAATCCGATTATATTGGCGGTAGGAATCGCTGCTGGTTTCCTTCATCTGCGTCAACAGCAGACTGCAGGAGAGACAGCTTTTATTCCATGCCTTTTCCATTATCATCACTCCAAATCATAGATTACTTTCTACCACAATTACATCGGTATAATTCAGAGCAGTTTCCAACCATCCCAGTATTGAACGAAGAAATTCCGCTTCTTCGCTTGTTAGATTCGTCAAATTCTCTCGCACAAGAAGTATCCAGCGCTCCCAGTCTGCTTTACCAATCCAGTTAGAGAAGCAAGAGTCAAACTCCTCCTGTACATCTCCGTTGGTGGGGTCCATTACAGGGAAGATTTGTTCCAATATGGGAATCAAGAGCAGCTGGCAATCCGGCCATCCAATAGATAAAATCGAGTGGTAGCAGTTCCAGTCCTCCCATTGAGGATCTTCTTTACAACCTGGACGCAGCGGCAGAAAATCAAGATGAATTTTCTCGTCTTTAGTGGTATAGAGCTGCGGAGACAGTCGGATACTTGTTTTCTGAGAATTGAGTGGAAGAAATCCGTGGTAGATTAGGTCTGTCAGATTTTCTTTTTTCATCTGTTTCCCCCCAGTTTATCCGTCCATCTCTACTCGTATGATAGGGCGACAAAAATCATAGTCGCCATTTAATTGCTTATTCTCCTGTACTTCCGGCTTGCAGTGCGGAGAACAGGGCAGGAAACCGAGAAAGATTCCAAGTCCGCCGCAGATGCTGCGCCCGCCATCACCGCCGCATGTAGTAAACACATCAGCTTTCACTATTTCTCGCATATATGGATCATAGGCAATGGATAAGCCGAAAAAGTTTGGCTCTTCCATATCGAAGGGTTTATCCTCATCTTCCGGGCTTTCAAAATGATGAAGGTGCATGGAGTAGTCCATTCCGTCACCCCAAGGGAATAGGGTGCGGCATCCGCCGCCGCATAAGTAAGCCCATTCATTTGCAGTGGGCAGCGAAAGGCCCTGCTTTTCCATTTGCTCCATAAGTGAATCGTAATCCATTTGGTTATAAATCCAGATCTGAAAGCCCTTTTCCGTCCGTTCAATGCGGGCTGACTGATGCAAGGTAAGGCTATCAAGGTCGCTCCAGGCAAAATCCCGGAACTCCTTCAGCCAGTCAGGATGGGCAGTCAGTCTGGGATCGTCCATCTTGACCGGTTCCCAACAGAGTTCTTCCAACTCCCGTCCAACCAGCATGGGACCGATTGCTGCCTGTCGAACGGGAGCCATGCTTTCTCGAATCATCTCATTCGGATCGCACTCCATCTCCCATTCCTGAATCAGATAGTCCAGTTCCTCTTGGCTGTCTTGATTCAGTCCTATGGCGAACTGTTCCCAACCCAGTGTAACAGTATCACCCGGAACAAAAACAAACTCTCGGCCATCTTTCTCAAATATACCGGTGGTGCAGCTCTGACCCCATCGGTCAAAGGTATGTAGACCAAGAAAGGTCATATCATAACGAGCAGCCAGGCTCTCCATCAGCGTCTGCTTCTCGGTGGTTTCTATTTGATTAAATTGGGTGCGAAATAGTTTTTCATTCATAGCAAGTCCTCCTTCGATCCTTTCTGCGTGTTCCAGTAGATAGCGCCGGCCATCCTGCTTGGCCCGTTCCAAGTATTGTGGAAGCAGGTCGGAATGGATGGCGTCCAGCGAGGCCAGAACAGCGATCCGCTGGTATTCCTGTGATTCAAGGGAATAACAGTTTCGCTCCCAAAACAGCGGAGCGAACTGTTCCACACAGTCAGGACGCATAGCGGGCATCGCCAAAAGCGCCCGACGGCTCACATATTCATCGGGGTCCTTTGCAAAGTCCAGGATCATATCTTTGACTTCCTGGCTGCATTGACATTCCGGCAGATACGCGGCAAACTGCCACTTTGCCTCAGTCTCATTGGAGGCTGCGGCCCTGCGGCAGAGGCACTCGAACCATTGGGGATGGGAAGTGGTCTCCTGTATAAACCCCTCCGCTTCATTGGCTCTGGCGATCAAATAGACCATCTCATCCAGTAGGATGCTGTCTGCAGCTTCTGCATCCATTTGGGTCAACACATGGCAAAAGGCACTGTAAGTGTCATTCCAGTATGGATAATCGACTTCCCACTCACCACCGATCTCTTCGGCGGTTTTGCCGGGATAAGTTTCTTCCTGCCATTGATGGAACTTTATTGCCTGCTCCAGCAGGCGCTCACGAATGCCATTTGCCATGTGTTCACCTCATAATATATCTTTGTTATTTTTCGAAATGTTCCAGGTACAACTCCCGCACGGAATAGGGACCTACAAGGGTCGTTTCCTGTCTACCATCCCAGGAATACACATGAATTTTGCCTTCATCCCCAATGTATTGCTGATCCTCAAAGGTCGCGGGAAAGGGAAATCTCTCTACCACGCTTCAGTTGATCTTGGGTTTCAGCCCATCAAACTCCTCGCGTTTGAGCTTTTTGAAGTTAAACACCAATGCTGCCCCAATTCCATCAAACAGCAAGTCTGCGTATTCTCTGGGGGTGATGCTCTCGCTTACATTGGCGGCATCTATATTGACATCCAGAACCTTGTTGCCGCAGTTTGTCCAGATTTTATCGGGAGAGAACCAGGTGGTGCGTTCCTCAGCATTTGCAAAATCCTCACGGGGATACCATCCGTTTGCGCTGTCCAGCTTAACACCTTCCCGAAGCGTCCCGTTGTACGGGGAAAGCGGATAATATCGGTGCCGCACCGGATCAAATCGGTCAAACGAAATTTTCAGCAGATACTTATGCTTTTCGCTGCGCATGAGCTTATGGGGCTTCACGATATGTTCTTCGATCAAGCTCCAAATGTACTCATCCACACGGATGGATACACGGGGTCGGTCGAATAGTGTGATTTTATTATTGTCTGTATCCACATTGAGCCAGACGCGATTGATCTCAACCATTGTCACTCCTCGCTTTCACCAAGTACCCCGCCATAAAAACAGCTCTCCCAGATGGCCTCAAATTCCGCCTGCTCTATGATGCAGGCGTGGAGTTTCTCGCCCCAGACACGGGCGTTCAATTCCTCCACGGTGGGGATCGGCGTGATCTCGATGGCACCGTCGTAAAGGTCAGGGATGTTGCGGGTGCGGTCATCTGCAAAGATGTCGATGGAGCGGAGGGCCAGCCGCTCATTTTCGGTATCCACTTCATAGAGGATGACCGGAGGTTCTCCTTCCGGTGCGCCCTCCCAAAAGAGCTTGATGTATTCCATTTCATCTTTTTCCTTCCGATTTCACGAGTACAGCTGTCCCTCATTTACTGATGGCATCGTGCTGCGCCCCTCCAACAGTTCTTCCAATTTTTTCGCCAGCGCCTCCACAATGGCGTGGCAGGGATTTTCAAATCCTGTAATCTCCAGCCGCTGAAGCTCCACACAATGGAGCGTTCCGTAGAAACCCAGCATAAAGTCCGTTAATTCGCAAATCATCTGGTAGCCTTCCATATTATCCACATCTGTTTGACCTTCTTTTGCGGTCATTAGACCGATGATTCCTACCGCTACAGTAAAGGCACCGCAGCAGGAATGTTTGGTTTGCATTCCAATACCCATGACAGAAAACATCTTCCGGGTTTCTTCAGATAAGTTTAGATGATAATACTCATTGCAGGCCATGAACATCGCTTCGGCGCAGGTCAGTTCTGTACCGATATGATATTTGTTGACCAGTTCATAAAGTTTCATTTTCCCCATACTGAACTCCAATCGCATAACATTTCATTCTGAGTTACTCGGCGCAGCTCATCTCGTACTTCCATCAGCGCAAAGCCAAGCAGGTTTTGTCCACGCCACCTAAATGGATCCCACGCTTCCGGTGAATTTGCAGAGAGTCGAATGCCCCAGATGTTATCATAAGGGCTTGCCTCTACAAGCACACTGTCTCCGGTAGAAAGAAGAAACTCCCGCAGATAGCGGTTCTGGCTGAATTTAAGCCAATTACCGTTCAGCACAATGGCGTATTTAAACTTATCCCATACGGCTTGGTCAAATCCTCGTACCTTACGGCCCAGTGCTTTGATTTGCTTGGGATCATTGCATTTCAGAATTTCCTTGCGGATCTCCTCGTCGCCAAACAGCTGGGCTTTGCTCGCCATCATATACTGTTCCGTGTAGAGGTAGGAGTCAGCCATCGTATAGAAGTCCTCCATCCACCACTGGCTGAGGCAGCTCTTTGTTACATTGCCATCTTTAGAAGGCTGATGTCCCCAGAACAAACATAATTCCAGCTTTCTCCCAGCGGAAATCTCTTGCTGAAGCCATTGTCGTGTGTATTTTGGTCGTCCTTCCGCCTGCCATGCTTCTACAAAGAAGTCTCCATGCTCCAGCAATTGGCTATTGTCCTCGTCATCCCACCAGCCCTTCCAGGTCACCGGTTCGGGAAAGAGTGCACGGTATTCCACCCGTTCCTCCGGGGAAAGAGTATCCAGCCAATCTCCAAATCTATATATGTAATCTTCGCCATAGCCCATACGCCAACCAATAGAATATCTTTCGATCTCCCGATAAGCCAGCCAAGGGGGAGGCATTATTTTCTTATCTTGTAGTGCCATAGGGTTTGTCCTTTCCTATCAGAGCTGCTGCAGTTCTTCTTTCACATCCAGCGGAACGCCGTCTGGAGATGTGATTCGTGCTAACTCTGTTTCAGTCAGATTCTTCAGGAAAATGCAGTATTCATTTGGGTATCCACCCACAAACTCCATTTTGGGCATTCTGATTTGCTGAGGGTCAGTAATCCACAAGCAGGGTTCTCCCGTTGCCCAAAATCGTGTCAAGGTAAGAACTTGGCCGTTATAAATAACTTTTTGCTCCATCCTCATCCCTCCTGTAACCTCTTTAGTAGCTTCACAATGCGCTCCCGATTCTTTGTGGTTTTCATGAAGGAGGGGAGATGATCAGCCTGGGTCTTTTTCGGGCTTCCAAGTGGCTTTTCCCGCAGGTCGGCGCTGAGATAGTCAATCAGATAGGCAAGATGTTCCCGGTTGAGGGCCCAGACTGGCTTGCCCTGGAATGAGGTCAAAAACCACAGCTCCAGACCAAAATAAGGTTCTCGTCCATTCTGAATATCAGCAATGTAGGAGAAAGCCTCCGCTGTTTTATGAACTTCTCCCGACATGGTTGTTCCACAATAGGGACAGGCCACATGGAGAACGGAAAAGTGCTGCTTTGTTTTATCTTCAATATCCACCCGATAGTACCTGCCACAGTTTTTGCACTGGTTATGGACATCATAGCGGTAGATCGTCCTATCCCGGGTCTCCTGATGGCCGCAACTCAAGCAGCGGAAATAGGCGTTATCCTCATCCGCTGTCACCATACCTGCGCCGTGGCACTTGGGGCATTTCACTTGGATGCCGGCGGTGAGGGCGCTGTAGGCACTATATGTAAAGTAGGGTTCATCAATTATTCGGCTCATGCGTCCACACACTCTTTTCAAGAAATTGCTTTCACAGACGAAACCGGAATGGTTTCAAATCCTTCGCTTTCGTTGTCAGATCCGCCACGCTCTTTTGCAGGTCCTTTACCTGTTCCAGATACTCCACAGGAGCGTGAACTTGTTCCAGATAGCCCATATAGCGGATGATCTGATCCAACGCACGCTTTCTGTATTTGGCAATCTCACCTAATCCGGAATAGTTGGGGCTCGTTACATAGTTTGCAACATCTATATCCCGAATGGTCTCTATATCAAGCGTCTCATGCTCATCTTTCTCAGATTTGATGGTTGACAGCATATCTTCCACGGAAAAACGGATGCCGCGCTCACAGAGGAACCGTAGTTCATCAAACAAACCATTCTTTGCAAAGTGTTCAGCCAAAGGCTCAAAGATCACATCATCTTGATACCAGCCACCGTGAGCGCAGGAGATTAGTTCCCGGTAACGCTTTTCAGAAATCCATTTGCGAAGCATCTCTTTGCTCCCGCGCATCCATGCGTCCAACCGAGCCTTTGTCACTTCAGGACTATCATAAGCAGTTCCATAGCAGGGCAGATCATTGGCTTTCAGCCACTTGGTTACTTCCTTGCTGAATTTTGTATAGCTCATGTGATACCCTCTTTCAAAAATCCCGCAGTTCCTCGAACTTCTCAATCAGAGCATCTTTCTGGAGCGTATCTCTTGGAAGGGCATCCAGGATACCCCGCAGGGCCATATAAATTTCATCCCGCTCCTCGGTTTCGATGAAGCCCATCTTGTTGAAGGTTTGGGTGTAGGCTTCCACCGCCTCCAGTGCCTGAGTCTGGGAGTCTTCGCCCGGCTCAGCGGCCAGCTTCATCAGCTGGGAACGGGTCTTGCGGTATTGATTGGCTGCCTTTTTCGCAGCAGCGGCAGGAATGTGTTCAGCACCGTCCCAACCTCGGAAAGGATTGTCCAGATTCTGGGCCAGCCACTCCGGTTTTCGTGGTTTGGTGATCCGCAAATCCATTCCCGGCTTGCTTTTCCAGAGCTGTTTTGCCACTTTTGCCGCATCCTCCGGCAGACTGGTCATCCAAAACCATTTAAGCGCAGGCATCTGTTCCTGAGTAGGAATATCAGCCGCACCAAATCCAAATAGGTCAAAGGTGGATAGGTTCGTTAATTCCCGGAACTGTGACACAGCAGAAAAGTTCCTCAGATTTCCTGGAGCGCCCCAGAGCCGTAATTCCTTTAAATGAGAATGAAAGGAAGACATACCGCTTAAATCAAAATCCTTCAGCTGGATTCCGTGAATTCCCGATAGGTTCGGAAGTTCAGGATGAGGACGGTATTCACCGATAAATTGAAGTGTCAGCCGGCTGCCATCACCATAGGCATGAATAATGCAATCGTCCGGACCCTCGTTCTGGAACAGGAGCAGCTCCGTATCCTCACACAGCCACAGTTTCTGAAGGCCGGTCATGTCCAGCATCAGCTTTCTGATGCTCGTGCCTCGCAGATCAAGTGTCCTATGACCGTGGTTCAGCAAAGTCAGTTCATCAACGAAGGGGGTTTCCCGCAAAAACTCCAGCAGATCCGGGTGCCACCGCTCGCAGATGAGTTCGGAGAGGCAGGGCAGCGCCTTTAGTTCCAGCGCTGAATCGAATGGTTCGTACTGGTCCGTCACCCGATGGCTGCTGACCTTCACCGGGATACCGCCGATCTCCGTTTGCTCGTCACTGTCCATGGCCTCCTTGAAGGCCCGCCGTCGTTCCTCCGGAATGGCCTGCCACCGGATCTGGAGATACACATCATAGCCGTCACTCCAGCCTCCATAGGAGCGGCAGGGCTGGTCGGTGAAGGGCGGAAGTGTACCCACCAGCGTATACTGAGATGGGACTTCTATGGGCACTCGCAGCAGGTGTAGTTCACGGGACCAGTACATGAAATCCTTATAGAGGGGATGGAGAAGAGGAAGTTCCTCCGCTGTCAGAGGGACATCACCTACCCAATCCAGAGAGAGGACCACCGCCCAAGACTCCTTGCTCACCGTGTCCGGCGGCGCAATATAGGCCACCTGGCAGGCGGTGTAGCGTTCCAGGTATTTGTTATAAACTGTATAAACATCTCCGGCTTTCGCCTTCATAATGATTCCTCCTCTCATTTATAGATGAGTTTCCAGATAGAATCCCCACACGCAGTTAGAAAACTCTCCGGCGGCAAAACGCCGGATTTGCCCGTCGATCTCTACCTGCCAGACTTCAAAGGTGTGATCCTGATGATAGAGTGGATCTTGTACTTTTACACGTCTGCCAGTGGTTTGCCAATCATAATCAAAAATATTTACTCCGAACAGTTTGCACTGGCCGTCCGGACCAACTGTTTCAAATTTCCAAGCCATTTTTCTTCCTCATAATCCTGTGCGCTGCCAGCCATCCAAACGCTCCTGCACCGCGTCTATCATCCAGCTCTCATTCACTCGCTTCATGAGGAATCGGCGGTCAAAGCCGGTGTTTTTCTCTCTTGTATAGATATAGAGCTTGTTCTTGGTGATCTGTTCCGCATCTAGGAACTGTTCACCCTTGTAGGTGCCTTGGGCACTGTACGAGAGGCCCAGAGGTCGGTAACCAGCACGAGGCTTTTCACTCACATATTTTTCCCAGATTGCCAGCAGGCGGGGCACAGCCTCGGTATCTTCAAACCCGGCCTGTTCCATATACTGCTCCCATTCTGTCATTTCTTCAAAGAAAGCTGAGAGAACTTTGCGACAATCCTCTGCCGCTCGTTCGTCTAAAGGAGTGGGCTTTTTGGCTTTCTCCCTCTGTACCTGAGAGAAATGTTCCATCTGCTCCCTGGTAAACTGTTCATGCGAAACTGGTTCAATCCGGTTGTTTTCAGCAATGGCAATCAAACCTTCATAGGTGACAGCGGTGCGGTCGATCTGGATATGGGAGAGCTTGGGGATAGAAGCCGCCTGCATGAGACCGGCGTCATTGAGTCCGGTACGGTTTAAAGTCAAAAGGTCTATCTTGCATTCCTGCAAGGTAGAAAGGCCGCTTCCGTTGATTCCGGCATTACCATCCAGCAACAGAATCCGCAACTTAGGCATAGCGGAAAAAACAGGGAAACAGGCGTCGGTGAGTGTACCGTTCTCCACACCGAAGTTGACCATATTTTTATGTGCGGTAAATGGGATGAGCATTTCATCTGTCACCGGATAGCCTTTCACATGAAATCCAACCAGAGTGTAACCGGCCAGCTGCTCCATGATCTCTGCGGTCAGCTCCGGAATGTCAAACTGTTTGTCTCCATCCAAGGTCAGGACGCCGTTTTCCCAATCCGCTGTCCGTGCTCGTTTTGGCCATTCCATAGCTTACCTCCTTACACCTGTTCCTTGTAGCTGTCCTCAATGTCGATGAATTGTACATATACGGCACAGACTTCGCCCTTTGCGTCATAGCCGAAGTAGACGGGATAGTAGCCGTCACCCCAGCCGGAGGCGAAGATGGGCAGGTTGCAGTCCGTATCCGGCACCGTCCAGTTGAGCCAGTCGCCGCAGTCACCCTGATATTTTGGGTGGGTATTGGCGTTTTCCTCCAAAAGATCGCAGAACAGGTCGTTGTAGGGGTCGATGTCCGGGTCTTCTTCCAGCCGCTTGGCCCAGTATGTCTTAAAAGCCGCCTGAGTCTGGATGTCTGCAATGCACCCCATTCCGGCATCCACTCCAAACCCAAAGTAGTCGCCCTCGCCCAGTTCTTCATCAAAATTTTCGTTGCCCGTCATACCCAGCTCATAGCGAACCGGCTTCTCCTGACTGACCTCCACCTTAACGCAGGCGTAGCGGTCACCATATTTTTCACTGGGTACTACGCAAATTTTCACAGCATAATTTCCGGCAGGGAGCGTCTGCATGAATGGCAGTGTGTCTTCCAGCTCCACCAGCGGATCACAGGCAATGATCGTTCCGGTAGGAAAATGAACAGCACCAATGTCCAGCACATCCACGCTCATGTTTCCAATCACTTTTTCTGTGAAATATGTGTCCAGGTCTGTTTTGCAGACCAGTTTATCCTTGATTGATTCGTATTTATTTAGCCATTCGGTAGTCGGCATGATAGTTTCCTCCTGTTGATTCAGTTTGAGCACAGGTCAGCTCTCTACAATGCGAACCTGTTTTCCTCCAATTTCAAATTCGAGCTTTACGCCGTAGTCCTCCGCCCACGCAGGGCACTTGCTGAGCAGGGCCAGGATGCGCTCATCTGGCTCCTGGTCAAGGGTCACCCGCAAAATCACGAACCAGTCCCCATATTCCTTTTGAAATTCCTCACTCCGGGTGTGGTTCAGATAGCCCTCCATCTTGTCCAACAGGGCCGTCTGTGTTTCCGGGGAGCCGTCAACGAAACCGTTGCAGACGAGGACCATCAAAACTTCCTTTGTTTCGGGTTTTTCCGCCAGAATGTCGATCTTATGCAGATCCCCAAACATATCTTCAATCGTCATCGTTATCACCAGTCCCTTTCCCGGATAGCTTCCTCCATATCAATGGGAATGTCAAACCACTTCAAAATGTAGTCTATGGTTACACCGATGCAGTCCCGTGCCACCGTTTCGATTTCACTCTCGTTCTCGTAAAACTCTTCTTGCAGATCGTTGATAGCTAACACTGCCTCATCCAGCTTTTCCTGCACCACCTCAGTGTCGGTTTCACCGCTCTCCAGCAAATCAATGACCTTTTGAATCTCGTCTTTTACCTTGTCTACCAAAAAAGCAGGATAGTAATCATCCTGGTACATCTCGTCCAACAGTTTATAATTCGGGTCAAATGCTTTCATTTTATTTATTCCTTTCATTCTTCTTGTATTGTTTGCAGCCTTTCCAGCCACAGCTGTTCTTCAATCATCTCATCATTTTGGTAAAAATGGTCTTTGTCACGGGCCAGGTGGTCAGCAAGTGGGGCAGCGTTCAACGGAGTACATACCGTAAAACTGTCCCGATCCGCCCCCTTAATCTCTCGGTTGAGGTAGTACACCCGTTTGGTATCGCGGGAATACCAGTGGCTAAGCAGTTCCCATGAGGTCAGATCCGCTTTTGAGAGTTGTTTCCCGTAGGCATAGATCCGTTTCTCATCCCTTGCAAAATAGGTATCGCCCAACGAGCGGAAAGAGGAGACCTCAGCGCCCTTGATGATCTTCATCTTGCCGTCTCCGTTGTGGAAGTAGACCTGTCGGCTGTCCTTTGCATATCCCTGGGGCGCACCCGAATCGTTCTGACCGTTATCCAGCACTTGAAAGGCTGCCAACTCTACATCTGGGATTCTCCCGCTGGTGGTGTAGACGGCTGTTTTGTCCATCGCGTAGGCATAGTTTAACACCCGAAAAGATGCCGAGTCTGCTCCACGCAAGCGAATCCCTCCGAGAAAGCAGGCCGTAGAGGATTTGCCCCAGTAATGCCAGCAGCAGAAGTCTTTGGGCAAAACACCCTTCAACAAGCCGTTTTCATATAGACCGGAGAAATAAACGGCTCCATCCCGAAGGAAAAATTCATTGTCCACTGGCTCTGTGTTGGTGATTGGTTGCAGCAGTTCTTCGTGATGATCTGTTATACTCAGTTCGATTTCGTCGTCGCTATAAACTAAGTAGAGCCCATGAGGGGCCTTTCTATCGAAATGCAGTTCAATGTCATGATATTTGAGGATTAAAGGTTTCCCGTCGCTTCTCATGGTGGAAACGACATCGGGATTCCCGAAGATTTCTATGACCTCATCCTGCGATATTCCGAATTTCAGCGGTGAAATGTCCCGCGGATTCTGCAATATTTGATTGCGCCAAATAGTAAAGTCCCGTTTCATATTTTTAATAGCACTGGAGGATCAGCCAGATCCGGTCAAAGCGGCGGGCGGCCAGGTCCTCTTTGGTAATGTAGAAATAGATGTGCCCGCAGTCTCCGAACATCAACTCAAAGTCGCCAAGCTCCACGATATCCAGCTGGAACAGCAACATCCAGCGGTCACGGGCTGTTTCTTCTGCCCGCTGGCGTACCTCTTTCGGAATTTTAACCCAACCATCACCCAGATAGTAGCCCTGGGTCACCAAATCACATTCGTCGAACATACTGTTCTGGATCACATCAGGCCAGCCCAGCAGCTGGGAGCGGTCATCCGGATCCTCTGGGTCCTCACCGGTCAGTTCCTCCCAAACATCGTTGAAAGCGTCGTCATCTTTCTCATCTGGAAACACCTCGCTGAAGTCCTCCCAGGAAGGATAGGAACATTTCGATTCCATCCTGATCTTGACCATTGGAAACTTGAAGTCTTCCTCCATATCCTCAGGAAAGTTTGCAGCGGACAGCGCCGAAAGATCCTCAAACCAATAGACGCGGGCGCAGCCCTTGTCCTTTGGGTCATAGCCCCAGCACTGGGTATCCGTTTCATAGAAGAAGGAGAGTAGGCCATGATCGGGTAGAAGATGCTCCTTGTCAAACTGGGCCAGCTCCTCACAGTTGAACTGTGCCAGGAAAGTGAGGGGACGGTTCTTCACCACATGATCATAACTTTCACCCTCATAGGTGGGCCAAACGAAGTCTGGCGGCACATCCGGCTTCCCGCCGAAGCGAGTGGCGCCCAGCTTGTATGTTTCTTTTCTGGCGATTTTCAGCCTTATGCTATTCTTGCCCAACGACTCCAGTTTTTCTTTCATGTTCATAATCAGTTCCTCCTTGTTGCTTCGTCATATCTTTCCATCCAGTGCCTCCACAGTTTTCATGGCAGCGGAATCAAAGTTGCACTGCCGCAGTTCCCGCTCGATCAGGGCAAACACATCCGGAAAGCACTCAATCTCATCCTGATACTCATATTTCGCATACAGTTTCCCATACTCGGAGATCCAAACTTCTGCCGGGTAGTAGTAGCCAATATGACCGATAGGCTGGCATTTTTCACCGGCAGCCTGTTCGATCTCTGCCAGTTCACAGCCGGACATATCCCGAAAATAGGCTTCTTCCAAATGATTTTTGATTCCGTTGACCAGGTAGGGAAACAAAGCAAATTGAAAGTCCGCTGCCCAGTTCATCTTTTTCTGTTCCAAGTACCACTCACAGCACAGACCGAAATACTTGCGGTAAAACCGCTGGGTAGTCTTCATCATTGGGACGCCATGTTCGGTGTAATACTGCTCCGCAATGGAGATGTCCACTTTTCGTCCTTCATACCATCCGGCGTATTCCATCAGCTGCTTGACCTTGCTTCCCAGATCGCCTGAGATGGGAATGCGTTCTTTGATCATGATGGTTACCTCCATTATCATACTTTCAGGCATTTACAACTCTGCTGCAAACTCATAGGAAACCGCAATGATGTTGTAAACATCATCGTATGTAAACAGCCGGTAGTGCCGATAGATGTCTTTGTTAAAATCCTCCCGCACCGGCAAAGACTTCAGCCAGGTGCTGTCCTCGATCAAATCAAAGGAGCTGCGGTTCAGATGTCCCGTTTCAGCCAGATTTTGATAGGTGTCCAATTCACAGGCAAAATAGGCCAATACTTGCCGGAAGGTGAGTGTGTAGGGGAACCAATCTTTTTCGTCCCTGTGCTGGGAGATCAGATGGCCATTGATGTCCCCCGTAAAAGTCAGATTGTTCAGATCATCCCGTTTCACTTTATCCAGATAGATACAGTCTCGTCCTTTCAAAACACCTAAACAGGTGTTGACAGCAGTTGCTTTGTCCATAGATAACTCTCTTTCCTCAGCTCTCATGGGTGATACAGAAAATCTCCTTATTCAAATCAAAGTAGATCACCATTAGCTCGTCGGTGATTTCCGGATTAAAGGAAAGGTCCAGAATAAAGACTTGCTGTTCGGTTTCACTATCCACCAGGCTACCAAACCGTTTGAGCCGCAAAAAGTCCACCATCACGGCAAAGGACAGTTTGGATGGGTCGGTTCCCGGGAAAAGATCAGCCGCAATATCCGGACCTACATCGTCTCGGTGAAACTCCATGAAAAATGTCACAACATCGTGGTAAGGGCTGTTTTCATCCTTCAGCGCCGCTTTGATGGCGGCTTTGGCCTTTTCCGCCAATTTCTCTGCCTCATCCAGCATTTCTCCCACCGCATCCATGGCAGCAGGATTGTCGGTCAGTTCCTCATCTACATCGAAGAGAAAGGGCAGTCCCGATTCCTCGGGAAAATTGAAGATCGCCTCACCGGGTGTATATGTAAAATCAATGCGTTTACAGTTCAGTTTCATAATGTTATCCTCCTTATCCCTCAATGTTGGCAGCTTTGAGGCCCTTTTTCAAGGAGCCGTAGACCGTCACCGCATGGTCGGTGAACATCTCGTCGCAGTCAAACCAGGCGGTGAAGCTGCCGCCGGAGGTGACGGACAGGCTCGTCATGCTGATCCGCCGGGCAAGTTCTTCCTCTGTGATGGGGTCGGTTTCCGGATTGCGGGGATTTTCCTCATCTTGAGAAAGCCAGTTGTTGGCCAACTCGGTCAGGTCCTTTGCAGCAAGCTCCCGCATGGCTTTGTCCCAGGTTTCGCAATCAGCCAACATCTTCTTGGCGACACTGCGGGCACGGGTCCAGGAGGGCTTGCTTTCGGCATTGACTTCCATAGAAAGGAGCACATCCTTTCCGCACCACTTGATTTCTCCCTCAAAGACACCATAGTTTTTATCCAGAGTGAGCTCACCCAGCACTTCATCCTGAATCACCACAGGTTTATGATACTCATCCAGAACAGCCTGAAGCTCCGGACAGTCCTCATTGGTTTTGACCACCTCGGAGATACACCAGGGCCGTACCACCAGATCTTTTGCCCATTCTTCTTTTATCCGTCGAATCTTCAGGCGGCAGATCTGCTCGCTTTGAAAGCGTCCCCAGCCCTTGTCGCTGTTACGCTCCTCTTCGGTGACCGGCCATTCCAGCTGCTCCTCTTTGGTGCTGACCTTGCCGGTGTCACAGAACACGATACCTAGTGTCACAACGGTCATTTCCCAAAATTTGCCTTTCCAGTTATATCCGCCCCCAATGCAGCGATTGATCAGAGCGACCACTTCCTGCTCCTCGGGCTCGTACATCTCATAGAATTCTTCAAACATTGCGTATCCTCCTTTACAGCATTTCCAGAACTGCTGCGATCTTGGGGCCAAACTCCGTGGAGACTTCCTGCTCCAGTACACCTCGGTAAGCCAGCACCGCCTGCCAAGAATAGTAATAGAAGCTGTAGAACAAGTCATCGGGGAATACTTCGTCTTCCTCGTACCGCATTTCATCTTCTTCCTCGTCGTATTCTTCCGACCAAAGGTATTCTTCCTTCAGCATATCGGAAAAGCAGAGGAGAGGAGCAGCGTGTTCCATCTCATCTCCATCGTGATAGCACTGGAGAATACAGAGGAAAAAGTCTAAAAGCTCGCCTGCAAGGAAATTGGCAATAGGGTTCTCTTTGCTTTTATTCAAAGCCTCTACTAAAATACGGCTCATGAATATCATTCCAAAAGGTGTTGCATGCCATAAAGTGCTTTGATGCTCCATATTCGTGGTAAGCTCATAAAGAGCGTTTTTAACTGCTTTTAAATCGTCCATCTTGGAAAGAGTTTCAAAATATACAGGAAAATCTGTTCCTCTGCCATAGGCGGTGGTAAGCCGGTGCCACGGAACATCACGGGCATCTAAACCGGTAATATATGCTTTGTTTTCTTCTTTCATCATGCCTTTCTCCTTATCCCTTTATTACACTCTGGTATTCCTTCTCCAGTGCGGTGTACCACCGTTTCAGCATGGTTTCCAGACTGGTTTTACCCTTACGATCTGTAAAAACAAGGAACTTGTCCAGCAACTCAGGGAACAAATGCTTACCGGTATCGGTCAGATCCCGGTTGATATAGACCATACGCAGGATACGGCCCTGCCGGTCCAGCGGGTTCTTTTTCAGTAATCCTTTTTCAAAGCAGAAGCGCAGGAATACTACATTCTCATCATAGAATTCCTCCACCACTGCTGCGCCAATGCTGGTGTATGTGATGTCGTACACCAAACGGCTCCAGTCAAACTTCTCGGCATAAAGCAGTTTCAGTGCCTGCTTCCAGTGTTCCTCCGGGATTACCAGCATTCTGTGCTGTGCGGTACTGGAGTATCCCCGATAGACAGGTTCCGGGCATCCCAACAATTCGCTTACACTATCGGCGTAGACGAAGCACAGCTCCTCATCGAACAGACCGCCGATAAAGTTGCCGTTGCAGTACAGCATATAGTTCTTTGACTTTGCCGGAGAATAGGAAAGGTTGTATTCCTGCGAATCCAGGCTTTTATGTACCTTGTTCAGAAAGTCTATCGATGTCATAATAATTCTCCTTATTCCTCAAACTCACCCTCGATCATTCCGTTCAAATACCTGCCGGGATCAGCAATGAAGTTATCCCATTTGGCCAGAGGGTGGAATTCCTCATGCTCTATATCCAAATACCACAGTTTCTTGTCCCTGGGGCTCCACAGCAGCAGGTAGTCGCTGTAGTTATCCATCTGCACCATCAGGGAGAGCAACTTTTTCCGTTTCCAGGTCATCTCCTGCACATCCATGAAGGAGTAGAGTTCCACCCACTTCACCCATTCCTGATCCGGGAACTCCAGCCGCAGGGGACCGGTTTTCAAGTATTCCACCAGCTTGGCGGGCAACTTATAGGGCATGAGCTGCCGGATCTTTTCCTGTTCGTTATGCCATTCCTCCGGTTCCAGAGTCTTCAGGTAGTCGGCCAGCTCCTGATCTTTGTTCTGCACAGCCACGGTGTAAGGCCGGTCGCCGTATTTGTCAGCAATGGTGATGTCAGCTCCTTGCTCAATGAGCCAGCGCACCATGGGGAGATTTTTGTGTCGGACAGCTTCGGTGACAGCCGTGGAAGCGTTCGGAAACACCATGTCCGGCTTGTGGTAATTGATGTCTGCCCCTTTTTCCAGAAGCAGTCGGGCAAGTTTGGTATTGCCATCGGACACAGCGGCCCGGAATGCCTCGCCGCCAAACTTGTCCACTGTGATTCCGGCTTGCTCCAGCACCTGGATATTCTCCGGGCGCTTGCCCCAGCGCACTTCCTGGAAGGCCCGCTCTTTCTGCTTCGAGCTGAGTTTTGCGGCCTGTCCAGCAAAGAGCGCCACCACCTCCGGCCCACAACAGCGGGCGGCGGTGAGCAGCAGGGGCTGTTCCTCTGCCAGACCGGGATCAGCTCCATGCTCCAACAGGAAGTGAATCATGGGCACATCATTCCGAAAAACCGCGATCTCCAGCGGTGTGAGTTTGATATACTCGCTGAGCTGAATGGGAGCATTCAGCTCCAACCCGCCTTGAAGCATTGCTTCCAGCTTGGGAGTATCATGGTCACAGATGGCGGCAGCCGTTTCCGGGAGGGTCTCCCAGCGGCCAATATATGCAATTTGGTACATAAGGCACCTACTTTCTTGACTTGTACTCATTCATCTCCGAATCGCTCCGCAGCATCCTGGTAAACGGTGATGCTCTTAGCCACTTTC
>OGOO01001487.1_pt1 | contig 20226 bp, 17 predicted proteins | sample 1552651 | NCBI WGS metagenome assembly OGOO01 (sample SAMEA2580118, study PRJEB22360) | human gut metagenome | biome: human gut; feature: human-associated habitat; material: faeces | place: Denmark | collected 2008/2010 | reverse complement strand
AGAGAATGCGGACCAACAATGGTAAGCAAAGAGAAGATTACCAGGACAAGGACAAAGAGAAGCAGGCTTCAACCTATAGCAATTATCGCATCCAGAGCAAGCAGAACGACAGCTACTATTCATCTTATGATGAGAATAATCCTGACTATGCTAACTTCAGCAAGGAGATGAACGCCTTGGTACCCGATACAGCTACCATGGTTAAACAGATGCAGGCTGAACTCGGCATCAAGCGCAACAAGGTATTCGGCCGTGACATCTTTAATAACAAGGATCTCAGTTTCGAGCCAAACATGAACATCGCTACCCCACAGAACTATCGTCTGGGGCCTGGCGATGCGGTTATCATCGACATCTATGGTGCCTCACAGAAAACCATCGAGAGTACCGTTTCGCCAGATGGTGAGGTAACCATCGAGGGTTATGGACCAGTCAGCGTTTCAGGCTTGACCGTAGCTCAGGCTAATGCCCGCCTACGCAATACCGTGGGCAGCAGATACCGTTCAAGCCGCATCAAACTCACTGTAGGACAGACCAAGACCATCATGGTAAACGTAATGGGCGAGGTTAAGATTCCGGGCACCTATACCCTCTCAGCCTTCGCTACCGTATTCCATGCACTCTACATGGCTGGCGGAACCAACGATTTGGGTACATTGCGAAACATCAAGGTATACAGACACAACAAACTGGTAACAGTTGTTGATATCTACGACTACATTCTGAACGGCAAGCTGACGGGTAATGTCCGTCTTGCCGACAACGATGTTATCGTAGTAGGTCCATACGATTGTCTCGTAACCATCGCCGGAAAGGTCAAGCGCCCGATGATCTACGAAATGAAGAAGAACGAGAGCGTCAATTCCCTTCTGAAGTATTCCGGCGGTTTTACAGGCGATGCTTATAAGAAATCAGTAAGACTGAACCGCAAGACCGGCAGAGAACATGCCGTATATAATGTTGGGGAGTTCGACTTCTCAAGTTTCCGCATCGATGACGGCGACTCAATCAGCGTAGACAGCATCCTGCCACGCTACGCCAACACCGTAGAGGTGAAAGGAGCCGTATTCCGTCCGGGCATGTACAATCTCGGCGAAGAAATCAACAGCGTACGCACCCTTGTAGAGCATGCCGAAGGATTGACTGAGGAGGCATTCACTAACCGTGCCGTAATGCACCGCATGAAGTCTGACCGCTCGCTCGAAGTAATAAGTGTAGACATCTCCGGCATTATGAACGGCAAGACTCCAGATATCCCATTGAAGGAAAACGATGTTCTCTTCATCCCTACCCGACAGGAAAAGATTGTAGAGCGCACCCTCACCATCCGTGGCGAAGTACAGTATCCAGGCGTCTATCAATATGCCGACAATGAGACCCTCGAAGACTTCGTTCTTCAGGCAGGCGGCTTAACCGACAAGGCTTCAACCGTTAATGTAATGGTAAGCCGTAGAGTAATGGATGCCAAGGCTTTACGTCCAGATAGCGTTATCGCCAAGACCTACACCCTATCTCTCAAAGACGGCTTCGTTATCGACGGCACTCCAGGCTTCAAGCTGATGCCATTTGATGAAGTAATGATTCGTCAGAGTCCGGCTTATGTTGAGCAGCAGAACGTATCAATTACCGGTGAAGTGATGTTTGCCGGTCTCTATACATTAGACCATCGCAACGCCCGCCTGAGTGAACTTTTCAAGAAGGCAGGTGGAGCTACCGACCAGGCATATCTCAAGGGAGCCCGCATCATCCGCAAAGCCAACGAGCAAGAGAAGCAACGCATGGAGGCAGTATTGAAGATGCAGCGCGAAGAGATGCAGAAAAACCTTCTGCAGCTTGCCGCCAGCAGCAACAATTCCAGTGCACTCACCCAGAGCTCAAAGGATGTAGAGCGCACCAACATAGAGAAGTTCAATGTACCTAGCGAATATCCTGTAGGTATCGATCTTCCTGAAGCATTAGCGAACCCAGGCAGTGATGCCGACATCATCCTGCGAGAGGGCGACCGTCTGGTCATTCCTCAGTACAATGGTACGGTAAAGATCAATGGTGCCGTAATGTTTGCCAATACGGTAGCCTACGAAAAGGGCAAGAAGGCAAGCTACTATATCGATCAGGCAGGTGGTTTTGCCTCAGATGCATTAAAGAGCAAGGCATACATCATCTATATGAATGGCAAGGTAGCCAAACTCTCTCATGGTGCCAAAGTGCAGCCAGGCAGTGAGATTGTCATCCCAGCCAAGCTGAAGCGCAAGATGAGTACCGCAGAAATGATGAGTATGGGAACCAGCATGAGCAGCATCGCCGCTATGATTGCTACGATTGCCAATATGAGTAAGTAAAGAATAATCAAACGCCTATAAGAAAGGAGTCATTCAATGAAATATCCTATAGGAATACAAGATTTCGAAGACTTGCAACGTAATGGTTATGCATACGTTGATAAGACAAACTTCGTATACAAGCTCGCAGATGAGGGCAAATATTACTTTCTGAGTCGTCCACGCCGATTCGGAAAGAGTCTCTTTCTGTCTACTTTGGAAGCATACTTCCAGGGTAAGAAGGAACTCTTCGAAGGCTTAGCCATATATGACTTGGAGACAGAATGGAAGAAATATCCTATCTTCCATATTGATCTCAACACAGCCAACTTTCGAGAGAAAGACAGCCTGTATATGGTACTTAATGACTACCTCACAACTTGGGAAAGCAAATATGGAGCCCGTGAGTCAGAAGCCACACTTGCCCTTCGTTTCAAGGGTGTGATAGCACGAGCTGCAGAGAAAGAAGGATGTGGTGTTGTAATTCTTATAGATGAATACGACAAGCCTATACTTCAGACCTTGCGCGACCCAGAGTTACAGGCTGAACACCGTGCACAGCTGAAAGCATTCTATTCGGTATTGAAGACACAAGACCGATATATCAAGTTTGCATTCCTCACTGGTGTAACCAAGTTTGGCAAGGTTAGCGTGTTCAGTGACCTCAACAACCTGACGGATGTCTCGATGGACCACCGCTATATTAGCATCTGCGGAATAACAGAGAAGGAACTGCTTACGAATTTCAAGGAAGGTATCAACGAATTAGCCGAAGCTAATGGCGACAGCGAAACCGAAACTATAGCAAAGATAAGTATGCGTTATGCTGGCTATCACTTCGAAGAGAATTCTGAAGAAATATACAATCCTTTCAGTGTACTGAACACGTTAGCAAATTCACGCTACGATGATTACTGGTTTAAGGCAAATACTCACACATTCCTCATAGACATCCTGAAAAAGCATGACTATTGCATAACAAACCTCAGTAAGGCACAAATAAAAGCCAACATGATGAACAATGTGGAAACCAATCCCTTTCCGGTCATATACCAGGGCGGTTACCTAACAATAAAAAGTTACGATGAGCGATTCAAGAACTACCAGTTAGGCTTCCCCAACAAAGAGGTTGAAGAAGGTATTCTCAACACCCTGCTCCCCCATGGCTGTAAGACTGCGGAAATGGATTGTTAGGAGTTAAGGTTAATTATCAACAAACAGACATCAATGTAAAGGTTAATATGAGTAAATCAGGGAGACCTATTCATGGTAAAAAGTTTGCTTGTCATACTTGCCAAATTGAAGTGCAATATGAATGCATGTAAATCTTTATGAATTGCATAGCATCTATGATTGCAACAAGGTCTAATATGGAAAGTAATAAAGAATTGCCTAACATTTTAATAGGTATATAAACTAAAAGATTTCATCATATAAAAAATGTCGCAATTTTGCAAAGAATAATAAAAGAATAAAATGGAAACAATAGATATAACGTTAGTATTAAAAAAAATGTGGAACAAGAAGAAACTGTTCTTCATTGTATGGATTGTAGTTTTTGCTCTCTCCGTTTTATGGATTATGCCTCAACCCAGATATTATAGTTGTTCTGTATCCTTAGCACCAGAAACTGGAGGAGACAACATGGGGGGAATCAATTCTATCGCTTCTTCATTTGGATTGAATTTAGGAATACAGGGAAACGATGCTATTCACCCACTACTTTACCCAGAGCTGATGGAGTCACCAGATTTTCTTGTAGAATTGTTCCCCATTCAAATTAAAACAATCAACGATTCTATCCATTGTGATTATGCGACATATTTAAGAAAATACCAGAAAAAAAATTGGCTGAAAGCCCCTTTTATATCCGCAGTAAAATCAATTACGAATTTATTTACGACTGAAGAAACCGAGATAGTTAAGACTAAAGGCAAAAAAATAAATGCATTTAATCTTTCTAAAAAGGATTATGATTTAATGAAAACAATTGGGGAAAAAATAACATGTGCAATTGATCAAAAGACAGAAGTAATCACAATTACTGTACAAGACCAAGACCGATTAGTTTGTGCATTAATGGCAGATTCTGCCAGACAACACTTAGAAGACTTTATCATACAATATAGAACAAAGAAAGCCAAAATAGACGTTCTACATTATCAAAGTTTAGCAGATAAAGCAAAAAAAGAATATGACAAGACAGTTGTTCGGTATAGTTCTTTCTGTGATGCAAACCAGGATGTAAATATGCAATCTTTTTTGTCCGAACGAGACCAATTGGAGAATGAGATGCAAATGAAATATAACACATATTCTGCCATGCAAACTCAGTTGGAAGCAATGAAGGTCAAACTGCAAGAAAAGACTCCTGCATTCACGACATTACAAAGTGCAACAGTTCCACAAAAACCAGCAGGACCGAAACGCATGTTATTTATTGTAATGATGTTAATTATTGCAACAATGGTAACTTCATGTGTGGTCTTAAAAAATGAAATGCATAAATTATTGATATTCTATAAAAAATAATATAAATGAAAAGTGTCTTAACATACTTGAAAAGTCTATTTACACATAAAGACGTTTTTTTAAACATCTTTATGTGTATTGTATGGGGCAATATGTTATTAGGCTACACAAGAGGAATTATAAACCATCTTCCATTACTCAATCAATATACAGATCAGGTTATAATTGCTATTGTTGTAATCCCTCTTTTTTTATCAATTCCTTTATTAATCAATAAGTTCACACTATTTGACTATACTTTTTTTTCATTTCTTATAGTCATCTACGTAACAAATTATGCAATTCATCCAGAAAATACAGAGTATTTAAATAAAAACGCATATAATTGCTTATGTTTAGCCTCTCCTATGTATTTTTGGGGGAGGATTGCTGATGAAAAATACTATAAAATTTTCACCTATATATCTATCATTTGTATAGCTATGAGTGTTTTCTATTTTGCTCATTATGCTCAAATTGCAAAGAACATTTCAGAGGTAGCAAGCGATGACAACATGTATGTTGCTTACAATATCTTGCCTCATGTTACCCTCCTCTTATGGAATAGTTTGAATAAATTTAATATATTGCATATAGTCTTTATGATAGTTGGAGTATTATTTCTATTGTCATGTGGTACGAGAGGTCCATTAGTTTGTCTTGCCTTTTTTGGAATAATCTATTTTATATTCTTTATGAATTTTAAATTTGCTTTTTTAATTAAAGGAATAATATTAAGTATTGCTGGCATAATGCTACTGTTTCTTCATGAAATAATCAGCTATATAGCTTTTATGTTCACAGGATTAAATCTAAGTACAAGAATACTAGATAAATTTATTTCAGGAGAACTGGGTAATGATAGTGGCAGATCTAGCATAAAGATCGTTTTTTACAAGATACTAGACAATTCTAATTCTATAACAGGCATTGGATACTTTGGATCCCAACGCTTTGGATACATATACCCACATGATATTATTTTAGATTTCCAATTAAGCTATGGATATGTTCTAGGGGACATTTTACTTGCAAGCATATGTTGCTTATGCGTCTTGGCGATTTATTATAGTAAAACGAAGCATGAAAGAGGTATGATTATCATGATGTTTTCTTTCACTATAATAAAGTTGTTTCTGAGTAGCACATTTTTAACAGAAATGTTTTTCTATGCACTAATTGGCTATTGTTGTAAAATTCTATTAGATAAAAAAACGCAAAAATAGGTCATGAATAATATCAAAATAATAAACTCTTTTCTATGGAAATTACTAGAAAGAGTAAGTGTCCAAGGAGTTTCTTTTATAGTCTCCATATGCCTTGCAAGAATACTCCAACCATCAGAGTATGGAGAAATCGCACTTGTTATGGTCTTTATAAATATAGCAAATGTCATTGTTGATGGTGGTTTCAATACTGCTTTAATACAAGCCAAGAATGTCGACACAAAAGACTTCTCTACAATATTCTATACAACTCTCTTTATCGCTAGTTTCATATATATAATACTATACGCAGCCGCTCCGATTATAGCAAGATTCTACGATAATGTAGAATTATGCACTGTCGTAAGAGTGGTAGCTTTATGCCTTATCGCCTATGCTATAAATTCAATTCAAAGAGCCTATATATCAAAAAATATGCAATTCAAAAAACTCTTTTATTCTAGCCTATTAACGACTATAGTAGCAGGAGTTACTGGAATATTCTTAGCATATAAGAATTATGGCATTTGGGCTTTAGTTTTGCATTATATTGTTTCATCCTACCTAATGTGCATGATTATGTTCTTTTCTGTAAATTGGAAACCAAGGTTGTCATTTTCAATAGCATCTTTGAAAAAATTATATGGATATGGATGGAAAATTTTTATGTCAAATTTTATCATTTCACTCTTTGTGAATATCCGTAGCTTATTAATTGGAAAATACTATATGCCGTCAATGTTAGCATACTTCGAAAGAGGAAAGCAATTTCCCGCTTTAATTATGGACAACATAAACAGCTCCATCCAAACTGTACTATTCCCAGTTTTTTCATCTAAGCAAGATGACAAGAACAACATCAAGCATATGGTAAGAAGGAGTATAAGAACAAGTAGTTTAGTAATATTTCCATTACTTATCGGATTGTTTGCAGTAGCAGCACCTTTAGTGAAAATACTCTTAACAGAAAAGTGGATGTTTACTGTTCCTTTTATACGCATATTTTGTATAGCATATATTCTAATGCCTATGCAGATTGCGAATATTGAAGCCATAAAAGCTATGGGCAGAAGCGATATATTTTTAAAACTTGAATTATTGAAGAAAGTATTAGAAATTACCATTCTTATCATAACATTATTCATTAATGTTTATGCCATGGCCATAGGAGTTGTTGTCTATAATTTTATATGCATTTTTATAAATACATATCCTAACAAAAAACTGCTAGGCTATACTACCAAATTACTTTGGAGAGACATCGCGCCACCTCTAGGAGCTTCCATCGTAATGGGTATCATTATATATATTATACAGTTTTTGCCAATGCCAAGTATACTTATATTAGTATTACAAATAGCATCAGGTATAGGCATTTACTTGACAATGTGTATTATCTTTAAACTAGAAAGTTATAATTATTTAATAGATACATTGAGAAATAGAAGAATCAATAATCCAAAAACATCAAAATGAAAACAATAGACATTCTTTACATTCGCTACTTCGACTTAAAAGGTGAAGTAATGACTTTAGGTGGTATTCAAACATACATCAGCCAGCTTACAAAATTAGCATTAAAGATAGGTTTCCAAGTTAGAATTTTTCAATATTCTGACATTTCTTTTGAAAAAGTTATCTTTGATAACGCTAAAGTTATTGGTATCCCTATCCCTCAAAATAAAAGAAATTCAAACACTTTGTACAAAAAAGTTCTTTCTTTACGAGACCCGAAAGTAGAATATATAACCCTTTTCGCAACAGATGACATAATTCCATCACAAAAAGTGCCTAACTCAATAGCAATACAACATGGCATATTCTGGGATAAAGAATCAAAGGAAAAGCGAAGTTTTCTCAGAAGTTTTTTAAGCAAAACTATATATAGCTACAGAACTGTTAGAAGACTTAGGAATGTAGAAGACGTAGTTTGTGTGGACAATAATTTCATCTGCTGGCATCGAACCCAATTACATGAAAGAGATGTAAAACTCATTCCTATTATGAATTTTACTAAAATTGGAGACACTATGCCTCTTAAGCATTCTGACTCAATAACAAAAATTGTTTTTGCAAGAAGATTCTTTGAATATCGTGGCACAAGGATTTTCACTACAGCGGTAAAAAAGTTAATGAAAACCAATGAAGATATAGAAATTACTTTTGCTGGAGAAGGTCCAGATGAAGAATGGCTAAAACAGCAATTTTGTGGTTACAAAAATGTATACTTCACACATTATAAATCAGAAGATAGTATATCATTCCATTCACAGTTTGATATCGCAGTCATTCCAACGACAGGTTCAGAAGGAACTTCTTTGTCCTTATTAGAAGCGATGGCTGCACACTGTGCTGTATTATGCACAAATGTTGGAGGAATGACAAACATTGTTATTGACGGTTATAACGGACTTATGGTATCACCAACAAGCGAAGAATTATATATAAAATTAAAACAGTTAGTAGAAGACAAACAGCTACGCACTAATTTAGCTGAAAGGGGATACGACACTGTAAAGATAAGTTTCAACCTAAAAAAATGGGAAGAAAAGTGGACTTCTGTTTTAAAGAACAAATTATAAATGTTCCTATAACAATATTATCCAAAAAACTCCGTTTTATATAAAAAAAGAATGGTTACAAATAAGATTATATTAAGTATTATCATACCAATTTTCAATCACAAGAATGAAGTTGGCGTTATGATTGATAGCATTCGAAGCAACACGTTCAACGAATGGGAGCTTCTAGCTATAGATGATGGATCAGACGAAGAAACACTACGTCTGATTTCAACATATATGGATATAGACCATCGAATAAAACTTATAAAACGAGTTCGTTTGCCTAAAGGTGCGCCAACATGCAGAAATATCGGAATTGAGAATTCATCTGGAAAATATATCGTATTTTTTGACTCTGATGATTTTATTACTCCAGAATGCTTATTTACAAGAGTTCAACAAATGGAATTGAATCCTGCTATGGATTTTATGGTCTTTCCATCAGGCCTATTTGTAAATAACACCTTCTACGCAACCGCAAACAAAAATTGTTATGGCTACAAAATTGCAGGCAATGACATAAAAGAATTTGCAAGAAGAACCCTTCCGTTTATAGTATGGAATAACATATATAAAAAAGAGTCTATTGTTAAAAACAAACTATATTGGGAAGAAGGACTTTTGTCACTGCAAGATGCTGACTACAATATTCAAGCCATTACTAAAGGATTAAAATATAAATATGCTTCAGAAATGCCTGATTATGGATACAGAATCTATACAAAAGACTCTATTAGTAAAAAGATAAATACAATTAAGCACTACAAAAGTCACGAATTGTATCTAACGAATACATATAGACATATACAAGCAAAATATGGTCATAAATATGATCATGCAATTTTCGAAGGCATATTATTGTTGTACAACTCTATCAATAGTGGTAAGGGTAACGACAACTATCTTGCTCAAATTTTTTCAAATGTTTTAAACAGATTCTCACCTATATATGGGGCAATCTTCAACAAAATAATCTGCATTAGCAAGGCATTAGAAAAAGTTTTTCCTTCAAAAAGAGCTCGCCAATTATCAATGCTTGGATTTCTTTTAGTCAGGCAAATTAGAGAAATAAGAAGAATAAAGAAAATAGATAGAATATTAATTAGACATAAGTTAATCAAATGCGACCAAGAATTATAGCATTATACCTTCCCCAATTCCACCCGATTCCAGAAAACGACAGATGGTGGGGACCAGGTTTTACAGAATGGACAAATGTTGCAAAAGCCAAACCTTTGTTCAAAGGTCATCTACAGCCAAGAATCCCTGCAGATTTAGGCTTCTATGATTTACGCTTGCCTGAAACACGCATGCAACAGGCAGAATTGGCAAAAGCAGCTGGCATCGAAGGATTCTGCTATTATCATTATTGGTTTGGACACGGGAAACAACTCCTAGAACGTCCTTTCCATGAAGTAGTGGAAACAGGTAAACCAGACTTTCCTTTCTGTATATGCTGGGCTAATCATACATGGAGTAATAAGACATGGGAGAGCAAGTCTGCCATGCAGAAGGACTCTACACTTATCAAACAGGAATATCCTGGAAAGGATGATGACATAGAACATTTCATGTCACTGTTACCAGCATTCAAAGATCACCGATATATGAAAGTAGATGGCAAACTACTCTTTGTCATTTATAGTGTTTTTGACTTTCCACATATTGACAGATTTCTAGAAACATGGCGTGCGTTAGCAAAAGAACACGGATTACCAGGTTTTCATTTTGTTGGTATGACACCTTCAACGCTAACCTTCAAACTAGACAAAAAAGGTAATCACGTTAGGACTCTACCAAATCTAGAAAGCAGTAAAGATATCTATGAAACAGTTTTAGATATGGGTTTTGATGCTGTCAACTCTTTTGGGAAGCGAAGAGGCGAAATGCTTTATGAAGGGAAATGGAAGAATCTGTTTAAGACAGGTCTTAGATATCTCGGTCTTCCCACAGGAAGTATCAAATATGACTACGCAAAAACCGTAAGAAACTATTTTGCTCCTGAAGATACATGGGAAAATGTCTATCCTACAATATTACCCCAATGGGACAGGACACCACGCGTAGCAAGTCAGGACGGCATATATGTTAATGCAACTCCAGAAAAATTCAAACAGCATATCCTGCAAGCTAAAGAATATATCAAAGAGAAAAATAAAGAGCATCAGATACTTTTTCTCAAATCATGGAATGAATGGGGAGAAGGTAACTACGTTGAACCAGATATTCAATGGGGACATGGATTCTTGGATGCAATAAGAAATAATATCGACAAATAAAAAACGCAATATGAACAATAATATCATAATGAACTCGATAAGTGATGCCCATTCAAATAAATTATACGAGTCAATTTACTTCAATTGTCCAATAGTAGTTAGCAGACAGACCTTTCTTGAAGATAAAGTCAAAAGGCTAAAAATTGGCTATTCTGTTGACGCATACAATGAGGATGATGTCAAGAAATTAGTTAGGGACATTGAGAGTTCTTATATAAATATAAAAGAGTCAATTAGCAAAATTCCACAAGATACAGCAATTGACAACTATAATATGAAAGACTTGTTCTATGATAAATAATATTGTGGTCATACCATAAGTCTGCGGCCAACTTCGTCTTGAATAAACTCTGAAAATCTTGTAGAAATCTTCAAAAAACTACTAGATTTTCAGAGAAATTAAAAAAGCTGAAGAACTTACGAGAATATCAAAGGGACAACATGTTATTTAAAACATATAAATATAGTTTATTATATTCAACAGTTTTTTTTGTAATGTGTTAAACTAGGAAAATTCAAAATCAACTATTATTTACGTTGCGATTAATCACTTATTTCTCTACCATTGTAATTCTGAACTGATATTAGGCATGAGAAACACAATAAAAGGCAGAGGAGAACGTTATCTAAAAAAAAGTTAGAATATGAAAAAAATAATGCTAGTATTTGGAACACGACCAGAAGCAATCAAAATGGCTCCTTTGGTTAAAGCTTTCCAAGAAAAAAAAGAAGATTTTGAAACAATAGTTTGCGTTACAGGTCAACACAGAGAAATGTTGGACCAGGTTCTTCACCTGTTTGACATCAAGCCCAACTATGACCTCAACATCATGAAGCAAGGACAAGATCTCTACGACATTACGTCTAGAGTGCTTCTTGGCATGCGCGATGTTTTCAAAGTTTGTCGTCCTGACATTCTTTTTGTGCATGGAGATACGACAACCAGTACCGCTGCTGCACTTGCAGGATTTTATCAGCAAATCCCAGTAGCTCACATAGAGGCTGGATTGAGAACTTATGATATATATAGTCCATGGCCAGAAGAAATGAACAGACAAATTACAGGGCGCATTGCTACCTATAATTTCTCCCCTACACAACTGAGCCGTAAGAACCTCCTGAAAGAGAATATTACTGACAGCAAGATTACAGTTACAGGAAATACGGTTATAGATGCCCTTCATTGGGTTACTGCAAAAATCAAAAATGACAAAAAACTTGATGTTCGTCTGACTAGAGATTTACAGGAAAAGGGCTATGATTCGAAACGTCTTCAAGACGGAAAACGCCTTATCTTAATTACAGGCCACAGAAGAGAGAACTTTGGAGAAGGTTTCCTCAATATTTGCAATGCTATCAAGGATTTGGCTGCCCAACATCCAGATGTTGATTTTGTCTACCCAATGCATCTCAACCCAAATGTACGTAAGCCAATCCACGATGTATTTGGTGAAGACTTAAGTAATCTTGGCAATATTTTCTTTATAGAACCTCTGGAATATCTCATGTTCGTTTTCCTAATGGAAAAAGCCAATATCGTATTGACAGATAGTGGCGGCATCCAAGAAGAGGCTCCTGGATTAGGAAAGCCGGTATTAGTAATGCGAGACACAACTGAACGTCCCGAGGCGGTAGAAGCAGGAACGGTGAAACTAGTCGGTACTAATTACCAGGCAATCATGGACAGCGTTTCATGCTTACTATCTGATTCTAGCGAATATGAGAAGATGAGCAAAGCTACCAACCCGTATGGTGATGGGCAAGCTTGCAAAAGAATTATTGAAACAATATCAAGTATTTCTAACGATTAACATTAGACATAAGCTTCCTTCATTTCCATAAATTGAAGGAAGCTAAAAATATTAGTAAAACATGAAAATCAGCATCATCATTCCAACATATAAACCAGGTCCTTATCTTAAGGACTGCCTCGAAAGCATAAACAACCAAACAATGAACAAGAAATGCTTTGAAGTAATCATTGTTCTTAACGGAGTTATTAAACCCTACATTGAATGCATTTACAATTTAACAAAAATGTATGACTTTAATTCTGTTGTCATACCCACAGAAACTCCTGGTGTGTCAAATGCAAGGAATATTGGATTGATAAGAGCACAAGGAGAATACGTATGTTTCATAGATGATGATGACAAAATATCACCATCTTATTTAGAGAATTTATACTATAAAGCAACTCCGAATAACATTGTTGCAAGTAATGTTAAAGCATTTTATAACAATAGCAACAAAACTGAAAACGACTACATCGCATCAGCATATGAGAAACTTGCACACAAGAATGCACCGCTATCAGTACTAAAAGGAAGAAAATTTATGAGTTCTGCTTGTTGTAAAATCATAAGTCAAAAAAGCATACAAGACACCCGCTTTGACACAAACTTAAAGATTGGAGAAGATTCTGTATTCATGGCAGAAATCAGTAAAAATGTCAGAAATATAATTCTATCGGACAAGAATGCCATATATTACAGAAGATTAAGAGTTGGGTCTGCCAGCAGGACTAAGCTGACAATATTACAAAAAAGTTACATTGTATGCAAGTTGCAAAAAAGATATATAAAGATGCTCACAAGTCCTTATAATATACCTTTTATTGCAACTCGCATTGTCGCTACACTTATGAAATTCATAAGAAAATGACAAGTAAGACATCTTTTTAATTTTAATCTGATCCACTTTTAATGTGGATACATAGAATAATATAATTTATATACAATGAATAAAGTTAGTATCATCATGCCATCCTATAATGCAGCAAAATTTATAGCCGCATCAATACAATCTGTAATTGATCAGACATACCGCAATTGGGAGTTACTTATAACAGACGATTGTTCTAAAGACGACACAGTAAAAATCGTAGAACAATTTCTTGAAAAAGACAATAGAATCAAATTGTTTTCTACAGGAAAGAATAGCGGTCCTGCTTGCGCAAGAAACAAATCATTGGAAAATGCGACTGGTAAATATATTGCATTTCTTGACAGTGATGACATTTGGGTTTCAAATAAACTTGAAACCCAGATTAAATTCATGATAGAAAAAAACATAGCATTCTCTTTTAGTAGCTATAGCGTCATAAAAGAAGATGGTACCCCAACAGAAAACACCATCAACGTACCTAAAATAATTGGATACCATGGTTATTTACGTAATACTATCATCGGATGCCTTACCGTTATCATAGATAGAGAAAAGACCGGAAATTTCATAATGCCTAACATAAAAAGCTCTCAAGATATGGCTTTATGGTTGCTCATTATGAAAAGAGGCTTCAAAGCTTATGGGCTACAAAATACATTAGCATGCTATCGATTAGTATCTACGTCAAATACTTCAAAAAAGTGGAAAGCTGCAAAAGATGTTTGGAAAGTTTATAGAGAAATAGAACACATAAATCCAATATATTCGGCAATTTGTTTTATAGGATATGCAATAAACGCTATCATCAAACGTTTATAAAGAAATGAGTACTTAATACACAATATGATTTTTAAATATATATTTGATAGAATAACAGCTTTAGTAGGACTGATTTTTCTTAGTCCAATATTGTTTCTGACATGGATTCTTATACATATAAAAATGCCAGATGGACCTGCTATCTTCACACAAAAAAGAGTAGGTAAGGATGGAAAACTATTCACTATGTATAAATTTCGATCTATGTCACAACACCATGACGGCTCTTCCGTATCCGTTGCAGGAGAAAGTAGAATAACACATCTTGGTGCTAAGCTTAGAAAATACAAGATAGACGAGCTTCCTGAGCTTTGGAATGTTCTCATCGGAAACATGAGTTTTGTTGGTCCCCGGCCTGACGTACCAGGCTATGCAGACAAACTAGAAGGAGAAGATAGAGATATTCTTAAATTGCGCCCAGGAATCACAGGTCCAGCAAGTCTGAAATATCGTAACGAAGAAGAATTACTTGCCAAACAAGCCAATCCACAAGAATATAACGACTTCGTTATCTATCCAGATAAAGTGAGAATCAATCTCTTTTATCTTAAACACTATAGCTTTATTATGGACATTATGATTATAATAGCTACAGTCACAGGAAAGAGAATATCATATAATAACGAAATCATATAAATAATATGATGCTCAGAACATTTAAATAGGTTTAAAATATGATGAATAGAAAAAGAATTTACTTATGCCTTGCTCATATGAGTGGCAATGAAATGAAATACATCCAAGATGCTTTCGATACCAATTGGGTTGTTCCACTAGGACCGAATGTCAATGGTTTTGAGAAAGATTTGGAAAGCTTTGTAGGACAAGACAAAAAGGTGGTTGCATTAAGTGCAGGTACAGCTGCAGTACACCTTGCACTGCTAGACTGTGATGTTAAAGCAGGAGATGAAGTTATGGTACAATCTTTTACATTCTGCGCATCAAGCAACCCTATTAAATATCTAGGTGCAAAACCTGTTTTCGTAGACAGTGAAAAAGAGACATGGAATATGGATCCTCAGCTATTAGACAAAGCTATAGCTGACAGAATAGAAAAGACAGGCAAAAAGCCAAAAGCCATTATTGTAGTTTATCTATATGGTATGCCTGCAAAGATTGACGAAATATTGCAGGTTGCTAACAAATACGACATTCCACTTATAGAGGATGCAGCAGAAGGTCTTGGCTCCCGTTATAAAGAACAAGTGTGTGGAACATTTGGCAGATATGGTGTCTTAAGTTTCAACGGAAACAAAATGATTACGACCAGTGGTGGCGGTGCTCTAATCTGCCCAGACGCAGAAAGTCAGAGTCGCATTATGTTCTATGCTACCCAGGCCCGGGAATCATATCCATACTACCAACATGAACACATTGGTTATAATTACCGTCTTAGCAATGTTTGTGCAGGAATAGGACGAGGTCAAATGACCGTACTAAACGACCATATAGCACATCATAAACACATACATGACCTATATGTAAGATTTCTTACAAATGTAAAAGGTATAACTGTGCACAGTAACCCAACACCTGATTTTGACTCAAATTTTTGGCTCAATACGATTCTGTTAGATGAAGGAGTTAAGATTAAAGGCGAAGAAAAGGCATATAGTCAGGTCATTACGGGCGCTGTAGGAGGTGCAGCTGGCGTTACACACAGTGCAAAAAGCGCACATACATCATTGGAGCCGAACAAGAATGTGGAAGCTTTACGAATAGCACTTGATCAAGCATCTATTGAGGCACGCCCTTTATGGAAGCCAATGCATTGTCAACCCGTTTATGCAGACTGTACGTCATACACAAATGGTATCAGTGAAGATTTGTTCCGTAAGGGCCTCTGCTTGCCTAGTGGTCCATGCGTTTCTGAAGAAGATGTACACTATATCACTGACACGATAAAAGAAAACATTATAACAAAATAATGTTCATTTAAACAACCTCTTTTAAAAGTTCAAGAAAATGAAGTTTTTCAATAGACTATCAAATTGGTATTTCTCCAGAAAATCACTACCATACTGGTGTATTTTCTGGATAGACTGTGCTGTGATATTTATTTCTTACCTATTTATATATCAACAGATTAACAGTGGAGCAAAAGCGTTGGGCATATTAGGACAACTCTCTATGTTATTTGCTATATTCACATTGTTCCATGCCATCGGTTTTAGGATATTCCACACATACGACGGTATCCTCAGATACTCATCGTTTATTGATTTGCAAAGGGTATTCTATGCTGTTACTTTTGGTGCGGTACTGTCTGCTATAACGAAAAACATGTTGCTTAGTACTCATTTCTTCCCTGGAGTTGAAATAGAATACCGCAATATTGTACTTGGAGCTCTCATTTCCACTTTAGTATTGTGGGCTATCAGAGTGATTGCCAAGACTATCTTTGATGTCTCTCTCTCAGATTACAACATTAAACATGCATTTATCTACGGCGTGAAAGAAGGTGGCATCGGTCTCGCCAAGCAAATCAAGAACAGTAAACCCATGAAATTTAAACTCATGGGCTTTATCTCTGATGATACAAAAATAAAGCACCATCACCTGATGGGAACCAAAGTGTATGCTCCAGACCTGAATACCATCAGGAAAATGAGAAATAACAATATCTCTACCCTATTAATTTCTCCTGGTGCCATCAACGTTTTTCGCGCAAATAAAGACTTTCAGGATGCATTACTTGCAGAAGGCATACATATCTATATGCCTACCACACAGGAGTGGAACAGAAATGAACAGCAACAGCTCAAGGAAGTTAGCATCGAGGATCTTTTACCTCGTGATGAAATCAGCATCGATATGGAAAGTGTAGGTGCCATGCTTCATGGTAAACGCATATTGATTACAGGTTCAGCAGGAAGCATCGGAAGCGAAATGGTAAGACAAATCGCGAAGTACAGTCCTGCAGAATTGATTTTAATAGATAGTGCAGAGACTCCGCAGCACGATATACGCTTAATGATGGCTAAGCAATTCCCTGAGATAAAAGCTGAAACCATCGTTACCACCATCTGTAGCAAGTCGAGAATGGAACATATCTTCAAGACATACTTGCCTGACTATGTTTTCCATGCTGCTGCATATAAACATGTTCCAATGATGGAAAACAATCCATGTGAAAGCATTCAAAATAATGTATATGGCACCAAAATACTGGCTGATTTAGCTATAAAGTATGGCGTGAAGAAATTTGTAATGATATCAACTGATAAGGCTGTGAATCCTACCAATGTGATGGGATGCTCAAAACGTATCTGTGAAATATATGTACAGAGCCTCAACAAAGCTGTGAAAGAAGGTATCGTCAAAGGAGAAACCCAGTTTGTTACAACCCGCTTTGGTAACGTATTGGGCTCCAATGGTTCTGTTATACCTTTATTTAAGAAACAAATTAAAGCTGGTGGTCCTGTCACTGTTACAGACCCACGTATCATCCGCTACTTCATGCTCATTCCTGAGGCTTGCAAACTAGTTTTGGAAGCAGGAACAAAAGGTAACGGCGGGGAAATATTTGTTTTCGACATGGGCAAACCTGTCAACATTGCCGACATGGCACAGAGAATGATCAACCTCAGTGGAGCAAAGAACGTTGAAATCAAATACACTGGACTGAGAGCAGGCGAAAAGCTTTACGAGGAAGTGCTTAATGAGAAGGAATCAACCAAGCCGTCGTTCCATGACAAAATAAGAATCGCTGAAGTACGTGAATACGATTATACTGAAGTATCTAAGCAAATCGATAACTTGATAGAAAAAAGCAAGTTATACGATGAAATGCTCACAGTAAAGATAATGAAGGAAATCGTTCCAGAGTACAAGAGCAATAATTCGATTTACGAGAAGCTCGACAAATAAGCACTTTCACGTTCGTAATAAATGAAAAAATAACTGATGGAAAATAAACAATATAAAGACAGCATGAATAAGACGGAGCAAATTATAAAGCGCTCCGTCGATTTCGTCATCGCTGCATGTTGTCTGATATTCTTCTCTCCTTTAGCCATAGCGTGTGCTATTGCTATCCGATTAGAGGATGGGCTACCTGTAATCTACCGTCAAGAGCGCATAGGTCTACATGGCAAGCCATTCTTTATCTATAAATTTCGTTCCATGAAGATTGATGCAGAAAAAGATGGTCCTGATCTTCTTGAGATAAAAGGTGATCCAAGGCTCACTAAAGTTGGACGTTTTTTAAGAATGCATCACCTCGATGAACTTCCTCAACTTTGGAACGTTTTTAAAGGAGACATGGCATTTGTAGGTCCTCGCCCTGAACGCAAATTTTATATCGACCAGATTATGGTACATGATCCTCGGTATCGTTTTCTTTACCAGATTCGTCCAGGAGTGACTTCTTATGCCACCCTTTATAACGGATATACGGATACAATGCCGAAGATGTTGAGAAGACTAAGTCTTGACCTCTTCTACCTGGAGCACAGATCCTGGTGGTTTGATGCCAAGATTCTGTTCAAAACTATGATGAACATAATGTTTGGCAAAATATTCTAATGATGAGCTACTGATGCAATAAAGGGGTGAATACTTGTTCATAGCGATCTTTTAAGTTATTTTATCTCAGCAAACTTTGTAAATAGAAAAGAAAGTTGTATTTTTGCATTTTAAATAGGCAAAAATTATGGCGAATAAATTTATATTGTATCTTGATGAATGCGGAGATCAAAACTTAGCAAGTTTTGACCCACAATTCCCTATATTTACACTTTGTGGTATTGTTGTCTCCGAGGAACAGGACAAAGTGTTGACAGAACGAATCAATGTCCTTAAAAAGGAAATCTGGAACAATATAAATATTATTTTTCATAGTCGGGGATATAAGAAAGTGTCAAAATGGATTCGAGGTTTTGTTTGACCTTGATGTCAAAAAACGATTCTTCCAGGGTGTTAATGATATACTTGGAGATAATGGATATGTCGTAGTTTGCTGCTCGATATTAAAAGAACCATATATCAGGCAGTATGGTAAACTGAATGATGTATATGGGTTGTCTTTATCGTATATCATGGAAAGAGTCGTATTTTATTTAGACTCTCTTGGTTTGACTGACATAGAACTTTGTACCATTATCGAAAAACGTGGCAAAAAGGAAGATGCATCCCTTCTTAATTATTATAATCAGCTGTTAGACAGAGGAACATATTGGGTGGATAGTCATCGAATGAAAAAAGTTTTTAAAAAGTTCGACATGAGATGGAAATCTGAAAATATAATTGGACTTCAGATTGCTGACTTGATAGCTTATCCGGTAACTCGACATGTTTTGAATCCTAATGGAGTGAATCTTGCTTTTGATGTACTGAAAAAGAATATCTTCCAATTAAACGGAAAGGTATATGGTATGAAGATTTTCCCAAAAGAACAAGGAAAATAATACAAAAAAAGAGTCACTGTGAAGTAACCCTTTCCCGACCGGGGACACCCCAATCCTGAATAAAGAAGCCTTTATCCGATTGCAAAGATATGGTAATTCTTTTATATATGCAAATAAATAGATGATTATTTATTGATTTTTTAAAGAATTAACATAAAAATGAAGGTAACAGATCTGACTCTGTTTGCTCCTGATGTAACTTCTATCTCCATAGCTTGTTTGATCTTAAAGGAGTTAACACTTGTAATTCGCGTCGTAAGCCAGTGGATTACGGGGCATAAGTAACTGACTTTCGTATCGTAAGTAACTGACTTTCGTATCGTAAGTCCCTGACTTTTGCATCGTAAGTCTTTGATTTCCGTCTCGGAAACAACCGACTTCTGGGTGACAGGGTGACAGAGGTGACAGGGAATTCTGAAGATTTACTCTCGCGCGGGCAGGCAGGAACTTTCGGC
>OGOO01001468.1_pt1 | contig 20404 bp, 20 predicted proteins | sample 1552651 | NCBI WGS metagenome assembly OGOO01 (sample SAMEA2580118, study PRJEB22360) | human gut metagenome | biome: human gut; feature: human-associated habitat; material: faeces | place: Denmark | collected 2008/2010 | reverse complement strand
TTGTGTTATAAGCTTCACCGCCTCATCTACAGACATCCGGTTTTCGCTTCCGGACAGACAGTTGCCTTCGGTTTTGAAGCAAGTGGAGTGTCGTCCTCTGTGATGGTAGTCTCCACTACCGGATCTGTAAAATCCGGAAATTCCGGAACCTGTGACGACTGCCAGACATTAAAGCCACCTGCCAGTACAATAACAGCTGCAAGGCATCCTGCTAAAGCTTTTTTCCTGCCTGTAAAAATTTTACGGATATCTGTTCTTTTCATATCATTCACACCTTTCTGAAAGCCGACGTTTCAGTTTCCAACCTAAACCGGATTTTAGGCATCAAAAAAACCGCTTATTCTAACGAAATAAACGGCCGCATTAACACACAGATTCTTGTTCATAGATGTTATCTGAATACGTCATTAAATCGGAATTTAATGCGGCAACCGGCTGTCATAGTCATCCTTCGGACCTTAGACCCATGGCTTTGCGTCCCTGTCTTTCAACAGGTTTGCCTTTATATGCATAGTATATGTTTTTTTCCCTGAAATGTCAACATTTTCCACTGCATTTTGAGCCCTACTCCTGTCTTTTTTTCACGGAATCTGCTATACTGTTCAAAAAGAAAGCATGATATAACAGGAGAACGGAAACAATGTCAAAATTTTTACCAGTCCGTCTCTTTTTTGTATGGCTGCTTTTCGGAATCCTGCTGGCAGGCTGTGGAAATTCTCCTTCCTCCGATGAAGAACCTCCGGTATATTCTCCGGCCAGAGTCCTCACCCCGGAGGCCCCCGGCAAAAAAACACTGGGCAGTTCCCCTCTGATCCTGGATATTTCCAATCAGGATCAGGGGTATCTGACTGCAGAATCCGATTCCGATGATTCCCGCATGAACATTCAGCTTACTGCTCCCTCCGGTGTGGTCTATTCCTATTTTCTGGAACCTGATGAACAGACGGTACTTCCTTTTTCCGAAGGCTCCGGTGAGTATCTCATCACCTGCTATCAGCAGGTTGATGGAAACCAGTATGCCGCCCTTTACACGGAAACGCTCACAATAAAGCTTCAGAATGAATTTCTTCCGTTTCTGTATCCAAACCAGTACGTGGACTTTTCTTCCAAAAGTAAAACCTGCAAACTGGCAGCCTCTCTTGTCAAAGAAGACATGACCGATATCGACATCCTGAAAACCTTCTATACATATGTTACCAGTCATATTTCCTACGATTATGACAAAGCTGATTCTGTCGAAGCCGGTTATCTTCCTGATGTAGATGATACTTTAAGCACCGGCACGGGGATCTGTTTTGATTACGCTGCACTGACTACTGCAATGCTCCGTAGCCAGGACATTCCCTGCAAGCTTCAGATCGGCTATTCCGGTGATGTAAAGCATGCATGGATCGATGTTTATATCCGTGGCAGAGGCTGGGTGACAAAGGCAGTATCTTTTGACGGCGACACCTGGAAGCTGATGGATCCCACCTTTGACGCCAACAGTGATGGTGATGAAGCGATCCAGGAATATATCGGTGATGAAAGCAATTATACGGTACAGTTCACGCGCTGACCCACTAAAGGAGACCTTATTATGAAAAACAAACTGACAGCCCGGGAATTATCCAGTTTCTGCGGGCAGATGGGAATGCTTCTGCATTCCGGCATATCCACAGCGGAAGGACTTCACATCCTCTGTGACGAAAGCAAGACCGATGCAGACCGGCAGATCCTCACACCCCTGATCCGTTCCGTGGAAGAAAACGGTTCTCTTTCCCGGGCTCTTGACGAATCCGGGATCTTTCCCACATCCATGACCGCCTATGTCCGGACCGGTGAGGAAACCGGCTGCCTGGATGAGATCATGGAAAGTCTCAGTTCCCACTATGAACAGGAGGAAGAAATCTCAGGACAGATACGGTCTGCAGTCACTTACCCGCTGCTCATGCTTGGCATGATGGCTGTTGTGATCCTGGTCCTTCTGATAAAAGTCCTGCCGGTATTTCAACAGGTATTTAACCAGATGGGAATGGAAATGAACGGGGTTTCCCGGGGACTTCTGAATGCAGGCAACGTGATCAGCCGGTATTCCTCTGTTTTTCTGATCCTCGCCGTAGCCCTCATTGGCTGCATCCTGTTTTTCAGTCTTACGGAAAAAGGTCACAGCCAGCTGCGAAAAATAGTCATCCATCTCCCGTTTTTCCGTGAGATCCCGGTTGCCATGGATTACAGTCGTCTGACCCAGGGCCTTTCCCTGGGGCTTCGGAGCGGACTTTCCCCGGAAACCAGCCTGGAGCTTACAAAGGATCTGATCTCACAGCCGGTGATACTCGAAAGACTCCGGAAGGCTTCCTCTATCCTGGATAGCGGAGAAACTTTTTCCAGGGCTCTTACAGAATCCGGTCTGTTCGGCGGCATGGAAGGCCGTCTCATCACGATATCCTTCTATTCCGGTTCCAGTGACGAAACCTTCCGCAGGCTTTCCCGGCAGTACACCGAAAGATCCATAGATCTGATCTCACAGGCAGTCTCCATTGTGGAGCCTACCATCGTGATCCTGCTGTCTCTTCTTGTGGGGCTGGTCCTTTTATCCGTCATGATGCCGCTTCCGGGGATCCTCTCAGATTTTGCAATGTAAGGTGGTGACCGCATGGAACTTTTTGAAAGCCGCAGAACAAAATTTCTCAGAGCATTTTTTCTTCTCTTTCCGGCGCTGCTTCTGGTTTTATCCTGCACCTTGTTTGTGGCAGGTGTCAGCAGCACATCCGACCAGGCCGTACACAAAGAACAGGATGCTCTGGAACAGGCACTGAAAAACGGTGCCATCCGTACCTATGCCCTCACAGGCACATATCCCGAAAGCCTGTCCCAGCTTCTCTTGGATTATCATATCACTTATGACAAAACTAAATTCGTAGTAGAGTATGTTCCTAACGGTTCCAATCTCCTGCCGTCTATCAGCGTGATCGCTCTGTCCGGCAGTGCGAAAGGAGGGAATGCCTCATGAATCACCGGAAGAACACCGGACATTCCGTTTCTTCTCTTTTTTCGCTTCTTCTTTTCGGTGTTTTTGTTCTGTTCCTTATACTGATGCTGCTATTTTCCGCCCGGATTTACCAGCAGACTGTGAAACAGACTGACTCCGATTCCGAGCTTGGGACCGCAGCAACTTATCTGACTACCAAATTCCGGCAGCACGACCGCGGCGATGAGATCTTTTCCGGTTCCCTGGATGATATTCCTGCCCTTTGTTTCCGGGATGATATCAAAGGAAAAGAATATATCACGTATATTTACCTGAAGAATGACAGTCTGATGGAGCTTTTCACTGCAAAAGGCTCTCAGGCCAGTTCCGATGCAGGAACCGTCATCTCACAGCTTTCCGATTTCCGGTTTTCGGAAATGGAAAATGGTTTTTACCACTTTTCCCTGGAAAGTACCACGGGAGTCCGCTCGGAATTCCTGCTTCATCGCATTGACAAAAAGGAGGCATCATGAAAGAATCAAGACATAATTCCGGTACCAGCCTTTTTCTGATGGAAATGATCCTTGCCCTTTTGTTTCTGTCACTTTCCTCAGCTGCCTGCATCCAGATCTTCGCGGCAGCACGGAAAAACCGGCTCCAGGCAGAACAGTGGAACCAGATCCAGGCTCTCACAACCTCCGTGGGCGAGATACTGGAAGGCACTGACGGAACCGATGAACAGTTCCTCTCCCTGCTTCCGGGGGGCATCAAAAAGAACACCAACCTGATCTGGTATTATGACCGTAACTGGCAGAGCTGCTCTTCCGGAGAAGCCGCCTGTGAAATGATCCTGGAAACAGATATTTCTTCTTCAGAAAAATCCGGCGAGCTTTCTTTCCGGCAGCTTTCCAACTGCAGTGAGCTTTACCGGATCACCCTGCGTTTTCCTGTCGATGACTACAGAAGGGAGGCTGTACATTGAAACAGAAGCATACGTTTTTTGTAACTGTCGGCATTCCTTCCCTGTTTCTTATCTTCTCTGTGCTGTGTCTCTGTGTACTTGCTCTGCTTACTCTTGGAAGCTCCAGATCCAGTCTTAACACAGCCAGACATTCTATGGAACAGACCGAAAATTATTACACCGGCTGCGCAAGCGCCACGGAAACCGTTTCAGAAATCCGTGATGATCTTGAGCAATACAGGGAAAAAGCTTCCGATGAGACCAGATATTTTTCCATGATACAAAAGCTTGCGGACACAAGGAACGATCTCAGCTGGGATTCCCACAGCCACACCCTTTCCTTCTCCGTTGGAATTTCCGAGACACAACAGCTTTCTGTAGTGCTTGAGCTTTTTTACCCGCAGAAAAAAAGCTCTTCCACTTATCAGATCCTACAATGGAACACAGAGCTTACCGGATCCTGGCAACCAGACAACCACCAGAATGTATTTAAAGGAGAATAAACCTATGGATACCCCTATTCCTGAATTTTTGGCAGAAGCTGCCAACCGGCGTGTCTCTGATATCTTTATCATCGCAGGCCGCCCCCTGGCAGAAAAGATCGACGGTCATCTTTTGGACCGTGGTGACAGGCTGATGCCTGATCAGACAGAAAATTTACTCCGCACCATTTACGGCCTTGCGGAAAACCGCGATATATCCCGTCTTATGGAAACCGGTGATGATGACTTTTCTTTTTCCATTCCCGGTGTTTCCAGATTTCGTGTCAATGCCTACAAGCAGCGTGGTTCCCTGGCTGCCGTGATCCGCGTGATCGCCTTCCGGCTGCCGGATCCTGCAGAGCTTTCCATTCCCGAGGATGTGATGAACATCTCCGAATATACCCGTGGCATGGTCCTTGTTACCGGTTCTGCCGGAAGCGGTAAATCCACCACCATGGCCTGTCTGATCGACCGGATCAACCATACCCGGGAAGGCCACATCATCACTCTGGAGGATCCTCTGGAATATCTCCACCGCCATGATCGCTGTATCGTCAGCCAGCGCGAGATCTGTACCGACACCGAAAGCTATCTGACTTCTCTTCGTGCCACACTACGCCAGAGCCCGGATGTGATCCTTCTTGGAGAGATGCGTGATCATGAAACCATCCAGACTGCCATGACCGCTGCGGAAACCGGTCATCTTGTCCTTTCCAGCCTGCATACTCTGGGAGCAGCCAACACCATCGAACGCATCATGGACGTGTTTGAACCATCCCAGCAGCATCAGATTGCCCTCCAGCTTTCCATGGTCCTTCAGGCTGTGATCTCCCAGCAGCTGATCCCGGATGTGGACGGACGCAACATTCCTGTTTTTGAGATCATGCGCCTGACTCCTGCCATCCGCAATATGATCCGCGACAATAAAGTACACCAGATCGAAGGCGTGATCTCCACATCCGGTCAGGAGCAGATGCGTTCTATGGACCAGAGCCTTCTGGAATTATATAAAAAAGGCCGTATCACCAGGGATACAGCTCTGAAATACGCTTTAAACGCGGACATGCTGAAGCGCAGACTTATGTAAGGATCTTCTCGGTATACCTCTGCCTGATATGTAAAAACACATAAAGAAATCCCTTACCGATCTCTGATATGTTTCCGAAATACAGAACACATATCATTTTACAGATCCGGTAAGGGATTTCTTTATTTTCAATCCGATTTCGACCAAAAAGACATTCCTTCTCTGCGATCGATCAATGCACTACATTTCCTACAATTCCATAAGAAACAATATACATAATGGCACTTGCCATAAAAAGTCCGCACAGGATCGCAATGGAGGATTTTTTGATATCCACCTCAAGAAGAGAGGCGATCAGTGCACCTGTCCAGGCTCCTGTGCCCGGAAGAGGGATTCCCACAAACAGCAAAAGTCCAAGAAATTCATATCTCTTAATCTGGTCACTCTTTCCCATAGCTCTGTTTTCCAGCTTTGTGATCAGACCTCTGAACGTCTTTGTTTTTTTCATCCATTTAAAGATCTGCCGGATAAAAAGCAGGATAAACGGAATCGGAATAATATTTCCCACGATACAGATCGGCAGTGCCTTCGCAGCCGATATCTTCAGCAAAGAAGCTGCCAGAAGGCCGCCTCGAAGCTCCAGTATCGGGATCATAGAAATGATGAACACAGCTCCCTCGGGAGAGATAAACTGTGCAAGGTGGTGTGAAAACCATTGTACCAGTACTTCCATAGTACCTCCTTAATTGTTATTTCTGCAGATATTCCGTCAGGAATTCTACCAACTTTTTCATCTCCTCATCGGTACCGATGGTGATACGGAGATGATTGTCGATCCTGTCCTTCGGGAAATATCTTACATAGATATGTTTCTCTCTCAGTGCTGCGAAAAGCTCTTTGGCCGGACAGCTCTCATGTGTGGCAAAGATAAAGTTGGATTTGGAATCCTGAAAGGAAAATCCAAGCTTCCTGAGCTCTGCCTTTGTCCACTCTCTTGTTGTAATGATCTTATGGCAGCATTCCTCAAAATATGCCTTATCCTCCATAGATGCCACACCAGCCGCGATGGTAGTACGATCCATGGTATAGGAGTTAAAGGAATATTTCACATCATTGAGATATTTGATCAGCTCCGGATTTCCGAAGGCATATCCGATACGCATTCCTGCCAGGGATCTGGACTTGGAGAAGGTCTGCACAACAAGCAGATTATCATATTTTTCGATCAGCGGCAGTGCGGATGCTGCTCCGAAATCCACGTACGCCTCATCTACGATCACGATACTCTCCGGATTCTTTGCCACGATCTCCTCGATCTCGGAAAGAGGCATTTCCACGCCGGTCGGTGCATTGGGGTTAGGGAATACGATTCCGCCGTTTTCACGGAAATAATCTTCCTTACGGATATGGAACTCCTCATCTAATGCCGGGCGCTCATATGGGATCCTTAAAAGATCTGCCCATACATCATAGAAAGAATAAGTGATGTCCGGGAACAGGATCGGTTTCTCTGAATTAAAAAATGTGAGAAAACACATAGCCAGTACGTCATCGGAACCAACGCCTGTAAATACCTGCTCGTCCTTCAGGCCGTAGAACGCGGCAATACTGTGTACCAGGTCTCCTGCTGTCGGATCCGGATAAAGTCTCAGGGTATCGGCATCAAGGGCCTTCAGCGCCTTCTCCACACCCGGAGCCGGTGAATATGGATTCTCGTTTGTATTCAGTTTGATCATGCCTCTCTCATTTGGCTGTTCGCCAGGAGTATACGGCACTACTTTTCGTATATTAGCTTCCCATGGTTTCATGCTGTGCTTAACCTCCTATCATATTCTTTTGCTATTGTACTCACTGCGAGGACATTTGTCAAAGGGTAATACCACCTGCCTGGAAAACAAAAGACACCCGTACCGGGTTACAGAGTACGGGTGTCTGATATATTCTTCTTAATGAAGGGCTGTTTTGGTTCGTATCAGGCGCTTAAGATCAGATACGTGCTACGCCTGTTGCTTTTGCAGCTTCAGCTACAGCTTTTGCTACAGCCGGTCCGACTCTCTTATCAAATGCCTTCGGGATGATATACTCAGGAGAAAGCTCCTCGTCTGTGATCAGATCTGCAAGTGCTTTGGAAGCTGCGATCTTCATCTCATCGTTGATATCACTTGCTCTTACATCAAATGCACCACGGAAGATTCCAGGGAATGCAAGAACGTTGTTGATCTGGTTCGGGAAGTCACTTCTTCCTGTAGAGATAACCTTTGCTCCGCCTGCTTTTGCGTCATCCGGGAAGATCTCCGGTGTCGGGTTTGCGCATGCGAAGATGATGGCATCTTTGTTCATGGTCTTAACCATCTCTGTTGTAACTGCTCCAGGAGCGGAAACACCGATAAATACATCCGCGCCAACCAGCATCTCTGCAAGAGATCCCTGTTTCTTCTGAAGGTTTGTGAGCTTGCTCATCTCTTCCTTAACCGGGTTCATTCCTTCTGTACGTCCCTCATAGATGGCACCCTTTCTATCGCAGAGTGTAACATCCTTGAAGCCTGCTTTCAGAAGAAGTCTGCAGATAGAGATAGCAGCTGCACCTGCACCGTTCATAACGATACGAACATCCTCTTTCTTCTTTCCGACAACCTTCAGAGCGTTTGTCAGACCTGCAAGTGTGATAACTGCAGTTCCGTGCTGATCATCGTGGAAGATCGGAATATCACATTTCTCTTTCAGTTTTTTCTCGATCTCAAAGCATCTCGGAGCGGAGATATCCTCAAGGTTAACACCACCGAAGGATCCGGAGATCATGTAAATAGTATTTACGATCTCGTCTACATCATGGCTCTTAATGCAAAGCGGGAATGCATCTACATCGCCGAATGCCTTGAACAGTACACATTTACCTTCCATTACAGGCATACCGGCTTCCGGTCCGATGTCACCAAGACCAAGAACTGCGGAACCGTCTGTTACAACAAGACACATATTCCATCTTCTTGTAAGCTCGTAGGATTTATTGATATCTTTCTGGATCTCAAGGCAAGGCTGAGCTACACCTGGTGTATATGCAAGAGAAAGGTCGTCTTTATTCTCAACCGGCACTCTTGTAACAACCTCGATCTTACCTTTCCAATCTCCGTGCAGTCTTAATGACTCTTTTGCATAATCCATTTTCTTTTCCTCCTTGGATAATTATGATATATTTCATTTCAAAAGGATTACCTGAATTAATAATTACCATTGAAGAATTTACTGTCCTTCGGAAGCTCATAGCTTTCAAAATAAGAGCCAAAATCAAGCTTCAGATAACTGCAGAGATCAGCAAGCTCTACCATGGTATTGTCGTTGACCGGAATGCCATTCTCTTTTCTGTCTTTTTCAGCAGCTACCTCTTTCTCGCCGTGTGTATAGATCCTGTCCTGACCGTCTGCCTTCGGACTCTCCCGAAGCGCCTCAAGATATTCTGAAAAATGCTTGCGGATCGCATCCGGATCTCCGAATGCCGCCGGGTTGATCGCCATAAATCCATGGCAGATACCGGTCTTGTCCGGGAATGTACAGCATTTGTCGGAGGTAACGCCCATGGAAAGAATAGAGCTGAACAGCTCACAGAGCATTCCATAGCCATATCCCTTATGGCTTCCGCTGACTTCCTCGTTTCCACCAAGAGGCATGATTCCGCCGCCCTTCTTGGCTACGATGTTTGCAAGTACATCCGGTGCATTATTGCTGGCATGACCGTTTTTGTCAAGTGCCCAGCCATCCGGAAGAGGCTTACCCATCTTATTATACATTTCCAGTTTACCTCTGGTTACAACTGTTGTGGAACAGTCAAAGAAAAACGGATACGGGTCTGCAGGCATAGCGACTGCGATCGGGTTGGAGCCCAGCATAGCCTTTCTTCCAAAAGTCGGTACCATGATCGCCTCGGAGTTGGTACATGCCATTCCAAGAAGGCCTTCATGGCAGGCCATGTTCGCATAATATCCTGCAATACCGAAATGGTTGGAATTTCGTACACTTACGATTCCCACACCAGTTGTCTTTGCCTTCTCAATTGCCTTTTCCATGGCAAAATGGCTGATCAGCTGGCCCATTCCGTTATGTCCGTCTATCACAGCAGAAATCGGTGTTTCAAAAACAACTTCCGGTTTCGCCTGGGGATGAATAGTCCCCTTCTCGATTCCTTTATGGTAACGAACCATCCTCTGCATTCCGTGGCTCTCGATCCCATACAGATCAGCAGTCAGAAGAACATCTTTAATGATGCTTCCTTCTTCCTCAGAAAAGCCAAACGCTTTAAAAACGTCTCCGCAGAAATGGTTCAGTGTGTCATAACTCCATTTTACATATCCCATAATCGCAAGTCCTTTCTCCTGATATTTCCGGCAGGTTACCGCCCACGCTGTGGCCTGCTGCATACTTTATATAATACTGCAGGGATACAGTAACCTTCATCCTGTGCTGTCTCGTCTTACGCTGTCCTACCTCATGCTGCTTCAACTTATGCTGTCTCATCTCATGCTGTCTCAACCTACGCTGTCTCGTCTTACGCTGTCTCATCATATTTCCGGCAGGTTACTGCCATAATATCAAACTTTTTGGTATTACCAATACAGTCCCTATTATAGCACTCGGTCTTACCAAAATCAATAGTGGTCTTACCAAATCAACGGGATTTTTACTGAAATTTTATTTAATTTTTGTCAGGTGGATCAGCGATGAAATACAAGGCTGTTCTCCCCCTGCTGCTGCGCAATCTCCAGTATATATTTCTCAATGGTTTCCATATGTTCGCGCATCAGCTTCTCCGCCTGGTTCCGGTCTCCGGAAATAATAGCTTCCACCAGCCTTCTGTGCTGCTCATCCACCTCCAGAGCGGAATTATGTTTCTGCATGATATAGGTTCGGGTGCCGGAAATGATCTCCTCTGTCAGCTGCGCTGCCGCATCCAGAACATTATAGATCATAGGATTCCCTGCGATCCTGCCAATCTTCGTATGAAGCTTCTTATCAAGACCTGCACGGGCTTTCTCGTCCTCTGAGCTCTCCAGCTGTGCCAGGATGGAACGCAGATCTAATGCATCCTTCTCCGTACAATTCCCGGCTGCAAGAAGCGCAGCCTCCTGCTCCAACGCAGAACGAAGTTCCTGTACCTGCTGTACATGGCTGTTATTCAGCTGAAAAAGAAGGGCCAGTGGTGCAGAAAGCCACTGATCCATATTCTCGGTAATATAGTTGGCTCCGCCGCGGACCGTTGTGACAATTCCCATCAGCTCCAGTGCCCGCAGGACTTCACGGACAGCAGGTCTGGAAACTCCCAGTGATTCTGCCATAACACGTTCCGCAGGTAAAGTGTCCCCCGGCTTCAGTTCTCCCCGCCGGATATTTTCTATGATCTGCGCTAATATTCCGTCAAATGCTCGTTCTTCTGTAATCTTTGTAAACATGTCGTCCGTTTCGGCCGCCTTCCTTTATTATTGTGTTGCCTTCCTTTACATAAAAATCCCGGAATATAGACAAGTGGATATTTACCATTCTCAGTCATCATGCAGTTCTGCACCAGATGATCGCTCTGCAGCCATTCAGCCAGTCTGTGCATTTTGACTATTTGCCCTCTCTATTTTCCGGACTTTTATAGTAAATATTATACGATAATTCCCCAATTTAATCAATAGTAAATAATAAATTGGTAAGACATATTATTTTATTCCATTATTGAGAATGTTTTCCACTTCCTCCATCTGGCCCAGAAGCATTTTCTGGCGGTCGTCAAAAAGAAGACCTTTATTATGCCTGTAATACTGGTCAGAACCGTTCTCCCGAATGAACCAGAGACTATAATAGTTGGCATTCAGTTCTGTGATAAATGCCACCATTTCCTGGCTGTCTCCAAAGGCCGCTTCCATAAAGTCGAAGACGTTCTGAAGAGTAAGAGATATTTCGTCGGTTCGGTTTTCGTAGGCTTCGGTTTCGGATTCAAAGAGGACTTTCACAAACTCATAGTTCCTGTTTGACGATGGATCTTCCGATTCTGCTACAGCACTTCTGCCTCCTGCCGGGCCTGAGTCGGATCCGGTTTTATCTGATCCGATTAATTCCGATCCGGTTATTTTCAATCCAGACGCATTTTCAAAAAATGACACAACACGTTTCTGTATACTCTCCTGCTGTTTTGTAAGAAGCTCACTCTTTTTGTCCTTTTCAAGATCCGCCTCTGCTTTTTCCATGAGATTTTTTGCTGTGAGGCTGTCCTGATCTTCTCTGAAGTACACCATATAATCATACAGTTTCGTGAGGTAGGCATCGGTAAGATAGCATTCTGTAAAAAGCTCGCTGAGTTTTCCGTTGAGAAGGCTTACAATGCTCAAATGCTCGTCCAGAGAGGCTGTGCGGATCTTACCCAGAGTAATGGGATCCCACTTTCCTTTCAGGATGTCCTCCACTTTATAGTCCGTTTTGTACTTATAATAGAGAGCCAGATAGCCTGCAAAATCCTTCGCGATCATCCTGTGCTGAATGTACTGACTGACCACCTCACGGTCTACGGTTTTTCCAAGGATCTCATAAACCTGGATCAGACGGGAAAGATCCTCCCAGCCTCTGGCTGTTGCAAAAATCTTTCCATCTACAGTATTCTCCACCCTGTAGAAATTTTTTCTGCGAAGCTCCAGATAGGAGATCACCGCCGGATGAATTCCCTGCTGATAGGCGTATTCCTTCCATACATCAAAGTCTGCCTCCACATCGATCTTCTTGATACGGTCCAGAGTGACCACATCGAATTCCCGGACGGATTTGTTATATTCTGGCGGATTGCCTGCTGTGACGATCACCCAGCCTTCCGGCACCTTCTGGTTTCCGAAGGTTTTTCCCTGAAGGAACTGCAGCATCATCGGCGCTAGTGTTTCAGATACGCAGTTGATCTCATCAATAAACAGGATGCCTTCTTTCAGACCTGTTTTTTCCATTTTGTCGTAAACGGACGAAATGATCTCACTCATGGTATATTCCGTGACAGAAAATTCTTCCTCACCATAATTCTTTTTTACAATAAAAGGAAGTCCCACAGCACTCTGCCTGGTGTGGTGGGTAATGGTATAGGAAACAAGAGCAATCCCGCATTCCCTTGCTATCTGTTCCATAATCTGTGTCTTTCCGATTCCCGGAGGGCCCATAAGAAGGATCGGTCTCTGTCGGATCGCCGGGATCCGGTACTCACCGAATTCGTCCTTTGAAAGATATGCTTCTATGGAATCTCTGATCTCCTGCTTTGCTCGTTTTATGTTCATGGTTTTTCTTCTCCTTACAATTCTTCCTCCGTGATCACCAGCTTCATGGCCCAGGCCGGGATATCCACATCCTCAGGCTCCTGCTCCATAAATACAAATGCTGTCCGGTATGGCGGCATCTTTGCCGGAAAAAGCCCGTATCCGTCTGTAAAATACACCAGGCCCTTAAGATTTTCAAACTCACGTTTTTCCATCAGCTCTTCCACATAAGCAAAAGCCGGACGGAAATCTGTACCTCCATCACCGTAAAGTTCCAGGCTGTTCATATACTCCTGCAATTCCTCTGCACCGGTGATCTTTACATCCGAATGCACCTTCTCATCACACTGGATAATGTGTATATTTACCTTCTGGAAAAAATTCCCGCTGTCGCTTAAGATCCCATAGGTTTCCTCCAGAAATCTCTGTACCAGTTCTCCTGAACAGGACATGGAGGTATCGATCACAATGACAAATTCCGAAACTTTTTTCACTTCTCTGGTTTCCAGGGGTTCGATCAGCGGCATATTCCCGTAAAGGGAAAGCCCGTAGGTATAAAAATTATAATCAAAGCTGTCCGGATCTACAGTCAGTTCTTCCCGAAATACTGCAAACTTCCGCAGAAATTCCCGATAATCATATCGTTCCCGGTTCTCTATTTTCAGCTGGTCCAGAAAATCTCCGTCCTGCTCTCCTGACTCTCTGGAAAAAGTCCCTAGGTCTGTTTCGATCCCATCGCTGATATCTCCCCATTTTTTACTCATCAGGGGATTGGGTTTCCGGTCGGGCTGCTGGTTTGCCCAGTATTTATGGTCGTCCACGTAGAACTCTTTTTCAAGCTGTGCCAGTTCTTTTTCCTTCAGAAATTCTTCTTTCAGAATCTTGTAGATTCTCTCTGCATTCAGCGTCTTCTTTTCCTTTTCCAGAAGACGGTAGGTTTCCCTCCGGAGAAGACTTCTGGAATATCGGACTGAGCGGTGATAGATCCCGTCGATCATATGCTCCACTGCAATATCGCAGCTTAAATTCCACAAACGCGTCTCTATTCCCGGCTTCCCAAAGTGCCGGAAAATGCAGTGAAATACCATATGGAGATATCCTCGATTCACAAGAATCCTGTTTTCTTTATAAAGCCCGCCAAGCTGTGCCGGATGGAAGTACATCACAGCCCCGTCTGTTCCAAACGGACTGACCGAACCATCCATCTGATAAATAAAGCTGCTCAGCGCCACATCCAGAAAACGCATGCCAAGATACAGCTCGTCTCTTGCCGCCCGGAGGATGCTGCTGCCGATGTCCTGGAGACGCTGGGCTGCCTCCTGGGAATTGGATCCCTGACCGGGCAGGAAGTTATTTTTATTGTTTTCAGTTGTTTCTATATCACTCATAACTGAAACTTCTTTCTCCTTTTAACAGGGCACCTCTCATTTTCTGTCTCCCCGGCCACCTTCTGCTCTTCCTTCTGCATCCGGCTGCGTTCATTCATCAGAAATGCGGAAATCTCCATATCCTTCTTCCCGGACGCCACATCAATACTATGTTCCAGGCCCTCTCTGTTCCAGAGTTTTTCCCGAGAAAGCAGCTCCAGACCATTTAAGCTTCCGCTTTCCACCAGAAATTCCCCGATATCCTTAAGATTTCCCCGGATATAATCCTCATACTGCTTCTTCGCCTTTTTACTCAGTTGCCACGGATGACAAAGTCGTCCGAAGCTCATATCAACCAGAACCTCCAACTTATCCATTACCACTGCCATATCAAACAGGCTGTCATACTCTGCGAAATCCAGTTCTTTGCTGTAGAAGCATTGCCGGTAATTGGTCCCTGAGCCATGATACTCCGTAAACAGAATTCTCGCAGGCGTATTCTCCACCGCCTCATCATAATGCTCCGGAAAAACCATATGCGCACGTTTTCCACCTGCCTCACCATTTTCATACAGAAAATCCACATCGATCTTCTGCCACAGCTCACCGAGGATCTCCTTTGCACAGGACTTGAGCCCTTTTTTCTGATGGATCACAAGCTCCTTCAGCCCGCTGCAGCCCGTAAACGCCCCGGTTCCCACCTGCATCAGCGTATCCGAAAATTCCAGCCGTTCCAGTTTTTTGCATCCATAAAAAATATATCTTCCGATTTCCTTCAGTGTATCGGGAAAAACGATCTCCTGCACTTCCTCCCCGGCAAGAAGTCTCTCTTCTCCGAACGAAATTACATCTTCGCTCTCCCAGGTTTCTGCATCTTCTTCTCCATCCTTATGTGCAGAAAACGCATACGGCGCCGCACTGACTACCGGAAGACCATTGATCTCTTCCGGCAGCACGATCCGGTCATCGGTACCATAACACCGAACGATCTCTATTGCATTATTTTTAATTCTGTAATGTATTTTCATCGTACACTTTCTTCCCTATGTCACAATAATAAAAATTTCTGTTTCCTATTGTAGACTTATTCCAAACAAAAAACAACCCATCGGACCACTGATGGCAAGTCAGTATCCTGCGGGTTGTTCGTTTCTTTTATCATAAGGTTGGAGGAATTGCTATATTTTTATCGGTCTATACTTTGAGTTTTTTCTCTTCAGGATTTAAAGTTTCCTGTAAACTTCCATACCATATCCGGCTGTTCCGGAAGATAGGTAACGTTAGGTCTCCAGGTCGCGATCACGGTATCTTTAGAATTGACCCAGAAGGAATACTCTTCCCTGTAGGAAGTGTTGAGCAGTCCCACAGACAGATATAACGTTTCCTGATCCATTCCATAAGCAATGCTGTGATATCTCTTTGTAAAATCATCCGGATAAAGATCGTTCTGTTTCCAGCTCTTAAATCCTGCATAAGCAATCTTTTTCTCACCCTGGACTATCATTTCCAGACGCAGTTTACATCCTTCCGGAATGATCTTTGCACTTTCAATGTTTCTCGGATTTTCTGTAAAAATAATCTCCCGGTTAAATAATCCACTGAGTTCTTTTTCCGCAGTTTTCAGTCTGCCTTCCGGCTGTGGCAGAGAAAGGCTTTTTATTTTTGCTTCCAGATATTTCTCTCCTTCTTCCCGTTTTTCTTCCGGGCAAGGTATGGAAACTGCTTCCTTCATATATTTAAGGCAGATATCTGCCGCAAGATATTCTCTCGCACCTGCGGTAATGCCAATGGCAACCGGAAGTTCCCGGAAGCACACCAAATACTGTCCAAATGCTCCTTCTGCCGCAAAGATCTCTTTTCCTGCTTTGATGTGATATGCATAATGAGTCAGTGCTTTTTTCTCATCTCCGGGAATTACGACTCTTGACTGTCCCATCTCTTCGATCCACCACTGTGGCACCAGCTGCTCACCCTTCCAGTTTCCTTTCTGGAGAAGGAGCTGTGCCAGTGTGGAAATCTGATCTGCGGTCAGATACATACCCCAGCCACCGGTATTATGTCCCTCAGGACTTGTAAGCCAGTTGATCTTTCCAAAACCAAGTTTGTCAAAAACACGTTTCTGCATAATGGACAGACAGTTTTCACCCATAACTTTGGTCACGATCCTGGAAAGTGTATAGCTGCATCCGGAATCATAATGAAAAACTTTTCCGATATCTTCTTTCAGCTTAGGCTGTCCAAGCCAGTTCTTCTCCCAGTCTTTTTCCAGTCTGGAAAACCATACATTATTACAGCATTCCGGGGAACCGGCCTGCATGGTAAGAAGATCATATACGGTAATATTTTCCAGGGCTTCATCATATTCATCCGGAAGATCTTCTCTCACATAATCCAGAAATTTATCCTCCAGATGAAGTTTTCCCTCATCCACCGCAAATCCAACACAGATACTTGTTCCGATCTTTGATAAAGAATGCATCATCTGCGGCTCTTCCATTGAGAAAGGTGCCCAGGCTCCTTCAACAACCTTTTCTCCTTTATACCGTACAGAAATACTGTGTAATTCTACGGTGTTCTCAAGTTCCTCAAGCATTTTTGCCAGCTTGAACGGATTTAATTCATTCATTTTTTTCCTCCTCTGCAGGCTGCCATATGGATGTCTCGATACGGATTCCACCTTTTCTGGTGAGATATACACCAATCAGGATCAATGCAACCATAACTATAACAGCAGATACTGCATATACAAGTTTAATACTGAAAATTCCTTTTACAAAAATAATCGTGTAAATGATGATACTGATGGTACAGAATACGTAAAGTCCTGCACTGGAAAGGTGAAATTTGTTCTTCTTCCAGGTATCCGGATATTTCTTCGGAAGACGTGAAATTGCATACACAACTGTAACATTCATAAAAAATGTGATCACCTGGAAAATATTTGTGATCGTCACGATACTCATATCAAAAATGATCGGAAGCAACACTACGATCAGTGTGTAGGTATAGATCAGGTACGGTGCTCCGAAACGGTTTTCCTTCAGAATTCCTTTCGGCAGCCATCCATCCTTGGCAGCCTGAGCGATCGGATATCGTACATCATTAAATACACCATTCAAAGTAGTGATGATTGCCATGATCGGTCCGCCGATCATAAAAAGTTTATACACAATACCAGGAAGGATCTCCTGTGCTGCCGGAAGGATTGTTTCCACACCTGCAACCTCATCGTGAGGAAGCACTCCACCTGTAACCATCGCAAGGCCCACATAAATAAAAAGCAGACATGGCACGCAGGACATTGCCGCAAACGGAACATCTTTCGTTGCTCTTTTCGCGTCTTTACCATACCACAGAACATTGTAGTAACCATTTGCGGAATTGATAAGAAGAAGTGCCGCCAGCATAAAGCCTTTAAAGCCGCCGGTAAACATCTTATCTCCTGAAAAATCAAAGATCGGCTGTCTGATCTGTGTAAGTCCGAAAACAACATACAGAACCATTGTGATCAGAAGAACCGTTGATAATATCTTGCTTACCTTTGCAAAAATATCCATTCCCAGAAGATTCAGAACAAACAGGATAACAACACCTGCGATTGCCAGTGCTTTCACTGTAATTCCCGGGAGGAGATTATTCAAATACAATCCCAGTGCCAACGCAAAAGAACTGTTGAGGATCGGCGTTACCAGTTTCGTATAAGCTACCAGACCTCCGGTGCTGACTCCGGAAAGGTTCGTTACGATGGAATACGGGCCTCCTGCCACGCGCATGGTCCCACCAAGAATAATATACGGAAAAACCATAAAGAATCCCATGACAATCGCTGTCAGATAAGCAAGCCATACAGAATAACCGGTATAAGCCATTGCCGGTCCGATCAGAGTTACCATTCCGGAGCCGATTACCATTCCTACTGCGATTGCAAAAAGATCACCACGCTCAAGTATACCCGGTTTCGGTTCCGGCTTGTTCACAATTATGTTCTTGTCGTTCATTTCATTGCGCCTTTCTTTACTTCTTCACTTTTTATTTTTTATTTTTTATATTGTATACATAAAGAATAGTGAAAAACGCCGTAACTGTCAATAACAATTAACAATTTCGGCGTTTTGTAAAAATTATCTGTTCTGTTTTTGTATACTTTTTACAGAAAAATGGTAATTTCTACAGCCTAATTATACCGTTGCACAAAGTTCTCACAACTGCTTTTTATATGTTTCTGCATACGCAGATAACATTCCATAGAATCACCTTTTCGAATACTTTCTACAATTTCCTCATGCTCTTTCAGAGATTTTCTTACGTACTCTTCTTCATTTACCAGTACGCCTCTGGACAGTCCGTTCCACAGTTCTGACAGCATATTTTTAAGTTTATCATTTCCTGCTGCTGTCCATAATTCCATGTGCAAAGTCTGATTGAGACTTGAATAACTTTCAAAATCACCTTTTTCTATCTCTTCTCTGGAAACCTTGAGGATCTGATCAATCCTCTGAAGATCGATCTTATTTTCACAACACAAAACACAGGCTTCACTTTCCAGTGCCGCCCGCACCTGAAAATGTTCGCGGATCGTTTTTTCATTCACTCCAAGAACTACTGCACGTTTATTTCGCTCCAGTTCCAGAAGTCCATCTCTTGCCAGAATCTGAAAGGCTTCTCTTGTAGGTGTAATGGACACTCCAAGTTCCTGCGCAGTACTTTCCAGTGTCAGAATTTCCCCCGCCGGAATTTTTTTTGAAAGAATTGCCTCTCTGAGATTCGCCGCAATCTTTTCTCTTATGGGTAAAGTCTTTATTGGTTTAAGTCCCAGCATGTATATACTCCTGTTCTTATAGATCTTTTTTATTTAGATGAATATTAACAGTATTCTATTCTAGCGTATTTTTACTGTATTGTAAATTCCCATTAAGACAGGTACCCACATTCTTGCAGGAGACTTAACTGACTTACACATTTTATAAATACTGGCTGAACTCCACCTTCTCCTTATTCGGGCCTTCAATAGTAAAAAATTTCACGCCATTCTCCCAGAACGGCAGAAAATGCACCTCGTCATTGGTGGTATTCAGTCCTGCTGCTGTCACCAGCTCGTGGACTTTCTCCACATCCTTCACATCAATGGCAACATGGTCAATGGCGCCGGATTCCATTTTTGCTGCTTTGTTCTCGTAAGTCTCGATCACAAGATTTCCAAGCTTCAGGAAAGCAACCTTCTCATTGGCAGCCTCGTTCACCGTCTGGAAAGCGATCTTAAATCCCAGTGCCTCATAAAATTTAATGGTTGTCTCAATATCATTGGTTGGCACGCCTACGTGCTGAACTCCGTTCATCTGATCTTTTAAATTCATTTCAAAACCCCATCCTTTCATAAATCTGACATACTCATAAACACAATCGCTTCGCAATTTAGATTCAACTCTGCTACAGTTTTATGAATACGATCACTCTGCAATTCTGCGTTCCACCTGTGCAAGCTCCGGCATTGCCGGGATCGCACCTTTTTTCTCCACGCAGAGACTGGCCACTGCATTGCCGAAACGGGCAAATTCCTTCAGATCCTCCTGGGTCAGCTCGTCCAGATGTTTCTCTGCTGTGCTGACTTTGTACAGGAAACCGCCCCAGAAAGAATCTCCGGCTCCGTTCGTGTCTGCGATCTGTTTCACTGCAAATCCCGGTACCATACAGCCGCCATCCTTGCCGTAAAGATATGCTCCTTCGCCGCCAAGTGTAACTGCCACAACTTTCACGCCCTGGCTGTACAGTGCTTCTGCTGCCTCCCGGACATCCTTATGATCTGTCAGAAGTTCTGTCTCTTCATCCGAAATCTTCATAAGATCCACATAGGGAACCAGGCTTCTCATATGCTTCTTCGCTGTCTTTTCATCCGGCCACAGAGATGCACGGTAATTGGGATCGTAAGAAATCACGCTGCCCTTGTTTTTTGCTCTTTTTACCGAATAAAACGTGGTATCTCTTGCAGGCTGATCCGTCAGGGACAGGGATCCAACATGAAAAATATGGGTATGATCCAGCACATCCACATCCACTTCTTCCTTCTGGATCTTCGTATCCGCTCCCGGTTTTCTTGCAAAAGAGAAAGTCCTCTCTCCAGTCTCGCTGACTTCCACAAAAGCCAGTGTAGTAAAATAATTTTCGTCCAGGAGCATACCCTTGGTATCCACGTTTTCTTTCTCAAGAACAGATTTCAGGAACTTTCCGTGCATATCTTTTCCTGCTTTACCGATAAATGCAGTATGAGCTCCCAGTCTGCTGGCTGCAACTGCAACATTGGCTGGTGCACCGCCCGGATTTCTGGCATACAGCATCTGTCCATCCTCATTGATATCCT